>Ga0058865_1052594_pt1 | contig 28211 bp, 15 predicted proteins | sample TNRReaAnaerobRNA_2_FD_61085 | JGI IMG/M metagenome (GOLD analysis project Ga0058865, IMG submission 61085) | Wastewater treatment Type I Accumulibacter community from EBPR Bioreactor in Madison, WI, USA - TNR Reactor, Time C-32min-Anaerobic_ RNA... | ecosystem: Engineered > Bioreactor > EBPR >...
CCCGGGCGGGCGGCCTAAAGGCACACTAAGACGATCGGAGGCGCAAAAGCCCGCCGCTCCATTCAACAGCCTTTCCAATTTTTTTAAACAAAAAGATTAAAAAACTTGCAAATTAAAAACAGGATATTTATTTTTGCACAAGCATTACAACAAAAGCGCATTCTCAATCTCTCAGGCGAAAGCCATACGTTACTATAACACCATCGCTTTTGTTCTCCATTAGCCCGGATACCGGGATACCATTTTGCTGCGCAGCCTTGGCGCCGGCCCATGAGGGTTATGCTTCTTTTGAGATAGCTCCTCCGGCCGGATGCCAGACATAGCCCCGCTTCCACTACAGGTAGCCGGCATATTTCGGATGGCGTTTTCAGGCCCTTGCGGCTTGAGGGCGGTGGCCGGAGGTATGCCGGGGGGTGGTGGTTGTGGAGCGGGGAGTTGGTGTGCAGGCCAGGAGGGTGGGATCCCACCCTCTTCTACAATAATCATAGTAAGTACCAAAGCGCACACCTCGCCGGGAGGGGGCCGATAAGGCGGCCCCTCGCCCATAACTTGCGTATGAGGGTGAGGGCGAGCGCTACGCAGCATTTTCAACCCGAATCCATTGGATTGTATAGTTCTCCAAGTCAGGATGAGTGAAAAATGGACGCCGCTATTTTTTCGGCTGGCAAGGCAAAAAACGTAGACATAGCCTGAGCTATGGCGAGGCTTTTTAACGCCGCCAGACGGAAAAAAGAGCAAGTATAGATTCACAAATCTTGGCTTGGAGAACTATATAGCGCTGCCAATACAGCCCCGCAGGCGCAGCCTCAGCTCCCGCTCTTCTGTCTGGACCAGGGGGTGAAGCGGTATGGGCCGACCCCAAGGGAGGGCCATAAGAGCGGAACACCCGGCGCCGCGCAGGCTGCCAAAAGGAGTGGATGTTATGCGGCGGGGCCCATAAAAAACAGGGTCTAAAGACTGTCGGGCAGTTTGTTTTCGGCTTTGAGGAGCAGCACGTCGCGGAGTTTGAGGCTGCGGCCGTGCAGGATGCGGTGGCTGCGGAGCCAGTGGGGCAGGCGGCTGAGGTAGGCGGCGAGGCGCAGCCAGGCGGGGGGGTAAATGCGCCGTATTTTTTGGCCGTCGAAGTAGCTGTTGCCCTTGCCCTGCCACTTGAGGCGGTGATAAGGGCGGCCGCGCTGGGGCACAAACAGGCCGTAGGGGTAAGTGAGGGCGCGGTCTTTGGGGGGGAGATTGAGGTCGGCGAGCCAGCCGAAGAGTTGCGGCCAGCTTTGGGCGTGGTATACGCAGCCCAGCGACTCGTAGAAGGAGTGGCCCACCAAGATGGACGGGCGCCCCCAGAAGGCGGCCTCAATGCCCGTGGTGGAGCCGAAGACGACGGTCTTGTCGCAGGCTTCCATGAGCGTATACGTGTCGACGGGCGAGTCGGCGGGGATGATGGTGAGGTTGGGGAATTGCAGGCGGCGGATGCCCTCGGTTTGGGGGTTGTGGAGGCCCAGCAGGTTGGGGTGTACGCGCAGGTAGAAGTGCAGGCGGGGGTCGTGGGCGAAGTGGAGGGCCATGCGCTCGATGGCGGCGTTTTGGCTGGCGGAGAGCTCCGACTGCCACTCGCTGATGGAGACGAGTTCGTCTTCGGAAGAGTTGAACAGGGCGATGTTGTGTCGGGCGGGGTCGAAGTTGTCGGGCAGTGCGCCTTTTATCTGTTTGTCGAGGTAGGATTTATCGTTGGTCTGGGCGCCCTGGCGCTTGGCCTCAAACCAGCTTATGGCGTCGGCCTCGCGCCCGGCGGCGGGGGCGGCGGCCCAGTGTTCCATCATCTGCTGGTGGAAGATGCGCAGGCTGTGGGGCAGGCCGTTGGGATAGAGGTTGTATTTGAAGAGGTGGTTTTCCATCTCCATCGTATAGAACTTCAGTCCGCGACGGGTGCAAAGGTCTACGAGAGGGAAGACCTCTGCGAAGCGGCCGTTGTAGAGGTATACGACCTCGGGTTGGATGAGGTCGATGTACAGCCGGGCATTGAGCAGCGCCTGGAGGGCGGCCTTGAGCTGTAGGGCGATGAGGGGGCCGTGGGTGTGGGAGTTCACCACATTGCAGCGGGTGAGCGACACCACACTGGATAGGGCGCCCCGCCCGATGTTGACGCCTTCGTACTCGTAGGCCATGAGCGAGGCCATGTCGGGGAAGTGTGGAAATACCATCCGCTCGGCCTCCTCGAAGCGCCGCAACTGATGGCGGCAATGGGCCGGTATGCCGATATGCCGGTGAAAGTGGGCCGATCGGCTCTCGCAGACGGCGCAGCCCAACAGGTTGTGGGTGGGGTTGAAGTAGCAACTGTCGAGGCAGTTGTTGCAGGTGAGCACGTGTACTTCGTAGCCCCCGGCAGCGAGCTGCGCGGCCACTTCCAGTTCCATGCCGAGGCTGGGGATGCTAAGTCCTTGATTGGAAAAAAACAGTGCTTTTTTCATAAGCGCAATAACCGATGGGGCACAAAAGTAATAAAATAGCGACATTTGGCGGGATATACCTGCCGGCAGACGCCTGACGCAAAGGCGCGGCGCCGCAGGGCTAACTTTGGCGGCATGGGCGTAGTAAGAAGTCAGGGCATAAAAGACAGCACCGTCTCCTACATAGGCGTGGCCATAGGGGCCATAAATGTCATCTGGGTGTATCCGCGTTTTCTGACGCTGGAGCAGCAGGGCATCTTCCAGTTTTTGGTGAGCACGGCCGTCATCCTGTCGCCCCTGATGCTCATGGGCGCCTCCAACCTCGTCATTCGCTACTACCCGCACTTCCGCAACGAAACCCGCGACGACCGGGCGCTGCTGACGCTGTTGCTGTTGTTTCCGCTGCTGGGGGCCGCCGCATTGGTCTTATTGGGCGCCTTAGCGCGCCCCTGGTGGGAAGCGGCGCTCAGCAGTCGCGACCCCCTCATACGCAATTACCTGCCCTATGTGGCGCCCATTGCGCTCTGCCTGTCGGTGGGTATGTTGCTGCTCAACTACGCCAAAAACTTCATGCGCTTTGCCGTGCCCAGCCTGCTGGAAAATCCGTTTGTGAAGCTGGGTTCGGCCGCCATTGCCGTGTTGTTGTTCTATCGGGTCTACGACCTCGATGGCTACATCTGGGGTATTGTGGCCGTTTATGGGCTCATGATGCTGGGGCAGGCGCTCTATCTGTTCAGCATAGGCGAGCTGAAACTCCGGCGCCCCACTACCCTGCCCGCCGGCGTGAGCCTGCGCGAGATGAGCGCCTATGGCTTTTACAGCATATTGGGCAGCTTAGGCGCCACCATGATGACCTGGCTCGACAAAACCATGCTGCCGCTGCTCATTGCCGGCAAAGGTACCGAGGCGCTGGGAATATACGCCATCATGGCCTACATCGGCACGGTGATTGATGTGCCTAAGCGGTCGCTGGAAAAGATCACGGCCCCGCTATTGGCGCAGGCCTTTGCCGCCAATGACCTGCCCAAAATCGAGGAGCTCTACCGCAAAACTTCCCTCAACCAACTCATCATCGGGCTGCTCTTCTTTTTGGGCATCTGGCTCAACCTCGACGACTTGCTCCGGATTATGCCCAATGGCCGCCTCTACGAAGAGGGCCGGATGGTGGTGCTCTACTTAGGCCTGAGCGCGCTGTTGGATATGGTCACCGGCAACAACTCCCAGATCATCCTCTACTCTTCTTACTTCCGCGTCAACCTCTACATCCTGCTGGTGCTGGTGGCCATGAATGTGGCGTTCAACTACTTGTTTGTAGCCGTACTCAACTGGCATATCGAGGGGGCCGCCGTAGCCACCCTGCTGGCCGTAGGCTTGTTTAACCTCTGCAAATTGGGCTTCATCTGGGGCATCTGGGGTATGCAGCCTTTTACCTGGGCCATGCTGCGGGCTTTAGCCATTGCCGGCGCCATTTACATAGCGGTGGTATTGCTGCCCTGGCCCGCCAACCCTTGGTGGGCTATGGTGTTGCGCTCGGCCTTCATCACGCTGGTCTACGGCGCGCTGGTGTGGCGGCTGCGCCTTTCTATCGACATCAACGACGCCGTAGCGGCCATCATAGCCCGACTGCGCCGGGGGCGTCCCTGATTTTGTACCTTCAAAAGCTTGAATATGAATCGCTGGAATACCATCATCGACCAAACGACCACCGATTTTACAGATGCTTTCAGCTCGCTCAACGAGCGGCAGCTCAACTGGAAGCCCAATGCCCAAACCTGGAGCATTGCCCAAAACATCCATCACCTCATCGTCATCAACGAAACGTATTACCCTGTGCTGGAGGCGCTGCATGAGGGCTCGTATACCCTGCCTTTCATGGGCAAGATGGGTTTTATGGTTTCCTTCTTTGGCAAGATGATCCTCGGCTCGGTGCAACCCGACCGCAAGCGCAAAATTAAGACCTTCCCCATTTGGGAGCCGGCTCAAAGCGATCTGCCCCCCGATCTATTGGCCCGCTTTGCCGGCCATCAGGAGGAGCTCAAAAGCCGGATTGCCGGGGCGGCTGATCTCCTCGGCCAGGGCGCCGTCATCTCTTCTCCGGCCAATGGCGCCATTGTATACAAGCTCGAGACGGCTTTCGATATTATTGTGGCCCATGAGCGGCGGCACTTGACGCAGGCGCGCGAGGTGCTGTCTGCGATGCCTGCCGGGTATTGATGTTTTTTTCACCATTAAGGTAGTTAAGGCCAAAGCAGCCTACGCCGCGTGGCTATGTCTAAGCGGAGCCTCTTAATGACCTTAGCTAACTTAATGTTTGAAACCAAATGGAGGGGATCAGCTTCGCTGATCTGTTTTTTTACCATTAAGGTAGTTAAGGCCAAAGCAGCCTACGCCGCGTGGCTATGTCTAAGCAGAGCCTCTTAATGACCTTAGCTAACTTAATGTTTGAAATCAAATGGAGGAGATCAGCTTCGCTGATCTGTTTTTTTTTACCATTAAGGTAGTTAAGGCCAAAGCAGCCTACGCCGCGTGGCTATGTCTAAGCGGAGCCTCTTAATGACCTTAACTAACTTAATGTTTGAAACCAAATGGAGGGGATCAGCTTCGCTGATCTGTTTTTTTCATCATTAAGGTAGTTAAGGTCAAAGCGACCTACGCCGCGTGGCTATGTCTAAGCGGAGCCTCTTAATACGTCTAACTTCCTTGATTTTTGTAAAAATGGTTTAATTGCAAAAAGTGACTAACTTAGCTTCTCTCTAAAAAACATAAAATACAATGACAAAAACGCAAGTAACGCAGCTTTCTTACCAGATTGTAGGTGCAGCCATCAAAGTTCATAAAGCTCTTGGGCCAGGCTTACTCGAAAATGTTTATGAGCAATGCCTAAAATACGAGCTGGAAAAAGAAGGATATGATGTTGTTCAACAACTCACTATCCCCATTAACTATGATGGTCTCACAATTAAAACTTCTCTAAAGTTAGACCTCCTTGTAGATGATCTCATTGTAGTAGAGCTAAAAACAGTAGAATCTCTTCTCCCCGTACATACGGCACAACTAATTACTTACATGAATTTACTTAAAAAGCCACAGGGCCTCCTAATCAACTTTTACACAGATAATATTACAAAATCAATCCGGCCATTGGTGAATGAATTTTTTAAGGCTCTCCCTAATTAGCGCTACCTCTTAAGTGTAATATTATAGTACCTACCCGTAGTACTTTATTTACTCTCAACATTAAGATAGTTAAGGCCAAAGCAGCCTACGCCACGTGGCTATGTCTAAGCGGAGCCTCTTAATGACCTTAACTAACTTAATGTTTGAGTAAGCAACGCTCCCCAAAACCTCCCCCTTCCTACAAAAAGAAATTTTCATGTTTACTCCGTTAATCGGCCATACCTCAATCGCTCCTCCGCCGTCAGCTTGCGCCCCAGCACGAGCGCCGCAGCTTTAAGCACATCCTTATGCCAGATGCCGGCATCGCGCAGAGTTTCAAAGTCAGCAAGCAACGCCTCGCCCAGCAACGCGCCCTCATTATTTTCGTCCGGCAAATCTTTGATGGCCATATAAATATCGCGCGCTTTACCCCACTGCCCCCGATAGAGGTAAGCATGGCCTTCGTTGGTGCGTATCCAATGTTGCTCAAGGCGGGCAAAGCCCTCTTCCGCCGACCGGGCCGCCTCGGCAAACCGACGCACGAAGAGCAAGTAAAAAGAGCGATTCCCCCAGTCGGTACCCAATTGACTGCCAACGGCTTCGCAATATCCGGGCGCCAACTGCGCTGCGGCCAACGCCCGGCAATGAATGCCCTCCAGGCGCTCCCAGCGGGCCAGGGCGCTGTCTAAACTCGCCAATGCCATCTCATAATTTTGGGCGCCCGCCAAATCGTAATACGACTGCCGGCTTTGCAGCGCTTCATTTTGAAGGACATTAGCCTCGCTGATGGCGGTATACCAGTCGTCTACCTGAGCGCGCACGGCGGCTACGCCGGGTTTATCAGCCATCCAGTCAAAATCGCGCACCATCACCTGCCTGCTCTGCTCGTTCATATTGGGCAACAAGGCGCGATAGGTCTCCAGCGCCTTATCTTCGCGGCCCTGTAGTAGCCAGCCATGGGCTTGTTTCAAGCGGGCCTCTGCGGCTACCAAATCCTGGACAAGCATGGGCTCCAACTGGGCTATCCCCGACGTCACATTGCCCAACAACATCGAAAACCAGGCCTGATCGACCTGATTATTCAATTTGATCGACACATAATCATAATCGTTCTGCGCCTGCGCCAACCCATCTATGACGCCATCCAACACCCGGCTCGCCTCCCTTGCCTCTGCAAAACGGCCCGCCTGCGCCAATTGATTCATAGCCTGATAAAGGTTGCGCCCCAGCGAAAGCCAGTCGGTTCCCGCAGGCAACTGTCGGGACAATTCCTCCAATACGGGTAAAAAGCGCTGGTAATCGTCGCTCATTGGGTTGGTTTGCTGCAAGCGCCTCAACAACAACCCATTGCACTGCTGCCGCAGGTCAATGGGGTCGGGTTCCAGCACATCCATTCCCCTCAGGGCCTCTATAAACAGGGTACAGGCTTGTACCGCCGCAGGTTCAGCCCCTGCCTGATTGATGAGCCGCCGCAAGCGATAGCGTTCCTGCTCTGAAGCAGGCAACAAAGCGATCAGGGGTTCTATCGGCCGCCGTTTTTGATCGGCAGCCGCTATGCCCATCTGCTCTAAAATGGATGCAGAAGGATTGTCGTAAGTAACAAACCGATAAAGCAACTCTACATCGGGAATGGTCACATCATTGGCATTGGCCTCCAGCAGGATATTGATGAGCTCGTAGCTGGCATTGTTTTCATAGGCCTCCATAATTTGCTGTAAAGCCGCACTACGGTTGCCTACCATCCACTGCCTGAGTCCGTCTACGAGCAAAGCATCGGGATGACCTGGCGCCAGCTCAAAAGCCGACTTCAAATGCCTCCCCGCTTGTTCCAGCTCGCCCCGCGCCAACCATTGCTGGCCATAGTAGACCAAATGGCGCGCCCGCTCCTGATAATACCAGTTGACGGTGGAGAGGCTGTCGGCCCGATCGTACAAGCGCAATGCCTGATCGAGGTTGTTCTGGGCCATATTCCAATCTATACTACTCTGTGCCCGTGTGGCAAAATAGCGCGCCCAGGCTACCAATTGGGGTTCGTTTTCGCGAATAATGAGGTCGTTTAAAGCCCTTTGGTTCAATCCCAACCCACGTTCTAAGCCATAACGCGCCAGATCGGCCTCAGACAGCGGTTGTAGCTGTTGCTCGCGCCTCACTAAGCCCAGCAGCAATCCAAAATCTACGCGCCAGAACTTAGCATGGTCTCCATTGATTATAGCGATGAGGTTGGCGCCCTCCGGCGACCACATCAAACCTGATAGCCCCGCTGCCGCCACGGTGCGCAATACCTCCTGCCCGCTGCTTACGTCCCACAGTTGCGTCACGCCATCTTCTGTGGCCGTAGCCAGCAACTGAGCCGAGGGCGACCAGGCCAGGGCCCGCACCTCTTTGTCAAATTTATCCAAGGTGGCTAAGGGACGCCAGCGGCGGGCATCCCATACTTCTACCTGTTTGCCCGTAGTGGCCAGCGCCACTGAGAGTTCGCCCGGCGACCAGGCAGCCGCTGCGCACTTCCAGCGCTTACTCACGGGCGTGTATATCTCCTTGCCGTCTGAGAGCCTGAAAAACAGTGGATAATCGCCAGGATTCAGGGCCAGCAACCACGCTCCATCGGGCGAAAGCTGGCAGTTTTCAAGGGTAACAGGCACAGGCAGACGGTATGTCCACTTCCGTGCAGCAATATCCCAAGCCGAGAGGGTATCTGCTATAACGCCCAATACCTCTTCTCCCTGATGACCAATCAGCAACCGCTGCGAACGCTCGGCGAAGCTTATGGTTTTTACGGCACTGTTCAGATTTATGGTTTCCGGCGTTTGAAAAACCCCCATCCGGTCGACCCCAAAAAGATAAGCAAAACGGCCTGCTCCGGCTGTGGCCACCCATTTCCCATCCTCCGACCAGGATACGCGGTACAGGTACTCGCCCAATGGCTCCGAAGACCACAACTGTTGCCCTGTGCCGGCACTCCATATTTTTAATGTACCATCATCGGAGCAGGAAACCAGGCGGCTGCCGTCAGCCGACCAGGCCAGATGACGCACCCAATCGGCATGGCCCGTCAATTCGGTGGTTTTATCCCGCTGCATATCCCGGATAAAGGCCCGGTTGTTGGCGTCTATATAGGCTAATTTTTGCCCATCGGGCGCATAAATCAAACTACCCGGCGCTGCATTAATGCCTTTGATCGACATATTCAGGATACTGTCGAGCTGGTAGACAACAGGAGTCACCGGCGGTGTGTAGCTACGCCACTGCTGGAAAGTCGGCAGGGTAACTTTGCCCATCTCCAATACAGCAGGTCCGCCACCCTCTGAAGCAATGGCCAGCAACCGGCCATCCGGCGAAGGCGCCAGATCGTATACACTGTCTCCATCTTTCCATAGCACTTCCTCCTGTTTGGCGTCTTCCGCCCAAATCGCCACGCTGCCGGCCCGCACACCCGCGTAAAGCTGATTGCGATCCCGGCGCCAACTTAAGGCGCTTATGGTTCCGGCCAAGTTGAGCGCGCTTAATTGAACTAAGCTGTCGGCTTGCCATACAATCACCCGTCCCATCTCATCACCACTGGCAATGCGCCGGCCGTCGGCCGACCAGGCTACGTCCATCACGTAATTGGCGTGGCCGCCGGCCGATAGCAACTGACTTCCATTGGCGCTATTCCATATCCGCACGCTGCGGTCGTCGCTACCTGTAACCAATCGGGAACCATCTGGCGACCAGGCTAAGCCCCGAATCCAGTCGGTATGCCCCACTAATCGCAGTTCCAACCGCTGTCTTTCCACTTCATAAACATAAACCAACTGATCGTCGCAGGCCACCGCTAAGCGTTTGCCCTGGGGCGACCAGGCAATGCGCCTTATGGGCCGCTCCTGCCGGAATACAGCCTTGATGTCGCCCGTAGCCGCTTCCCAGATTTTAACCGTATGGTCTGCGCCGGAAGTAGCTAAATAGCGGTCATCCGCCGACCAGGCAATGTCTTCTACGCGCTCCTGACCGCTATTCCATACCGAAGGCTCGCCCCTCTGCTGGGTGTGAAAAAGGCGTATGGTGCCATCGGTAGCGCCGGATGCCAGCCTGCGGCTGTTAGACGACCAGGCCACACAAAGGATAGCCGTCTCGTCTCCTCGGTAAGTCGTTTGTTGCTGCTGAACGCGCTGAGCTTCCGGCGCTGCGGACATAGCCATACTTTGCCATTCCGACAAGGCCCCGTCTTCCCAGTCTACCCAGGCAGCCAATTCGTCTGTTCCGCCCGATGCCAACACAATGCGATTGCCGGAAGGTTGCCAGTCCGCATCGTTTACAAACCGGTCGCTGATCTGTAGCGAGTCCAATATAGCGCCATCAGAAATGCGGATGATCCTCAGCACCCCATTATTGGTAGTGGTTACCGCCAGTTTTTTATCCGGTGAAAGGTCTACACGCAAAACCCAGTCGGTAAGTCGTGCTATCTCTCTTTCTGGCACAGTGCTGCGAAGAGGACGCCAAAGTACGACTCGTGCATCATCGCCAACGGTAATCAATTGTTCATTGGAAAGCCAGGCCAGATCCCTCACCCAGTCGGTATGAGCCTCAAAACGCGCTACCTGAGCAAAGCCGTCGCGTTTGATTACGGCCAAACGCTGGTCGTCAGAACAGGTAGCCAATAAAGCCCCGTCGGGCGACCAGGTAAGGCCCCTTATCCAGTCTTCATGCACTTTAAGCGGCGGAGCTGAAGACTCTCCGGTAAAAGGCTGCCGAAAGTGCACATAGCCATCCCGATCGGCCAGCGCCAGCAATTCTTCCTCCGGATGCCATGCCAACCGCATGAGTTGGATGTTATTCAGGGTAAAACCGCTTCGCTGCGCCCACTCGGCCGTTTCCCATATCTTTACTTCTCCATACTCCGTACCCAGTGCCAGCCAGGCGCCGTCGGGCGACCAGGCCAATATTGGAGCGCTGCATGTGGGAATATCAACCGTTGCCAGAAATGTCATTGAACCGCCATCCAAAACATTGAGCACGCCATTGTCATAGGCTATTGCCAAACGCCCTCCATCCGGCGCCCAAGATACCGCCATTTGCTGGGGCATGGCCGCCTCTTCGTTCAACCCATCTGACACCTCCAGCGCTACATTGGCATAAAACAAATCAAAAAGTACGCTTTGTACCAGAGGATTGAGGCTGTCTACATAATGATAGGCGAAGTCAGACAGAGCCAGTGCTTTATCGCGTTGCCCTTCCTTTAACAAAATCTTGGCATTAAAAGCCAGTTCGTTGGCCAATGCCTGCCGGGAGCGCACTTCTGCAGTTTGTTGCAGTATTACTGCCAGTTGGCGTTGATATTCAGCCTCTTCAGCCGCTTTTTTCTGGGCCAGTGCCAGCAGTTCTGCCTTTCTGAGGGCGCTGCCTGCTTTTTCACGGGCGCGCAAGGCAGCCTCCCGGTCGCGCACAGCAGCTTCTTTTTGCTGATTAATAGCCAGGAATACCCGTTCGTACCAGCCGTTTACCCCATCCCAGGCAGGATCGCAGGCGCGGGCAGCCTGAAGTTGCACCAACACCCGCGAGTAATCTTCACTGGCGTAATAATCCTTAATGCGGCTGAGGATGAGATCAAAATCCTGACATCTGGCATCTGCCGACTGGGCCGCTAAGCTGCCCGACGCCAGCCACAGCCAGGCTGCTGCCAGCCAGACTAACTTATTCTGTAGCTTGCAGAAGTTGGCGGATTTCTTCATCTTTTGCCTCAAATTTTGGATTATCACGGTTTTTATCCACCAGACCTTTAGCTAATAGAAATAGCTGCCGGGCCGACTCGTCATAGTCGCTGGCGGCTAATTCTTTGCCACGGTCTACTAAATTGCGGTAGTCGATCAGGTCCTTTTCTGCCAGCGCATTACTGGCCAATCGGCGCTGCTCGTTAGCTATCGACCACTGCCGAAAAGCCACTACGGCTACAACGGCCGTAACCAGCAACAAGGCCAGCGTACCTACCAGCACGCGATTGGAGAAAGCCCTGCGCTTTTCTGCCAGCTTGCGCTGGCGCTGAGCTTCTTCCTGCTGCTCAACGGCCTCAAGGCGAAGTAGCTCGGCCTGCTCGCGCTGGCGCTGGGCTTCTTCGCGCTGCCCCTCTGCCTCTTCTCGCAGACGTTCCGCTTCCTGTCGCTTGCGCTCTTCCTCTTCGGCCTTCAGGCGCAGGCCCTCCATTTCAGCTTCTTGCTGTTGTTTTTGGCGCTCAGCCGCCGCCTCTGCTTCAATTTGCTTGCGACGACGCTTGGCTTTCAGCACCGGCCTCACCAGCGTATCATGACTGAGCTCGTAGTTATAACCGCCCTGCAAACTGGGCTCTGCCCGCAACAGGTGGCTGTCCACAAGGCGGCGCAACCCATCAGCACTCAACCCATAGCTGCGGTATATGACGCCCTCAAAGATGCTCAAACGGCGTTCTTCGTCTTCAAACACCAATCCCTCTTCTATCAGCAGCCGGGCCGCCTGTCTTTCGCCTTCATCACGCAGGGTAGCCAACTGATCTTCGTAGTAGTTCTCATAAACGTCTTCCACATTGCCCAGATCATCGGCAGTTATAACCTGTCCTTCCGAGATGATCTTTTTTTCTACCGCCTGACAAAGAATCTGTAGCTGGAAGGACTCAATGCGCTGGGCGCCTTTTTTAGTCAGGAAATCCAACATCTTATCTACGGCTGCCCGCTCATAGTCAAAAGCGGGCGTACTCAGGGGCTGTTCGCCTGCTGCGGGCTGATAGCGCGCCGGCAGGTAGATAGCCGACTCCGCCTGTCGAATGTCTAAAGGCAACAGCTCGTAACAGTTTTTCAGAATATTGGGCAGGTGGTCGCTGAGTTGCTCCAACAGGTGCATACGATCGGAGCGTATGGCAAAAATCACCTTAAGGTCAATGGGGGTCTGTAACAGGTTCATTTGCTGCTCATTGAGCTGCACTTCTCCTTTTTCAAACTGTTCTTCCAGCACTTTGCTGTATCGATCAGGTATGTCGCTGTAAAGCGTTTCTGCTAATTGGCGCTGAAACTCTGCAATAGCGGGCTTAGGGTAGGTAAATAACTCTTCAAACTGATCAAAAATCAGGAATAATCCCTTTTGTCCCTGGTTTTTGATCTGAAATTCCTTGGTGTTGTGCCAGAGCGTAGGCTCATCTTTGATGAGGCTGTCGAGAAAAGTACGCTCCGATCCGGTGGGCGCAATCAACGCTCGGGTAATATCGGCAGGGGTAGCTAATTTGCCCGGCGACCAGGCGCGAAAGCGCACGCGCATAGATTGCAGGCGGGCATCGCGCTCCACCAGCGGCACTATACCTGCATTGAGTAGCGAACTTTTGCCCAACCCGGATTTGCTGTACAACACCACCAATTGCTCCAGCTTGATCTGCCGGTACAGCGACTCTGTATCATGCTCCCGGCCAAAGAACAGCCGCTGCTGATAAGTCTCGAAAGGGCTTGCCCCCGGATAGCGGAACACCTTGCTCATGCTGCCTGGTTTTTGCCCAGTAAATCAATTTGCGCCAGCAAAGCGTAGGTGATGCGAGCGCATTCCATTGAGTAGTACTTATCATCTACAAGCTTAAGATTATACTGCCGCTTGAGATTTTCGTAGCTGCCCATCAGCGTTACAACTTCATTGAGGAGATCGCGACCTGAGTCTCCGCCATCCCTTAAGGCCCCAATCAACTCGGTAAAGGCTTCATCTAACATTGCCTTACCTGCCAATCCCCTCAGACGCTGAACCACTTCATTGCCGCCTTCATCTGCTGTGTCTTTCACCAATCCTGCTGCCTTAGCCCTATTTACTAACTCGGCAGCAAAGTCTTCCATCTTTACCTCTACATAAGTAATATTATATTGCTCCTGGCAACGGTCGCGCGTTATCACTTCCATACGCGATCCCGGCGCATATTTCAGCAAATGCCGCGTCTTGTGTTGTTCTAATATGCGCAAAAACAAGTGCATGTACCACCTGTCAAAATGTAGCCCTATAAATAAAAAATTATCGGCCTCAGCGATGGCTTCTTTAACCACTGGCGACATGCTCTTACCTTCAAAAATGGATTCCAGATAGGTGTAAAAATCGTCGTAAGTGAGCACCAGCGAATCGCGTTTATCTAATTCACCCATCATATTATACACCAGCGGAAGCGAAGCGGAGGGCTTCAGCGTAGCCGGGTCATAAGGCTTCTTTTTCCGATAAGCATCAAACCGGCTGGGGTAACGGGCAAAAGCATCGCGAAGCGTGTAATCGGGCAAAGCCGATAGTATCAAATGAAAGTTTACAGCAGCCAACTGACTAAAGATACGCTCAGCCCTGGGGAAAGGCTGATTGTAAAAAGCCTTGATGCGATTATGGGGCTCAATGACATTAGAGCCCGGCAAATAATGAAACCAACCATCATCATAAACTTTTATTTTCAGTCGATCCGACTGCTGCCGGAGATGGTCAGCCAACAACTCTTCCAGCGAAACATCATCCTCTGTGTATACCCCGGGGCCAATGCATAATACGCATTTCTCATTCTGAATGCTGTCCAGAATAACATCCCAGTTAACTTCGTTCTGCCAATCTTGTGCCGGTAAATTCAAACCACTGCTATTTTGTAGTAAAATCCGCCAGCCCAATATCAATCATCGGGCTGGCGGAGCTAAGGTAATAAAATCTGGCTTATTCTTCCACTTTTGGGCAATCCCAGCCCGAAATCGTAGCGCCGGCTGTGTCCCAAATCGATAATTTTACAGCATCCAGCGCAGCGCTAAAGCGATTGCTCCCAGGGGCAAATATGAGGCAGCGAATGGTGTTTTCGCGCCCACCCAGCGGATAAGCGCCCGTTTCCTGACCCGTCTCGGCATTCCATACCCGAACCCAGCCATCGGTATCGCCGGTAAGGATAGTAGCTCCATCCGACGACCAGGCAGCCGACATCAGCCACTTATCTGTCTGGCTTTGTAAGGTCATGGATTCCGTCCAGTTGGCCGTTTCCCACAAAATACCGCGGCGATCATCGCTCACGGTCAGTAGCCTGCGTCCATCCGGCGACCAGAGTACATCGCGCACGTAGTCGGTATGCGATTGTAGCTTGGCTATCGCCATACCTGTGCGGGCATTAAACACCTGAGCGGTGGCATCATCAGAAGCGGTAGCGATCCAGTTGCCATCCGGCGACCAGGCTACCCCCCTCACCCAGTCGGTATGGCCGCCAAGTTTAAACAACTGCCGCGATGTGCTTACCTCCCATACCCAGGTCTCACCGTTATCGCCCCCGGCGGCAATCTGACGCCCATCCGGCGACCAGGCCAAATCGCGAATAACCTCGGTAAAAGTCAGTGAAGTGACCAGTTCGCCTCCGTTCGCCTTATATACATTTACAGCGTTATTCCCGCCACCCACAGCTAAGTATTGGCCATCCGGCGACCAGGCCAACGCATAAAATTCTACTTCTTGCCCCGTTTCAATGAGCGTCAGTGCTTCCTGCCCCGGAGTGGCTACTCCTATGACGCCTAAGTTAAATGTGGCTGCCAGCCGCGTGCCGTCGTCCGACCAGTCTATGGCAAAGATATTTGGCTTGGCCGTAGTAGCGCACTGTCGTTCTGCCGGAACCCGAAGGGTATCTTGCGCTTGACCTTCGCGATTGTAAAGTACAACCACATCGCCTGGCGTTGCCACAGACAGGCGCTGGCTATTTGGCGACCAGGCTAAACCATTGATGGAAGCATTACCCGACTGGAACGCTGCTGTGGTGAGTCCATCAACTGCATTCCACAGTTGTACACGACCTCCCATATCGCCGGTAGCAATGAGGCTGCCGTCTGCCGACCAACTTACCGACATAATCCAATTGCGATGCCCGCCCGCGAGCTGACGTACCAACGATCCGTCAGCAGGGTTCCAGATGATGGCCCGTTGGTCGTCGGAAACCGTGACCACCTGTTTACCGTCCGGCGACCAGGCTACCCCACGAACATAGTCGGTATGTTCAACCAATTCGTGCACCAAGCGCCCTGTATTAGCATCAAAAAGCAGTCCGTTATTATCGTCGGCGCCCGTAACAATAAATTGACCATCCGGCGACCAGGCTACGCCCCGTACCCAATCGGTATGACCTTCTAATTTGCGAATATTCCGCCCCGAAGCCAAGTCCCATATCCATGTAAATTTATCGTCGGAGCCGGCAGCAATGCGCGCGCCATCCGGCGACCAGGCCAGTGCCCGCACATAGTCGTCATGCGCGAAAGAATGCTGAATACGACCCATAGCTACATCAAATACCAGCGTGCTCGTTTGGCCGCCCACTGCCAACTGTTGCCCATTGGGCGACCAGGCTACGCAAAAGAACGATTCGCCGCCGGCATCGAGGTAGCGCACTTGCTCCGTTCCAGGCTGATAAATACCTATCAGACCGCAATCGCCCACAACCGCTAATTGATTTCCATCCGGCGACCAGGCAGAGGCATATAAACTGAAGGTTGCCGTCTCGCCCGGATCAGGTGTTTCTACCACAGGGATAGACCACGGATCATAGGCCTGATTACCTGATGAATCGTAAATATAAAATTCTGTAGAGGCTGATGCACAAGCCAGCTTGCTGCCATCCGGCGACCAGGCCAAGCCATTGATGGCAAGCCCTGTACTGATCTTTTGCCCGGGGTTGCCGCCATCCCAAAACCAAATATCGCCTCCACTATCGCCAGTAGCCATACGACGGCCATCGTTGCTTAGGGATAACGCCATGATCCAGTTGCTATGCTGACCTTGTAAAACATCCATAGATGCACCCGTCATCGGGTTCCAGAAGATCACCTGCTGGTCATCGGAAACCGTGATGATCCGGTTGCCGTCGCCCGACCAGGCTACATCCCGAATGTAGTCGGTATGCTGCTCTAATCGATGCAGTACCAATCCGGTATTAACCTGGTAAACAATAGCCTTACCATCATCAGCGCCGGACACCAGTTTTTGACCATCCGGCGACCAGGCTATGCCCCTGACCCAATCGGTATGGCCAGCCAACTGCCGGCGTAAGCTTTGACTGGTTACATCCCATATCCACACCATGTTATCGTCGCCTCCCGCAGCCAGTAAGGCGCCATCCGGCGACCAGGCTACATCCCGAATATAGTCCTCCTGCGGAAGACTGGCAACCAGCGTCCAGTCGATTGTATTCCATATCTGGGTGCTATTTTCGCTACCCAACGCTATCCTACTGCCATCCGGCGACCAGGCTACGGCATACAACCCGCCAGCCTGGGGCTCTATCCAGCGTATTTCTTCTTCACCCGGTGTGACAACGCCAACGCGCCCGTCTAAAAACGTAACCGCTACACGCCTCCCATCCGGCGACCAGGCTACGGCCTGTTGGTTTACCGGAGACTCAACTACCTCAGGGATGATCACGGGCTCTACCGTCCAGGTATGCTGTGCCTCTCCTTCCGTATTCCATACCTTTATTTCATTGCTACCCACGCCTATTGCCAGCGACCTATTGTTGGGCGACCAGTCGATACCGTAGATAAAATTTTCATCTGCCGGCCGGAAAGAACGGAGATTCCGCCCTGAGTTGGCTTCCCAGATCACTACCAAGCCATTGTTATCGCCCGTGGCAATTTGACGGCCATTTTCCGACCAACTCACCGACATAATCCAGTTTTCGTGCCCGCCTTCTAATTGTCGAACAATCGTACCTCTATTGGCATCCCAGATAATGGCTTTCAGATCATCGCTTACCGTCACTATTTTATCGCCATTGGGCGAAAAGGCAATATCCCGCACATAATCGGTATGTGCTGCCAGGGTATGCACTAAACTGCCATTCCCTGCATCAAATACCAACGCTTTGCCGTCATCGCTGGCTGTAGCTATCCGGCGTCCATTCTCCGACCAGGCAACACCCCGTACCCAATCGGTATGCCCTCCGAGTTTAAAACGAAGAGTCTGGCTCGACACCGTCCATACCCAGGTGTAATGATCATCAGAAGCCGCTGCAATGTAATCGCCATTGGGCGACCAGGCCAGATCCCGAATATAGTCGTCCATGTTCATGGTAGCCAGTACATTTCCCGAAGACATATCCCATACCCGCACAGTCGACTCATTACCGGCAGCCAGCTTGCGCCCGTCCGGCGACCAGGCCACAGCGTACAAACTCCCCCCGGGCGACTCTTCAATCAACCAGCGAGGCAACTCTTCTCCCGGCGTAAAAACAGCCAAACGGCCATCGCCGAAAGCAACAGCCAACTGGCGGCTATTGGGCGACCAATCTACCGCATTTTGAGTAACTTGTGCCTGCTCCTGTGATTCATCCCAGAAAACCGGACTCTCTTCTACCTCTACCTCGGGTGGGTCGGCTACGACCCAGCTCTGTTGCTTTTCGCCTTCCCCTGACCAAATGCCAATTTGCTCATCTGTAATGGCAATGGCCAACTTGCGTCCGTCCGGCGACCAGGCCAGCCCGGCTAAGCCTTCGCCAGCCGTAAAGGAATTCTGGCGGGCGCCCGTGGCCGCATCCCAAAATCGAACTAAGCCTTGCATATCGCCCGTAACCAATCGACGACCATCTCTGCTCCAGCTTACGGCCATAATCCAGTTTTCGTGTCCTCCCGATAAGCGGCGCACTTCCGTGCCACTACTGTTGCTCCATACAATAGCCAGCTTATCATCGCTCACGGTTACCATCTGGCTACCGTCCGGCGACCAGGCTACATCACGGATATAGTCGGTATGCCCCGATAGCGTATATATGGTATTTCCATTGGCTGCATCGTATACAAAAGCCGTGCCGTCATCTGCGCCGGAAAGCACCCTGTGGCCGTCCGGCGACCAGGCTACGCCCCGCACCCAGTCGGTATGCCCGCCCAATTTATAGCGCACCGATTGTCGGCCTACATCCCACAGCCAGGTAAGTTTATCATCGCCGCCGGCAGCAATCTGTCTTCCATCCGGCGACCAGGCTACATCGCGCACATAATCTTCATGTTGCAGGGTGGCTATCACGCTGGCATCGGCTACATTCCACACCTGCACAGCCGTTTGCCCGCCTACCGCCAATTGGCGGCCATCCGGCGACCAGGCCACGCAAAACAGGCCCAAGCCCGTAGCATCAGCTATTAACCAGGTTAGTTCATTGTTTCCCGGTGCCGCCAGGGCCAGTCGGCCGTCGGCAAAACTCACCGCTACCCGCCTGCCATCCGGCGACCAGGCCACCGACGTCTGTGAAGAAGCGGCAATAGCCCGGGGCGCTTCCAGTGATGAAGTTGCTCTACCCTGTGCAGGTTGTACGATAAAAAGAGATGAAAAAAGGAGAAAAATCAGAAAAAACGGCCGCCTCCACAGGCTGGCACCGTTGCGTTGATAGATTTGGGAAGACATGGTATAGGTTTCTTGTTTGAAATTGGGTGTACCCACGGCTCAAATGTAAGCAATGAACCCCTGAGCCGCAAAGGGGAAACTTAATCTATCCACATAAAATTATCCATTCGGGTAAAAATATATTGCGCGGGGTTTGTTCATCGGCTCAATCAGGCAAAAAAGCCTGATCGTCAACATCATCCGACAAGAAAAACCCCGGCGCCCAAGGTTGCCAGTAGCCATCGCGCCTCAACCAGGTCAACTGCCTTTTAGCATACTGTCGCGAGTGCTGACGGATGCGCTCGCGAGCCGTTTCCAAGTCGTGTTTACCCTCAAAATAGTCAAATAGCTCCTGATAACCCACCGTCTGTAGCGGACTGAGATGGCGCAGCGGATGAAGTAGCTTTGCTTCAGCCTCTAACCCCTGCTCAAACATCATATCTACCCTTCTGTTGATGCGCTCGTAGAGTTCTTCACGAGGCCAGTCAATGTAGTGAAATGAAGCGCGAAAAGGCCGTTCAACGCGCTGCCCGCTCCTGAAGCTCGAATAAGGCTGCCCCGTCGCCTGACATACCTCTAAGGCTCGCATTAGTCGAGCCGGATTCTGTCGATCAACAAGGTCGTAGTAAGCCGGATCAACGGCCTGCAAAGCCGCCTGCAAGCCCGCCAGCCCTTCGATCGCGTAGAGCGCCCGAATCGCCTCCTTAACAACCTCAGGCGTTTCAGGAAAAACATCGAAGCCTTCGGTAAGGGCCCGAATGTACAACCCCGATCCGCCGACCACTACAACGACCTCGTATTCAAGAAAAAGTACGTCAAGCAGAGCCAACGCCTCCCTTGCGTATTGCCCTGCTGTCAGGGGCTCGACTACGCTGCGATCGGCTATAAAATAATGAGGGGCAGCAGCCAGTTCAGCTTCCGAGGGCCGGGCCACACCAATATTCATCTCGCGATAGAACTGTCGGCTGTCGGCTGATACCACCGCCGTCCCAAGACGCTGAGCTAATCGTATGGCCAAAGCCGTTTTACCACTGGCAGTAGGGCCGCCTACTACAATAAGTTTGCGCACCGCCCTATCCATTAGGCATAGGTAAGGCCGGAGCATTCCAGGGCGGTAAAGCTTCTACCGTCACCTCCTGACCGCCGGCCGGATCAAAAAAAGTAAGCCGCGCCGCATGAAGCGCAATGGCATCAGGAAAAAAAGTGCTTTGCGCCCCATACAAGGCATCGCCTACGATGGGGCTTCCCGCAACAGCTAATTGCACCCTGATCTGATGATACTTGCCCGCATCTGGGCGAACCTCCAGCGCTATCCCCAAAGGCATAACACCCAACTGTTGGTAGTGAATGCGCGCCTCCTGAGCCTGGGCAGTCGGCCTGTTATAGGCATAAGCGCGCTTAGCCGCCTGGTCTTTACGAAGCCAGTGCACCAGCTCACCCGACATTTCAGGCAGGGGCTGCTCCACCAACGCCTGATAGCTTTTGGCCACTTCCCGCTGCCTGAACTGCTCATTAAGGGCCAGCAGAGCACTCTTCTTTTTAGCCAGCAACAACACCCCGCTCACAGGCCGGTCAAGACGGTGAATAATTCCCACAAAAACAGCTCGCCGACCAGCACCCAAATAACTGGCCACCCAGTCTTCCACAGACGGAAAGCCCGGCCAACGCTCTACGTTAAGGCCGGCAGGCTTTTCTATGGCCAATAAGCTGCCGGTTTCCCACAATACCCTTGGTGTTGTTTGCATACCCCCCTTTAGTTTAAACTGTAGGCAATGCCCAAACGGTCCAGCGCTGCCACAAAATCATTATTGGCCAACACTTTGCGCTCACGGGCCGCCATTTGCAGCCTTAGCTGCCGTTGCCGATCGGTAATCTCTACCCGCAGCCGATGCGGACCGCCGCTATTTCTACACAACTCGTCCAACTGCTCTACCAACTCAGGCGTCAACGCATCCAGCGCCATCTTTAAGGTGATGGCCGTCGTAAGGCTTTCGCCTATGCCCTCCAACAGGCGCATCTCCTTGGGCTTGAACTCCAAATCACTATCGTCTCGCCAGCCTTTCTGGTAGCTACCCTTGATAAAAAGGGCCTTGCCCATCTCCAGCAGATGCTTAAACCGCTGATAATCCTCGCTAAAGAGCTTAAATTCCAGCCTGCCTTCGTAGTCGCTGACCTCTACTATCCCCCAGCCATTGCCGTTTTTGCTCACCATATGACGCACGTTACTCACCATACCGGCTATTTGTAGCAAGGGGCGATGCTTGTTGTCGTCCAATTGGCTTAGGCTGCAACTGACAAAATTGGCAATTTCGAGCCGATAGTCGTCAAGTGGATGTCCACTCACAAAAATACCCGTTACCTCGCGCTCCCGCTCCAGTGTCTCTATTAGCGTCCACGGGCGGCATTCCGGCGCCGAAGGCTCCTGAATAACGATTTCATCCTGAATGGCTCCAAAGAGCGAGTTGGCCGCCTGCGACTTTTGGCTGTGATAAGCCGCAGCGTAGCGCACCAAGTGCTCTATGTAACTGTCATATTTATCTGAGGGCGCAAAGTATTGCGCCCGATGTAAACCCTCAAATCCGTCGAAAGCGCCTCCAATGGCTAAGCTTTCTAATACTTTTTTATTCACCGATCCCGTATCGAGCCGGCACAGCAGGTCAAAAACGCTCTTATAAGGATCATTGGCTTTGCGTTCATTAAGAATGGCTTCCACTGGCCCCTCTCCTACTCCTTTAAGGGCAGAAAGACCAAACCGCACCTGCCCCGCTTTATTGACCGAAAAATCAGATACCGACTCATTGATGTCAGGCCCAAGTACATCCAGCCCCATACGCTTACATTCCTGCAAGAAGAAAGTAATGTCTGAAATATTGCTCTTATTATGCGTCAGCACAGAAGCCATATACTCCGCCGGATAATGGGCCTTCAAATAGGCCGTTTGAAAGGCCACAAAGGCATAACAGGTCGAATGCGATTTATTAAAAGCATAAGAAGCAAAAGCCTCCCAGTCCTTCCATACCTTTTCCAACACATTCTTCGGATGCCCCCTCTTTTCACCTCCTTCCACAAATTTGGGGTACATGGCATCCAAATCAGCTTTCAACTTTTTACCCATGGCCTTGCGCAACTTATCGGCCTGGCCTTTGGTAAAACCTGCTAATTTTTGTGAAAGCAACATGACCTGCTCCTGATAGACGCACACACCGTAAGTATCCTTCAGGTACTCCTCCATATCTGCCAGGTCATACGTCACCGGTTTGCGGCCGTGCTTGCGGTCGATAAACTCCGGAATGTATTCCAGCGGCCCCGGACGGTAAAGCGCATTCATGGCAATGAGATCTTCAAAAGTAGTAGGCGCCAGTTCCTTCATGTACTTTTGCATCCCCGTACTTTCATACTGGAATATGCCTACCGTTTCGCCCCGCTGAAAGAGTTCATAAGTCTTGGGGTCATCCAGAGGCACTGCATCCATGTCCAGCTCCACACCGTGGTTCTCAGCCACCATGCGCACTGCGTCTTTGATGATGGTGAGCGTCTTCAACCCCAAAAAGTCCATTTTCAACAAGCCCGCGGCCTCCGCCACGCTGTTGTCGAACTGCGACACCAGCATCCCGTTTTCCTTATCGGCTGTAACCGGCACGTACTTCGTAATCTCGTCAGGCGTAATCACTACCCCGCAGGCATGAATGCCCGTATTGCGCACCGATCCCTCCAACTTGCGGGCGGTCTGTATCATCTGCCCAACCTCCGTGGGGCTGGCAGCCAGCTCCCGAAAGCGATAGGCTTTCTCCAACTCTTCACTGTTCAGCTCAGCTTTCAGCTTTCCGTCCAAGTCACCCTCCGCCAGCACCTTGGCCAAAGTGGCCTTCAAATGTGCCGGAAAAGTTTTAGCCACTTTATCTACTTCAGACAACGGGATGTTCATCACCCGCCCCACATCGCGCAAACTCAGCTTGGCCGCCATAGTGCCATAAGTCACAATCTGCGCCACTTGGTTGCGTCCATATTTGTCAATCACATAGTCAATAACCCGCTGCCGCCCTTCGTCGTCAAAGTCGATGTCAATATCGGGCATACTCACCCGCTCCGGGTTGAGGAAGCGCTCAAACAGCAGGTCGTATTTAATGGGATCTACGTTGGTGATTCCGATGCAGTAAGCCACCGCCGAACCCGCCGCCGAACCACGACCGGGCCCCACGCTCACGCCCATCTGCCGGGCCGTCGTCGTAAAGTCCTGCACAATCAGAAAGTAACCCGGATAGCCCGATTTCGCTATAACGTCGAGCTCAAAATCCAGTCGATCCTGAATATCAGGCGTTATATGGCTATAACGCCGCTTAGCGCCTTCATACGTCAGGTGCCGCAAATAAGCATCCTGGCTCTCGAAGCCTTTCGGCAGCGGAAAAGCCGGCAGTAGCACATCGCGCGCCAACTGAAGATGCTCCACCTTGTCAAAAATGTCTAAGGTATTGTCCAACGCCTCGGGCAAGTCGTGGAAAACCCTCGACATCTCCTCCTTAGTCTTAAAGTAGAAGTCCGAACTCGGAAAACGGAAACGGCTGGGCTCATCCAGCAGGCTGCCCGTATTGATGCACAGCAGGATGTCGTGCGGCGCCCAGTCCGACTCATCCACGTAATGACTGTCATTCGTCGCAATCACCTTTAGGTCGTACTTGCGCGCCAGCATCAGCAAATGCTGATTGACATCCTCCTGGCTCACCCCCAACCCGTCTATATTCTCTAAGCCGCGATGACGCTGTAACTCGATGTAAAAGTCCTCTCCGAACAAATCTATCCACCAGCGCAACAATCGCTCAGCCTCCTCATGCCGCCCGTGCAATATCGCCTGCGGTATCTCTGCCCCTATACAACAACTCGTAGCAATGAGCCCTTCATGGTATTGCACCAACAACTCCTTATCAATGCGCGGAAATTTGCTGTACAACCCCTCAATAAAACCCAAACTGCACAGTTTGCTCAGGTTTTCGTAGCCCTGCTGATTTTTGGCCAGCAGCAACTGGTGAAAGCGCTCGTCCTGCTCGCCCCGCGAACGCGAAAACTCCTTGCGGTGGCGATCTTTTACCATATAAAACTCACACCCCACAATAGACTTGAGGTCGTGCTTCTTAGCCTCCGACACAAACTTGAAAGCCCCAAACATATTGCCGTGGTCGGTCAGGGCCACGCCCTTATGCCCATCGGCTTTGGCTTTAGCCATCATATTGCCTATCCCCGCCGCCCCGTCGAGCAGCGAATATTGCGTATGGCAGTGTAAATGAATAAAATCCGGCATGGAATGACGCTTATTTACCCGGAGCCCAAACGACACGGCTCCTTTTCAGCCCCCAATTTAGAACAAATTGTACCATAATACAAAATCAATAGCCGCTTAGTTATCCACAATCTTCCGAATCGTTCCTGTTTGTTCATAATCTCTTTGGATTTTTTGGGGCCACGCCGCTTATCATCTTACCCTTGATGGCGGCACGGGCGGCGCCGGGCTATCCAGTCGCAGGAGCTCCTTTCTATCCCTTGGCCGGGCGCAAATGTCGGAATAAGCGGTTAACGTCCACTGACTGGGTTTAGTAGCTTTCACCGCCATTTTCAGCCCAATATTCCTTATCTTTGTCCCTATGAAAAGGTTTTTCAATACCACCGGACTCTGTAATCCGGCAAAACACTACATGGTCAATCCCTTCCGGGATATATATAGCGATATTGAGCGGCTTATTGAAGCCGAGCAGTACTTCCTCATTCACGCGCCCCGCCAAACGGGCAAGACCACCTTTTTGCACTCCCTTGCGCACCGCCTCAACCACGAGGGGAAGTATGTAGCTACCGTATGCTCGCTGGAGTCGGCGGGCTACCCCAGCATTTCTGTGGAAGATGCCAACGAGGTCTTTATCAATGCCATGTACCGCACTGCGGCCATTTTCCTGCAAAAGCCTGAATTACCACCCCATCCTGATGGGTATTCAAAAAACGCATCCTTATTGCAAAGATACCTAAGCGACTGGTGCGGCGCCCTCCCTAAACCCTTAGTGCTGCTCCTCGACGAAGTAGACGCCCTTTACGACGATGTGCTCATCTCCACCCTGCGCCAGCTCCGCGACGGATTCCAGGCCCGCCCGGCCGGTTTCCCCCAATCCATAGCGCTCGTAGGTCTGCGCGACATCCGCGAGTACCGCCTGCGCGCCCGGGCCGATAACCCTTCCATTGGCGCCGGCTCGCCCTTCAACGTCAAAGCCAAATCGTTTTTCCTGCCCGTATTCAGTCTCGAAGAGGTGCGCGGCCTGCTTCAGCAGCATACCCACGATACCGGGCAGGTGTTCACCGAGGAGGTCATCCAGAAACTGTACGCCTACTCTGGCGGCCAGCCCTGGCTCACCAATGCTCTGGCCAATGAAGTAGTGGCAGAGATGTTGAAAAACGACTATTCCCGCCCCATCACCCCCGATATGGTGGAGGAAGCCAAGGAGCGCCTCATCGCGCAGCGGCAAACCCACTTGGATAGCTTATCGGATAAGATCAATGATCCCCGCGTAAGGTCTATTGTCGTAAACATCATCAATGGGGGCGATCTGCAATTCGACGGCGCCGACGACAACTTGCGCTACTGTCGCGATTTGGGCATCATCACCGCCAAAAGCCCCGTGCAGTTTGCCAACCCCATTTACCGGGAGATCATCACCCGCATCATGAATACGGGCTTTCAGGAGAGCATCAATCAGGACATCGCCCAGACCTCCTGGTATCTGCGCCCCGACGGCACGCTGGATATGGACAAACTGCTGGAGGCTTTTGTGGAATTCTATCGCCGACATTCGGAATCCTGGTTGGAGCGCTTCCAATACAAAGAGGCCGGCCATCAGTTGCTGCTCATGGCTTTCCTGCAGCGCATCATCAATGGCGGCGGGCGCATAGAACGCGAAATGGCCGTCGGCAACGGCCGCACCGATCTGGCCGTATACTGGAAAGACCAGGTCATCCCCATCGAACTCAAAATGCACCACGACAACTGGTCGGAGCCCGACGGCCTGCGCCAAATCGCCCGCTACATGGACAAGCTGGGCCAAAAGTCGGGCTACCTGATGCTCTTTGAAAAGAAGTCCTCCGAAGTGCTCCCCTGGGAGGCCCGCATCCGCCGGGAAGTACATGAAGTGGATGGTAAAGAGGTCGTTTTGCTGGGGATATAGGGGTTGCTGCCGTGCCGTCTATGGTATTTATTGTCCCTTAGCGGTTGATGCCAGGCGGCGCGGCGGCCGGGCTATCCGGTCGCAGGAGCTCCCTCTTATCCCTTGGCCGGGGCGGGTAGTAGCGTGGTGAATACCGCCCTAAAGAAAAGTTGGGCGGCGTAATGGGCGGACGAAATTGTAACGTGAAGGCGGGGAGATATGTTATCGTTTTTATGTAGCGCAGTTTGTTTTATTTAGTCTACCAAGTTATTCGTCGTCCTCGGGAGCGTACGTAATTCTTTGTATTAATTCCCCATTAGCGAAAATAAGCTTTTGCTCTGGCTGCCCATTCCAGTCAAATACATAGTATTCACCATCAACAACTTGACCATTTTTGTATAAAAGCATCAATTCTAAAACTCCACTTTTATGCTGGGCAAAAACAACACCATGTATTTTGCCATTTTTATAATTTCTATATATTACATAGCTTCCATCATATCTGCGGATAGATTGCACCCCATGCAACACCCCTCTTTGATAATTTTTTATACTATGCCTTTGGTAGTCAATATTTTGTGAATGAGTACCTTCCTTTTTCCATTGTTCCCCCTCTTTAAATCCATTATGATACATAACATAGCCTATTGTATCGCCTTTTTCATTATACTGATAACAAGGCCCATCTAACAATCCATTGGTGTAATTGAGCTCGAATATGGTATCCCCAGTGCTCTCATAAATGATATAAGCTACCCCATGAAGCAACTCATCCGATGCCTTAGCTACCACCTGCCAATTTTTATCCCAAATGAGCAGTTTACCTTCTTCATCACCACTAAGATCAACTTCAAAAGTGTCTCTATCATGTATAAAATTATAATATATTGTACACTGTCCTGTGTAGGCGCCTCCTACAAGAGTCGAATCGCAATAGAACAAGCGTTGACTAACCAGAGGCATAAGACCAATAAAAAACATTAATACAAATAAATAACATCTAATGCAGTCGGATCGATCCATCATTGCTGTAAATTTTACGTCCGAATAATAAAGGATACAGCTTTATAGCTGCAAGTTTTGCTCTCTCCTCCTCGGTGGAGGCATTTTTTCTCATTTCATAGGCTTCTTCTACAGCATGAGAGTACTTTTGACTACTACTCTCATCATAGGAAACTCCCCTATCTTTTTCATCTTTCGCTATACCATATTCATTAAAGTAAAACATTATATCGCCTGCTTCATTGGCTAATGACCGATCTTTTGAGCTGATTCCTACCGGATCATATAAAACGATATTAAACCCTATGCCCAAGCCTGTAAATTGGTCAAAGCCTGGTATTTTCCTAGTAGTAGGTACATCAGCTGTATTCCCATCAACGATCCCTTGTTTGCTGCTCGGGGTTGTCGAAACATCTGCATATTGCCCCTTGTCTCCGGCAGGGGCATCCGACAATAAGACATAGACCCCAACATCATGAGTTGAAGTTGTACCGTCAACATTCGTAACTGTAATTTTTAAATTCTCAATGTAATTATAGAGTTCTTCATCATTATCCCTCAACGCTTTGAGTATTGCAGCTACTTCTGCTGCTTCTGTTTCATACCCTTGTTGATTCTCATAAGGATTTATCCATTTCATGCCATCTTTATCAATTAGAATCAACGGATTGTTGCGCACATAAACATAAGCTGAGATCGCAGCATCCATCTCCCCCATCGGATCCACCGCATTCCACCTACCCAGCGCCGCATCATACCACCTTGCTCCATAGTCATACCAGTCCAAGCCCAGCTCGTCGGTGTATTCCTTGCCGTTGTAGGTGCGGCGGTTTTCGGGGTCTTCCGGCCCAAACCAGCGCCCGTCGTGGTTCATGCCAAAGGGGTAGTAGTGGTTTTCCTGCATAATTTCCACTTCATTCTCCGGCGTAGCCGGGTTGTCGCGGGTGGCTATGAAGCCGTCGCCATTTTGGTCGCTAAAGGCCACGCGGGTATTGCCCAAGTGGTCTTGCCGCCAGTACTCGGCCCGCAGGCGGGCAATGCCCCCAAACTCATTGCGCTCAGGCGCTACGCGGCCTTTGTCGTGCAGGAAGCCCTCCAATTGGCC
>Ga0058865_1480176_pt1 | contig 24948 bp, 9 predicted proteins | sample TNRReaAnaerobRNA_2_FD_61085 | JGI IMG/M metagenome (GOLD analysis project Ga0058865, IMG submission 61085) | Wastewater treatment Type I Accumulibacter community from EBPR Bioreactor in Madison, WI, USA - TNR Reactor, Time C-32min-Anaerobic_ RNA... | ecosystem: Engineered > Bioreactor > EBPR >...
CCGAAGCCGCCGCCCATGCCGCCTCCCATACCGCCGCCAAAGCCACCCATGCCGCCGCCCATCAGGGTCGAGGTCTCAGGCTGACTGAAAATTCCGGCCCTTGCCGCAAGGATCTCAACGATCAGAGCTGGGTCTGCATGCTTAAGCTTGATCTTCACGATCGGATTTCTCCGAGTGGTTGCGGCACCCAAGTCCGTACCGCCGACCTGACCTGGCGTTTCGACTGGCTTGAGAATGATGTTGTAGATGCCGCCTTCAATTCGGTAGGTGGCGTTCACCTGATTCAAAAGGTTTCTGAGAGCCGTTTCAAAGGGAACGTTTGTTAGGTTGGCCGTCACCAAGCCCTGCACTTCAGGAGCAACGCTGTAGTTGGCCCCGACAGCCCTGAAAAGGACCTTGAGAGCATCCCGAATGTCGGCGTTCTCAAACTGAACCGAGGGAATTGTCTGACCACCGGCTCCACCCTGTGCACGAGTGGGAAGGGGGGCCAGTCCGCAGACTGCGATCATGGCCAGACAGACCAGGCCAACCGTGCGCTTGTTCACTTTCATAGTCGTGTTCCTACAGAGTTCTAACGATTTTGACTGACTCTTGTTACGTTTTGCTTGTTCAAAAAATCGAGGGGGGTAAGAAGCTTCCTGGAAGGCTTACTTTTCAGTATCACCAAGAGCGCCGCCGCCACCGCCTCTGCGACCACCTGCTCCTGCGGGAGGTCCACCCGGTCCGCCAGGACCGCCGGGCCTTCCAGGTCCACCAGGATCGCCAGTGCCGTCACCTAACCCTCCGCCGACCCCACCTTGGCCTCCCACTCCAGGAGCGCCAAACAGCTGGGCAGCCAAAAAGATTGTGATCTCCTTGGGCTGGACATCGCGGCGGTGGCGAAGGACAGCAGTTTCTGCGTCAACAGCAATGCAGACCCATTCCGTTTCTGGCACTGGGGAGCCAGGCCGAATCTCAACAACGCGCGATCCGGTATCCAGCAATGCCACAACTGCATCGCCAACAATGACGCCTGCCAGGCGCCAATTGGGCACCTCAATCTGCTCCTTGACTGCATCTTCCTGGACATCAGGCTGAGGCTCGTAGTCGCTGCGGAAGCCGCCGGTCTCGTCAATGATCCTCGCTGCAGTCTGCATGCGGTCAAATGAGACTTCGCTTCCCAGAAGGGCAAATGGGTTCGATCGCACTCCAAAGCTCATGGCCTTGGCGATCGCGAAGATGTCAGGCCGACCTGATGCGGCGGCAGCAGGAACGGCCGGTGGGGCTCCGGGGGCAGCTGGCGCAGATGGCGCAGCGGCAGGAGCGGCAACAGCAGGCTCGTCAAGGGGAATGCCAGCGTCGGCCGCGACTTTGAGCGCTGGAGCCTGAGCTTCCGTCAGCGTGCCTGCTGTTGGAGCCGAGATGGAGCCGAAGGAAGGCGCACATCCAGCCAGGACCACTGCTGCTGCAGACACCGAAAGGGTCCAATAGGCAAATTTGGAGTCAAATCGTCTTTTCATGGCTGCATCTCTCCTTTATCTGCTCGCTCCCGAAGGCACTCCGCCTCGTCCAGGAGGCATAAATCCTCCGGGGGGGCCTCCAGGTCCGCCGAAGCCTGCGGGCATTCCACCAGCTGGGGCAGCAGCTCCACCGCCGGCTGGGACAGAAACGGACATTTCATCACCGCGAAGGAAGGCCAGAACAACAAGGCTGTAATTAGCCGTCAGCTCTGGGCTTGTGCCTGTCAGAGTCAGACCGCCCGCAGTGGCCAGATAGTTTGGCATTGTGGACCAGGAGGCCATGTGGTTGGAAATCTGAGCATAGGTGCCCCTGACCGTGACCTGACCAAGCTCGAAAATGCAGACGGGAAACCTTGCAACCGGATAGTTGAAGAAGTCAGCCAGGATGGTTGAAGGATCGTCGGTTGGCTCCGGAATAGAGGGAGCAGCCACAACGGTCACCCCACCCTTCTTGAGCTGAGCGTTGACTGCCCTTTGAACTGAATCTCGGAACTTTCTGGCATCAACCGTCAGCTGATAGGGATTCACGCTGAGGTCAATTCCCCCGCCTGCCAAAGAGGAAGGAGGAGTCTTATCAGCAACGACTGCCTGCCATTCAGCAGCCTTCTTTTGAACCTCTTCTTGGGCCTTTTCCAGCTTCTTCTTTGCCGCTGGAAGCTTATTGGCCTCGGTGGTCAGTTTTGACGTGTAGTCTTCAAGATTCGCCGCATAGGCTGTCTTGGGGATCCACCACATGAAGACAGCGTAGCTGAGGATCACCAAGGAAATGGCGATGGAAAGAACCAGCCAGACCCAACCTGAAAAAAGCTTCATTCCTCTTGTTTCTCCTTAGATTCTTCCCTATCGGACGTCCTCGTCCTCGGTGACTGCGGAACCTCGCCCTCCGGCAGGAGCGGCCGGCGCTGGTCCGCCTGTCAGCGCGCCTGGAGCTCCAGGCATTCCAGTCGCGGCAGGAGCTGCGCCAGCTCCGCGGGACATGACAACTCCTCTCACGTCTGGGGCACGAACATCCATGCCCGACAGAGTGATCGCAAAGGAGACCTCTGATTTGCCCGGCATAATGCCCCGGTCCGTCTCGTTTGTTCCAAATCCTTCCACATTTTGAAAAGCCAGTGGATCTGGAGCGCTGGAGGCCCTGTTGATGATCTCCTGCCACCGGAGCTGAGGATCAGACGGGAGATTGGTTTCGCCTGGAGCGATCGGCGAGCCTGTCTGGTCTTCCTCGGTCAAATTGGGGACGAATCGATCATTGACAGTGTAACCAGACCGAACAACATTGACGCAGTTGGGGATTCTGAGCAGAGAGAGCACAGCGTCTGCGTACTGCTGGTAGGTCTCAATGACCCCGGTCAGGTTGACCGTGACTTGATTCTCTGAAGCGCCGGAGGCAGAAATGCTTCTGACTCTCATGAAGGAGGGCACATAGTCGAACACTGTGTTGTAGAGCTTCACGTAGTCCGTGTTGTGCTCCTGCATTGCCTGAGCAAGCTTGACATGCTTGTCGGCATCTGTGGCCTTCAAGATGTCAGCGTCAGCCCTCTGGGCAAATGCCATTGCGTCCGAGTACTGCTTGCGGAGAGTCGGATCTGTCGCTGCAGCGTAGGCTGTCGCCTCTTTCTGCTGAGAGACGAGAATCAACCCCGCCGCGCCAGCAATTGAAAGGAGGAGCACCAACACCGCCAGAACGATGAAGGCTCTCTGCTGTCCCTCTTTAGAGACATAGGTCGGAAGAAGATTAAGCTTCATGTGTCCTTCCTAGAAGGCGACGTGCAGGCCATTGCCCACCGCCACGACGAAATCCTGTCGCGCATCGTTGATCATGGCAGGATCAGCCTTCTTAGCGCTCACGCTTACCCCCTGAAGAGGGTCCATTAGCCTGACATTGATGCCAAGAATGCCGGCCAAATACGAGTCGAGGCCCTTCAGTTTGCTTCCGCCGCCGGTCAGGAGGATCTGGTCAATGTCTCCTCCCTTGCTGCGGAAGTAATCCACCGAACGCCGCACCTCCTGCATCAACTCTTCCAGGATTGGCGCCATTGCTGAGTAAATGCGGAGAGTCTCAGGATCCTCTGCAGGCGCAGAAGCCGCCGGAGCGGGTACTTCTGGCGCAGGGGCCACTGGCTGATCATCAGGGGCAAAGGGGTTGTAGGCGGCTGGGGCCGCATCTGCAAATGGATTGTAGGCCGCAAAGGACTGAGTCGCGGCAGTTCCTGCTGGCTGGCTGGCGCTGGCTGGGATTCTTGCCCGACTTCGCTTGATGTCTTCAGCTTCATCAAGGCCAACAGCAAGCCCGTCTGCCAGAGATCTGGTGATCATCTCGCCGCCTACTGGCACCTGGCGAGGCATCAACAGCCTGCCATCTTTGTAGATATTGATGGCTGTTGTCTTGTGTCCAACCTCAACGACGCAGACCGTTTGACCGGCGAGCTCAGCATCGTAGCCGACTTTGAGGCAACGGGCCAGGCCGAGAGGCTCAACGTCAAAGGCTCCCGCCTTCTTTCCTGCTGCCTTCAAAAGGTCGACCATCATGTCCACGACAGACTGGGGGGCAATCGCCATGACCACGTCCATGTTTGTGGCGCCAGGCTGATCAGGGGGAAATGCCTTGTAGTCGCTGACAACAGTGCTCTCACTGAAGGGAATGTTTCTGGTGATCTCCCAATCCATGTGCTGCTTCAGCTCCCCATCGTTCATTGTCGGAACTTCGAGGGTTCTCACGAGGACTGAGCCCTGCCCAGCCAAAGAAAGCACCACGTCGGTGGAAGTGCAGCCGCTGGAAGTGAGAAGCTGCTTCAAGGCAGAACCGACGGTTTTGGGGTCATGGACTCCCATGTGATCAATCGTGCCTTCCGGTGTTTCTGCGATGCCAAGCGCTGTAACAACGGGCTGCCTGCCCTGAAGCTTGACTTCCGCAACCTTGATGTACCTGCTTCCCAGGTCCACACCGATCGCACTGCTCAATTTCTTCGCCATATCAGACTGCCTGAGCCCCCTTCAAGAGCCCTTCCATCTTAGCATCGAATGGGGCGAGGTGTCAACTGATGACCACCTCTCCTCAAACCTAAGGACGCTTCGAGAGCCGCTGTTAGTTTCACCTTCCAAAGGGCCTGGAAGCAAGTGCCAGACAGACAAAAGGGGCTCTCTTCAGAAAAGAGAGCCCCTAGCGTGAGTCTGTTCAGCCTACCGGGAAGGAGGCTGAGGCTGGAATCGAGGCATCAGTCCCTGGAAGTACAGATCAGTGCTGCCGCTTCTGGTTGAAGCCCAGGCTGCCCAGAATCCACCCACAGGCCTTGTACCGGGCAAGCCGGCGACGCTGTGTTCGAGGGCCAGAGTGAGCCCAGATTCATTCGAAGCCTGCTCAATGAGGATGGGAACCTCTTCGATCTCAGGAAGAATCTGCACTGTCAGAGTCTCAGTCCTTGATCCCAGAGAGCGTCCAGCAGAGTCCACGGCCTGGTATTGGATTGTCACGGTTCTTCCCTCAGCCGAGTTCAGGAAGTAGACACGACCGCTGATGGGGTCAATCTGATAGAACTGCTCGCCAGGAGGAGTCCCACCCCAATTGGTGACCAGGAAGATCCCAGGCGCCACCAAGCCATAGTTGGAGTCGGCCGAACTGGTCAGGACGCCAGACGAGAGCTGGACTCCAAACCGGAGTGAACTCAGGTAGGGCCTGGCGGTCTGAGTTCCATCGCCAGAAGTCCTGCTCAGGGCCATTACAAGCCTGTCTCCACGCGGCCTGTCGTTGATTCCCACCGTGCCATGGGCTGATGTGTGCCAATACGCCAGTTCATCTGCCACAACCAGATCCGGGAAGCCGGAGCCAGCGTCAACGTTGGGGAACCTGTTGTCCCAAACCATGCTCACGGAGCGGTAGTTCGCATCAGCACCCGTGCCGACCGAAAGGCAGGCAGGCGAATAGCGAACATAGAGTCGTGAGGATGCTGGGAACACTGCTCCAGTGAATCGAGCTGAACCTGTTTGAGTGTCCAATGCCACTCTTCCGCCCAGCGTGGTATCGCATGTCAGAATGCCAGTGCCGGAATCGTACTCAGCCGTGTTCTTGTTGAGTATTGAGTTCAGACCTGCCGAACTGTACATCAGCACGTCAATCACTCCTGTCCCAGATGGATAGTCCAGGTCAAGGGCGCCAGTCCTCCAGACAGCTCCGGGGGCCCAGTAGACGCCGGTCGAGTTGTCCCTGCTCAGTTCATCCACCCTGTTCAAGTAGAACTGCTGATTTCGGGTGGCAAAGGAGCCTGAAACTCCAGTGGTCAGCCCAGCCAGGAAGATCTCGCTGTTGGACTTGCCTCGCCGTCGCGCCGGGAAGGAAACGTCAAGCCTTGCAGCCTGGCTGGCAGGTGCAAACCCCTGCTGATTCAGCCTCAGGATGCTGGAGGGCGCTCCGACAGAGTCAAAACCGCCCGTCCTCAAGGCTCCAGGATTTCCAAAGCTGGTTCCATTGAAGGTCGAGACCATCGCCTGACCCAGGTTGCCAGAGTAGGAGGTGTAAGCAACGTGTGCAGAAACTCCAGACTGGGTAAGGCTGGGAGCAGACTTGCGGACAAAGGGATCGCCGGGGATTGCAACCATCCTCGTTCCCCCATTGACCGGGTCAAGAGTCACCTGACCGGAATCTGACAGGCTGAAACGGATAAGGAAGATCCTTGATGCTTCTCTAGCGTTTCCGCTGCCATCCACTGCCCTTGCCGTGCCGAGGAAGGCCATGTAGGTCCATCCACGATCAAGGGTGTAGGGGTTCGTGCCTTGAGCAGGATTAAGAGCATCCATGAAGCCGCTTGCTGGCAGCGCCGGAGCAGAGAAGGCCATCGTGGAGGGATCCACTGTCCATCCAGCCGGCAGGTCAAAGAAGTTCTCAGGATTGGCGACAGCCGCCTCAGGCAGCACCGTCTCTCTTCGGAACCACTGATTCTGACTGGAATCAGGCACGAAGTTGAGCTGGCTCTGAATCCTGGATCCAGCGAGGGGCGAGAGCCCAGCGGGGTCCTGCCTGCCCATTGAAGCCAGGTAGATCCTCCACTGGTTTTGGACGCTCGTGTCAACGGCAGCTCTGGCCCTCGCCAGGAACCCAGGCAGACCGCTGGCTTCCAGCCTGTTAGAGGTGAAGGCCAATGCCAAGCTCCCTCCGACTGATCGCCTTGCCAGGGCCGGCTGAGAGTTCACCCAGGTGAAGTTCTCGGTCCCCGTGGTCAAGTTGTCTATCATGGGTGGGCTGAAGCGGGTTGGCCTGTTGGTCAGCCTGCTTTCACGGACAGAGAAGCTCAGGGTGAGGCCAGGGTCGCTGTAGCTTTCCCGAGTCGAGTTGTCAACCGGGAGTCCGATGACTCTGGAGCCCAGAATGTTGTCCGCGGCCTCATCTTCGTAGGCGTACAGAGTGCCACGGTACTGACCGGCTGGCGCGCCTGGAGGAAGCACGAGCGCCACCTTGGGATCGCCAGTCTGGAAGGCAAGGGGATCCAGCAGGGTTCCAGAACCAACGCCGAAGTTGGCGTTTGATCGCCTGATCGGGTTGGTGCTCAAGCGGGTCGGCACCAGGTCGCCGGGGCGTGCCTTCTGCAGGAAGACTCTCGCCCCCGCATCAAGGAACCTTGTCGGACTGAAGATCTGGTCAAGGTCAGAAACGACGCTTCTTGCCGGGTGAAGCCAAGCCATTGAAGAGCCGCCCATCAGAGAGAGCCTGAAGGGGCGAACCGCGCCGCTTGGAAGCCGTTCGTTTCGGCCAAGGCGGACGTTCAGAAGGTTGACGTTTCCATCGTTGAAGACGGGGAAAGAGTGGAAGTGGCTGGCAAACTCGGAGTCAGCGGGCGAAAAGGCGCCTGTACCGGGCTCGGCCACGCCTCTTCCGCCGGGTCCGCCCAGAGGAGCTCCTCCGTTGTAGCCCGCGCCACCTGGAGCAGATCCAAGGTCAAGCACCGGCTGTCCAACGCGCAGCCTTTCATCAGGAGCAACCCTCAATCCAAAGACGACTCTTCGGTTGGTGTCCTCACTGTCGTATCCAGGTGAAGTGGCGTTGGTGTCAAGGTAAATGTTCGCCGATCCTCGGTATCCGGGCCTGGCAGTTGGAGCAGCAGACGCTGGTCCAGAAGCAGGCTGATACCTTGGAATCTGGATGCTGACATCAACAGGGGTGGGGGCAAGAGTGCGCACGAGCTGGCTGTCGAAACCTGCTGCAGTGCGATATGTCGAAAGGTCGGGGGTTGAGGCTGTCGGCGGAACCAGAGCCACTCCATCGTAGAGGGGGTTCTCTGTTCTGCTCAGCCTCGTCTTTGATGCCAGGAGGGCGCTTCGACCGATGTCAGGGTAATCAAGACTTCGGTTGGGAAAGGCTCCGGGCAGGTCCTCGAAATTGGGGTAGCTGACCCCGTTCTGGGCCAGGGGCTTGTAGGTGTTCCGCGCTGGCTGCATGACACCGCCGAACCTCACCTGGAACTGCATGTCCTCTCCAGAAAGCCGAACATTGGGAAGCCCTCGGTTGGGGCCGAAGATCAGGAAGCTGAGGCTTCGGTCCACGATGTTCATTCTCTGGGTGCCCTGTGTGGCGTGTGGAACTGTATCGCCAGTAGTGGTGATGTCAGGTCCAAAGTAGCCGCCAGGCAGGTCAGACACGGGGAGTGACTCTGGTCTTGGACCAGGCACTGCGCCGGTGTCCACTCCGCCAGAGCCATTCTCAATGGCTCTCGCGTCGTAGGCGTCAGTTGTCACGCCTGTTCGGCTTGACAAGAGGCCAGCCAAGGCATCGGTTCGGGGGAACTCGACCGCCAAGGGGTTGGAGACTCGAATGTTGCCAGTGGGCAGGGGAGTCGTGTCGTTGTAGGGAAGCTGAACTTCCTGAGAGGTAAGCCTGCGGTTTTGATTGGCGATCGCTCTCGCTCTCAGGTTGATCGTTCCCGGAGGCATTCCATTGGAGTTGGGCAGGAGCGGGAAGGAGACCAGCCACAGTCTTGTGTTGGGGCCGGTGCCGATCGTGCTGCTGATGGGTCGAACAGGAACCTGCCTTCTGACCGTTGAACTGCCCTGAGTGGAGCTCATGATCAGCTCAATAGAGTAATCACCCGAAGAAATGGTTGGAAGGCTGTGGACGAGCAGGTTGATTGTTTCGCCGAACTCAAAGGTCCGTCTGTTCACGCCATGGGTCGAAGCAATGGATGCAACGGTGGCATTCGTGAGGGAGTCATCCAGCAGACCCTGATTGAGCTGCTCCAGTCCCTCTGGCGAGATCGCCTCGAAGTTGGCAGACGTGATGATGCCGTCAAGATCGCCAAAATCGGGATCGTTCTCGATGACTTCCTGCCAGCCGGGGACATCTCCAGGCGTGATGACACCTGGGTCAATGTTGTCGTTGCCGTTGAAGGCATAAAGGGTGCCGCCAGAGTCTCCCACATAGATCCATGAGAAGAGGTCTGATGATCGCCAGCCGCCTGTGGCAGGTGATGTCGCAGGCCCCCTGTCAAGGTTGTGCTGCCAGATTCTGCGGGTTCCCTGGCTGTTGAGAGAGCCATCGGCATTGATCGCCACCAGAGCGCCGCCATTGGTGGGGATGAGAACTGAGGCCGCCAAGTTCACAAGCGTTCCCGAATTGTTGGGCACGGAAAGGTAAGTGAAGCCAATGCCGCCTGAGACTCCACTCGTGATCTCAGTCGTATCCCATCGGACGACACCATTTGCAGGATCCAGGCTGGCAATGTAGCCAGATGAGTCCCCGACAAAGAGAGAATCCTGTCCCGCGCTCGGTCCTGAGCCCGTGATCTGGGCTCCTGGCACCAGGACCATTCCGCTGCGATTGAAGACACTGAAGGTCTGGGCTGATGTCCAGATTGTGGAGCCGTCGGTTCCACTGATGGCCATGACGCGGCCAGTGGTAGTTCCCCTCTCGACGTAGTTGACGTAGAGGACGCCATTGTCGAAGAGAGGAGTCGTTGTGAAGGGCTCTGCGACAAGGTCTCGCGAGTAGAGCACAGTCGTTGTTCGACTGGCTGGGGTACCCGCCGCGTCCAGCACATACAGCCAGCCGCTGCCCGTAAGGACATAGAGCGCCGGGGTGCCGTTGAAGGTGCCAAAGGTCACCGATGAGGCCTGACCAGGCTGAGGAGCCTGCCGGGCCGCCACTGGGTTTGTTGGATCGTAGTCATTGGGCCAGGACCAGATTCTCTCTGTGGTGCCATCGCCTCGCCCTTCTACATCCAAGGCGTAGATGCGCCCATTCTCAGAAGCAATGTAGAAGATGGAGTCTCCGCCAACGGTCTCAATCAATCCGCTGGAATTGTTGAAGCCGGTGGGAAGTTCGGTTGAACGTCCATCTTGGGTCAAAGCATTGTTCGGATCGCTTGAAGGATTGTCAGAAGGGTAGGTCCAGTAGACGGTAGGAGCCGCGCCAGTTGAAGTGTTGCCCACTGCGTCGAGCGCATAGATGCGGCCGTCTTCCATTGGGACGATGACAACATCTCTGTCCTCAGTCGTTGAGGTGCTCACGGCGATGTCGGTCGTTTCAAAGACTGGCGTTGAGGTGACCGACAGGTCTGCATCAGACAGCCATCGGACGCCATCCGCAATAAGCGCCTGCCCCACCCCGCCGACAGCAACGTTCGTCACCCTCAGCGTCAAAGGTCCAGAAGCGGTCGTCTGCTCATAGCCATCCTCCGGCTGTCCGATTGGGCTCACCCATCCCGTGTTCCTCTGGTCCACTTCAAGAGTGTCAACCAGGGTCGGGCCAAGGTAGACCTCAGCAATGGCCCGAGAAGCCATGTTTGGCCTGACATTGCCCGTGGGAATGTAAACCTGAACGTGGTAGCTGCCGTTGGGAACGTTGGCTTGGTATCGAACCTCGCCTGTGGCGGTAGAGCCATCGGTTCCGCTCACAGATGTTCCCAGATAGTAGTCGCCGCCCAGGAATCCGGGTGACTGGGGATCAGTGGAAGAAGTGAAGCCGAAGCCGGCAAGACTCACCTGGCTGAAGGTGTTGTCCTGCACAGAGCGGAAGGTATGCCGCTCATTCCCTGCGACTGGTCCATGAATCCAGTTCTCCCGTTCCACTGAGTAGCGAGTAGCTTCCGTTCCTCCATTGTTGAAGGGTCGGGGCACAGGCCATGACCAGGAAGCGTTCAGCCGTCCTGGCTGAGCGAGGTCGGCCAAGGCTCCGCCATAGCTGTAGCTGGTGACTGTGGCCAGGTTGACCTGCCGAGCCAGCCTTCCTGAGCTCAGTCCTTCGTTGCGGGCGGCGATCGTCCTCTGCTTGAAGGGTCCTGGAGACGGAGCAGTATCCCCATCGAGTTCGGCGACGATCGGCTGAGCCGTCATTCCTCCCGATGTGGCAAACGACTGCTCAATCCTGACCGCATCCGCATAAACCCACTGGATTCCAGGCAGCGCATCAGGATCAAGGAAGACACCCTGGCTGTTGCGAGGCACTGTGTTGTAGAGGTTGACGGTGAGTGTTCCGGATGCGCCAGGAATGTAAACCTTTTCAGTCGGATTGCCTTCGTTGCCCAATCGCACGAATCCGCCACCCAAGCTGAAGGTGTCAATGACCTCCACGTCTGTCCCGCCCACATCACCAGTCACATCGGCGACGTAGTACCTCTGGGGGTAATCTCCAGCAGTGATGGCGCCTCCCGCCGCCCTCGTTGGACCGAGGGGAATGCTCAAAGACAGGCGGTAGCCCTGGCCTGGCACGAGATCGGTAAATGTCCAGCGATAGGTTCTGGTAGCGCCAGTTCGAGGATCGTTGGAGCCTGTCGTCTGGGCGACTGTCTTGGTCAGGCGATAGGGTTCGCCCACGTTGGCAGCCTGGAAGTAGTTAAGGGCGAAAACGGCAAGGTTAAGGCCAACTGGACCAGACCAAGAGTTTGCTGGCAGCTCCACTGTGCTGCCCCCAGGCAGGCTGCCGATAGGCGGGAATGTCTGGTCATTATCCAGGTTGGTGCGTACGCTTCTTAGAGGGTTCCACCACCGGAGGAAGGCTCGACCTGCATCGTTGTAGTCCTGCGGAGTCGAAGATCCGGGCGTAGAGGGGCTCACGGTGGGCAGGGCCGAGCGCGAAGAGGCGCTGCGGAATCCTTTGAAGTCCTGAGCCAGGGCGACAAAAGCGCCTGCCCCCACAACGCCCGCGAGGGCGATGAGAAGTCCAACTCGTCCACTGGCCATTTTCATCTTATTGCCTTGCCTGTTCACTGGGGTGCCTTACTGCCTTGCAGCAAAGATGGGACGGATCAATCCTCTCACACCCACCACGGGCGGAAGCTCGTAGCGGACACTGAGGGAATTGAAGCCAAGGTTGGGGGCTGCAATGTTGTAGCCCGGGATAATCGCGTCGCCGTACCTGCCTTCCAGCAGAACGACCTCTCCCTGGAACTCCTGGGAAGATGGTCCGAAGGTGCGGCCAAGATAGCCGTTCACTACCAGGACCTCGCCTGAAGCCAGCCTCTGGGCGTGCATCGGCCTGAAGCCCAAGGGGTTGTTGGTCAGGTCGCCAGGTGCGTAGCCTGCCATGGGGTTGATGAGGGTGTTCCTGCGCATGAAGGTGTAGGCCTCCACAGGGAGCATCCACCTGACAGCCCATTGACTTCGGTCAGCAGGCGTCGGCCCAGTTGGATTCGTCTGGACCAGTTCATAGACACCCGTGTTGTCGCAGATCATCACATGAAGCTGAGCTGATCCCCCGACGATCTCACGTCGAAGGGTGACGCTGGTCAGGCCACTGACCTTCTGCTGAACCTGTGGCAGAGCCGGGCTCATGAACCTCCACGTTCCTGAGTCATTCATCAGGAAGGCATTCGCCGGAATGACGGGCTTCGTGAAACTGGTGAGAAGAACCGTGTCGGGGCCGTTGTAGATGACGACTCCGCCAGAACCCGTGGCTCCGAATGGCTGAGCATTAGGGGAATCCAGACCGACTGTTGATGGACCCGGTTCCGTGATGCCAAAACCGAAGGCCGTCACACGATTGCCTGAGTTGGTGGGGTCGTTGATTCTCGCAATGGAGTTATAGGCAAACTGCCCGCCCGAAAGCTCTTCGGGGGAGTGCCAAACGAGGACTCCGTAGGCAGGGACGAACCTTCCATCGTGGTCGCGGTAGGTGACGACATCGGCAATCCGTCCATTGACCACCCTGAACCTGTCCACGAGTTCGACGGCGCGGCGGTTTCCTGTATCGGCCACCAAGATGTGCCTCCAGACTTCATCTGTGGCAGGGGCAGCCAAAGTCTCACCAGGGAAGGCGGCGGCGACCTGAGCAGCCGTGTAGCTTCGGCTGTAGGTCATCACGTCACGGGGTGACGAGAACCGCTGAGGGTCGCCAGAGGAGAATCCTGCAGGAGCCAGTGTTGGATGAACATTGAAGCCCCTGAGCAGACGGAGTTCCCTTCCTGCTCGGTCCACCATGACGATCCTGTTCGAGCCTGGATCGACAACCCAGGTCGCGTCCGAACCATCCGGATAGGCTCTGGTTGGCTCAGCAAGATCAATCCTCTTGGAGGCGGCGCTGATCGGAACGGAAGGCCCAGAGTTGTTTGTTCCCGAAAGGACCCAAGTTGGGTTGCCTGAAGAATCAAATCGAGAGACTCTTTGGCTGTCCACAACCAGGAACTGCGCCCTTTGGAAGACATTGAAGGATGCGCCGGCTGGGCCGCCATCCGCAAAGGTGGCGACTGCATCTTCACCCACAGTCATGCCGACGGTGCGGCTGGAAGAGACAGTGTTCTGAAGAATCCTCACCCGCAGGTCATCAATGCTCTGGATTCCCGCAAACTGGGGCCACTGAATCGTGGGAGACGGTCTGACATCCCAAGGGGTCAGAGAATTGCGCACCACAGTGCTGAGCTGGCTGAACCAGCCGCGGACCGAGTTTGACTTGAGGAAGGGATCGTTGGAACTGACTTCTGCATCCAGGGCATAGACAACACCATTCTCCTGAAGGCCTCCGAGTCCACTGACCAAGATGGAAGGCAGGTAGCTTCCTCCGCCAAGGTAGATGGTTCGCCCCGCTGCCAAGGGTCCTGCGGTGCCGTGCATTCCATTGGCTACGAAGTACCAGTTCAAGGGCGACCAGCGGCCTCCAGCCTGGCCCGGCTGGAGAGTCCAGGCATTACCAGACGTGCTGGAGCGGGCGGTGCTTGCCTCTGGCTCCACGGCTGTATCGGTTGAGTTGTTGGACCTTCTCACCAGAATGGGAAGGCTTGTGGTGACAGAGTCGCGGAAGTTAGTCCGGCTGGCCGAGAGATTGTTCAGGGTTACCAGAGAGAGGTTTCGACCTGAGGCCATGGGTTCAATTCGAAAAGCTGTCCGAGGCAGCACAGAGAGCTGCTCGGGAGCGTTCTTTGTTGAAGATCTGGCTGGGTCTGGCTGGACCAAAACATAGCCCTCTTCATCTGATTCGGTCAGCCCCTGAACCACGAACTGAGGAGCCGGAGGATGAGCCTCAAGGCTGATGAGGACGGTGGTGGGAGCAAATCCAAAGCCCAGATTCTTGAATCCTGTGGCTGAGAGAAGAACGCTGTCACCGACGATGCAGGGAGCCGCGCTGACCCTCAGGTCCAAAATGGGGGACGCCAGGAACCCAGGAAGCTGGGTGAGCAGCTCGTCCTCGTCAATAATCGTCTCCCGAGTTGGGATGTTGGCCACCACTGAGCTGGGGCCTCCAGAATTGACTTGGAAGTTTAGGGAGTCCAGAAGGTCGAAACGGTTGACCAGAATGAACTCGCCTCTGCCTTCCTCCCTCAAGTTCCAAACCGTCGTGCCGCCTTCAGTCGTGTTGGGGGCAACCCTCCCTGGGTTGTAGACCGTTGTGGCAAGAATCACATGCCCCCTTGTAGTCAGGGCAGGCGAGCCGACGATTTGGCGGCTATTAGAAGAGCTGTCGGTGAGGGAAACAACTCCCCTGACAAAGGCATCGGCGTTGGGTGTTCCGTCCACCGACCGCGACCAGTCAATGGTGTAATCCACGCGCCAGCCCACATCATCCGTGGCATCGCCAGGGGTCGCCTGGCCGTCCCAGTCCCAAGCTGGATTGGCTGACCCCTGAAGGGTGACATTGATTTCTCCATTCGCGGGTCCTGCAGCAACGGCGCCCGTCATGTTCAATGCCATTTCAGCCTGAGTCATCGGACGACCCGTGTCAGGCCGAATCGCCGTGATTCTTAGTCCCAAACTGGATGAACCTGGCGTGATCACCAAGGGAAGGCCTTGGAGGCTGGCCCTGGTTCGAAGAGTGACTGTGGCTCCCGATCGAGTGACCTGATTGGGTGTCTCGCCTTTTGCTCCCAGCCACAGGGAGGAAAGAACTGCGGGAGAGGACGAGGTTCGAGACTTGGCGGCCACATAAGCCACGCGGTCCAATGCTCCAGAACCATCCGCTACAGGAATGTAGCCGACAGTAACGGGAGCAGTGGGTGAATCGATGCGTCCAGTTCCCTCAAGGCGGAAGCTGTCTCCACCGAGTTCAAGTTCAGCAGCAGCGCCTGGATCAATGACTCGGATTCGTCCGAAGCCAGAACTGCGGCCCTCCGTGATGAAGAGCATTCCTTCATGCAGAGTCGGAGCGAAGGGTCCAACTGCCGCGTCAACGCCGCCAGAAGGGGGATCAATGTTGGCAAATCGGACGCCTGTCAAGGCATCAAATCCATGAACTCTTCCATCTGAGGCAACGGTCCAGACCTGCGCCAGAGGCGAAGTGCCAGCCAGGCTTTCGGGAAGGTCGAAGGCGACTGGACTTGAAGCGGAGGCGCCCAGATTGAAGGACCAAACAAGATCCTGACTGGTTCCGACAGCGTCAGGGAGCCCATCGTCAGGGTTGCCGTCACCGTTGATGTCTCGGCTTGGCTTGGCGTCAAAGCAGTAAAGAACTCCGCCCTGAACCATGTAGGCATAGCCTCGGAAGAGGCTGCCTTCTGTGCCTGGGGAATAGGATCCACCAGGAACGCTGAACTCCCTAAGCAGGGGCGCAGTCACATCTCCTGGAATGGCATTCGACTTGCGGCTGCTGCCGCCTGGGGTCCCTGCCGAGGCAGAGGAAAGCATGTTGAAGACGAGCTTGGCCCCAGCCAGAAAGAGGTTGTCCTGCACCGACTCTCCGCTGGTGAAGTTCAGGTTGGGTGAGACTCCCCCCGAACCTGTAATGGCCCTGCCAAGAATTCGGCTCAAGCCAAAGCTTGTGACAACCATGCGGCCTGCACCCAGGCTGCCATAGCTGACAATGAAGCCATCGCTGTTGCCTCCGACACCTTCGAGCTTGTCGCCGTCAGGCCTGATCGTCGCCAGGAGGCTGCTGAGAACTGGATTTAGTGAGAGTACGGGCCTGGTGAGGACTGTTCCGCCACCACGGAGAGCGACGAGGTCCTCCAAGCTCACCAGATTGGGCCTGGAGAGCAGAGGGTGGCTGAGGTTTGCCTCGGTTGAGGCAGAACCAGCGACAGCTTCGAAGGGGATGGGAAGAGTATTGACCGGATCAAAGGCCGCTCCACCAATGACGTCCACCCAGAGTGTGCCGCCCTGGTCCATGAAGCGTCGAAGCCTCTCCCTCTCATCAGCTCGAAGCGAGATGGCTCCCGCAGCAGGAAGCAGCAGGACATCGAAGTTGCTGAGGGCCGCGTCAGACGACTCGGCAAGGACGACTTCCCAGTAGCTGGCGGCCTTCTTGGTCAGGATCGAACCCAGGCCAGGAAGGGTCGGGTCTCCAGCCCAACGGGTCAGCATGGAGCCAGTCATGGAGGTCTGGCCCAAGGGGTTGGTGAATCGCCAGCTGGCAGGCTTCACCGCCACGTCTTGATCCAGAGCATAAAGCGCGTGAGGGGCGGGATTCCACAGTCTTCCCGAGATCCTCTGGCTGTCCACCAGCAGCAGCCCTGCCCGGATTTCTCTCGAATCACGAGCGAAGCTGACTGGCTGGGCAGAAAGCCCAGCCGCGGCCATCAGAAGGGTGGCCAGGAGGGGAAGACGAATTCTCACGGGCGTGAATCTCCAAAGTACTCAAGGGTCGGACTGACTGGAAGTCGAGGCAGAGGAGGCAGGGTCCACCCATCTGGATGGGAGCGCATGGGAGTCGAGCCATCCGCCGAAGCAAAGCCCAAGGCTGGATCGTAGGAAAGCAGGAAGTTGGGCACATACGGCGATCCGGCAAAGCCGTTCGGAATGTGCACGGAGGGAATCGAGCGTCCAGTGGCTCCGAAAGCTGATGGCATCCATCCCCACTTCTGCTTCCACTGCGCCTGCTGGCTCATGGGAGCCGGCATGTTCTGGCTCAGGGCTCCAAAAATGCGAACTCTCACATCCAGAGGCTCGCCATAGAAGGGCACGGCTGGGCCGTTTCCGTAAAGCTGGAACCTTCTCAGGTTGGCCTGGTCAAGGCCAAGCGATGCCTCGTCATTCAGGAAGCGGCCCCTTGTGTCCTCTGGGTTGCTGTTGAACCAGGAGCCAGGGATGACAAAGAAGCTTCCTTCTTCAGCGAACATCGCGGCTTCGATCCTCACATCATGAGGAACGACAGCGGCTTTGGCCATCAAGAAGTTCTTGACTGGGGCCGTGCCCATGGGAGTCAGACTCATCTTGAAGGCGGTCGGATCGTTGAGAGCCACAACAGTGGTGCCAGAGTTCATCTGACGGCTTGTCTCAACAGGGACGCCCTGGAACAGGGGGAAGCCAACAGTTTCGAACTTGGGATAGGCGTTCAAGGTTGGGGATCCCAGGCCATAGACAGGGAGGAGGCCAGGCGGGTAGAAGCCTGCCGCTCCGTTGAAGACCAGGGTTCCGGCTGTGTTGAAATCAAGCACGCTGGGGACAGGAAGGCTCCGGAAGATGGCCGAAGCTGGGTCGCCGTGCGAGAGAGGCGCAGAGTCGGTGGTGACAAAGCTCGGACCATTGTCGTCGGCTGAAGCCGAGACGAGGATCTGAGGATAGTCTGCGTTTCCGCCCTGGGTGTAGATTCCCGCATAGGGGCGCCAGGTCGAGGGGCTGGCGACTGTAGCGCCAGGCACGTCTGGTCCTGTGAGGAACTCAGATGCGAGAGTGAGGCTGTTTGAGCTCGAAGGATCAAGCTCGACTGGGCTTGGCACCTCGGGAATCGGCGCTCCTGACTTCGGCCTGGGGCTCTCGCCAACAGTTGGACCAAAGAACATCGAGGTGTTGATGGTCACGTAGTCGCGGGCCATCAGCATCAGCATGGACCGGCTGGGGCGGTTGATGACACCGCCGGCCTCGTTGATCAAGCCCTTGGTGATGCTGCCCTCAACGTAGATCGTTCCCATGGAGACGACCGTCAGCTGTGCATCCGTGGGGATCACGCCTCGAGTGCGCAGGTCTCCTTCAAAGAAGATGACTCCATTGAAGGCCTCGCCCTGAGATGTGAAGACAGAGTCGGCAAGCGATCCAGCAGGCTGGCTGATCTCTGCCGGAGAGACCATCGAGTTGATGATGTACTTCTGACCAGCGATCTCGCGAATGCGGAAACGGACTCTGTTGGTCCCTGTCTGGCCGCCGTTCACATTGCGCCACGTGCGCTGTGAGCTGCGAGAGTCACGAATGATCTCAAAGCCATCTGGAAGAAGCTGCAGGTAGGCAGCAACAGGGATGTAGTAGGGTCCCTGCCAGCCCAACGAGGAGGCGTTGTTCGGGTTCAGCCAGTCACTGGGGAGGCTCCGGACAGCGCCCTGAACTCTCCTTTCGTCCTCGCTATCGAGGTTGGCCCTTTCGGGAGAATCCACATAGACTCCCTCGCCGTAGCCCCATCGTCCGATGCGGCGGTCGTTGACAAGGCGGCCTGAGTTGCGGGTCATCTCGTAGTAGCGATTCCTTCGGGTCTGGGGATCCACAGCCAGCATCGAAGGCGGCTCCTTCCGTGGAATCCCACGAATGAAGCCTTCGTTGTCAGAGAAGTCCTTGCCATCTCGGATGACGCCCTGGGCAGTCGAGAAGGTCAAGCTGTCAGAGTCCATTGCGTTGAAGTCAAGCGTCAGGGGAGTGTTGACTGTGGAAGCAATGCTGTAGGCCGCGCCGCCAGGCAGGGTGCCCTGGATTCCACTGACCCAGCGGTCTGTGGCCCGGTCATAGGTGACCCTGGAAATCTGAAGCTGAGAGGCTGAGTTGGCGCCTCGAATCCAGCCGCTGACCTTGACCCCTTCACCCAGAAAGGCATTGATGGTCATTCTTGTTTGACCGTGGAAGATGAGGTTTGCGTTGGAGTAGATGCCACCGCCTCCAGGAATTGTCTGGAAGGCGCCAGAGAGTCCAGCGTTTGGCTCAGGGTAGGTGGCTCCAAGAACGCTCGGCACCACGACATCAATGCTCCCAAGACTCCCGTTCATCACAGCGCCGGAACCGGCTGCGTCTGGCCCTGTGCCGAGACCTGGGCCGGGGAATCCAATTTCCGCGGGTCGGCTGGAGTTGTACTTGTTGGTGATGAAGAGCGCTGACTCAATGAGGCCCAGCGATGCGAAGGCTGTCATCTTGCGCGTATCGGGCGAAAGACTGGCATCCTTGCCCCTGGCTTCGCTCAGAGTTCTCTGAAGCTGGGCAGCGCTTGCATAGTTGCCAATCTGGACCGCCTCTGGAAGAAGAAGGGTGGGGTCAATGCGCCCTCCCTGCTGAAGGTTGCCGCTGCGTCCAATAGACTCAATCACGACCATCCCCTTGGCCTTTCCAGGATTCCTGAGGCTGCTGTCCTGCCCTGTCATAAAGGCAGAAATGTCGTTTGGCTCATATCGGACCCGGATGAGCCGCCGCCCTTTGTTGGTGAACTCGCGTGAATAGGGGCCCTTGAAGTCTGGGCCGCCGCGATCCACTAGGGTGAAGGCAGGGTTGTTGGGGTCAGGAGCCACAGTGAGGCCTGAGGCTGGTCTGAGATAAATGGCGTCGGGATCGCGCGAGAGGCCAGAGGCGGGTGGAGTCTCAGCCGGAGGGGTCAGGTCAGGGCGCCAGTCTGCTCCCTGCTGGGAAGAGACAAGCTGATAATGGGCAAAGTTGAGCCCAGCCTGGGCCAAATCAGAAGCAATCGTCCTTGTCTGGGAGCGTCCTGCTTCAGAGATATTGCGGCTGACGAGTCCGGCAAAAGCGAAGCCGATGATGAGCAGAACACCCAGGACCAGGATGGCGATGATCAGCGTTTGACCTCGCTCGTTCCTTCTCTGAGCCTTGCCTTTCAAGGCCTGTGCGGACCTCAGTCCTTTAGATGTGGACGTGACCATGGACATTCTTCTCATCAGCGCAGGAAGTTGCGGACCGTGGCGGCGCCCTTGACCGTCACCGACTGAGGAGTCGGGAAAGCAGGGCCGGGATAGGTCTGCACTGTCAGACTGAACTCAATCTGTCGGCTGGAGTCGTAGTCCACAGCCAGGACATCGTTGGGTTCAGTAAATTGGAATCTGTAAGTGACGTAGATGTTCCCAGCAGGCAGAGGCTCTCCGACCTTTGAATTGAGCTCAAGGTAGCCAGCCCGATACTGGGCTTGGAAGACAGCGCTCACAATGTCAGTTGGGTAGTAGTCGGCCGGGTCGTAGCTGACGCCGCTGAGGCCATAAAGAGACCAGTTGGGCTCTTTCTGGTCAACATAGTTGATGTAGTACTGGTTGAGGCCGACAGGCTTGACCGCGGTGCGGCTGTAGCGAACCGTCCGACCGTAATTGGGTCCAGGCCTCTGATCGGGGCCAAAGACTTCTTCAGAACCCGGGGTGATCTGAGCTCTCTGCCAGCCTGAACCAGTCGGGGCAGGGCGCCGGTCGAGCGGGCTTGGTTCTCCGCCGGGCTGCCGCAGGACGCTCAGGTCAATGAACCTCTTGGCGAACTGCTCTCTGGCATTGCTGATGCTTGAGTAGGTGGGCAGGAGCTGCCACAGCTTGTTGAAGCGACGGTTGATGCCGACATTAGCAGCGTCAAAATCGTCCCAATCGAAGGTTCCCCAATCGCCAGCGCTCAGGTCAAGCTGGTAGGGAGTGTCAGGTCCGGTGTGGATGCCTCCATGCTGATTCGCAGCCACGGTTGGATAGGAGTTCGGGCTGGTCGCGGGAATGCGGTTGGCAAAGGGCACAGCTGTTGAGGAAGGATTCCCGACCTCGCGAACATCAAAACTCGCCTTGACCCTTCCCTGCTTCTCGTCTGGCACGACAGGCAGGAACATCTCATTCCAAGGACTGGTGCGGCTCGCGCCTCCGCCAGAAGCTGAACCTGTGGCCTGAGTGAAGGGATAGGGGGCAGATCCCACCAGGCGATCCCTGGCTGCCTGGCTGTAGGAACTGAGATTGAAGAGGGGGGTCGTCGAACCTCCGTTGACTCCGAGAAGTCCCCAGTTGCCGCCAGCGTTAATGAGTTGAAGGTAAGCAGATGTCGTGCCTGTCCTCAGTCCGCCTGCCGAGTCATCGCCAGGGCCATAGGGTGAAGACTTCACAGCGGGCCAGATGTTGATGTTCTGCAGGCTCCAGGCGCCCATCTCAGTGGAGTAGGTTTCTGGGCCGATCTTGGCCGCATTGTCTGCTTCCTGTCCGACAGTTGCCGCCGAGCTGGCCTGTGTCGGCTCGCTGGACATTCGCCGTGGCTGGAACCTGACAAGGGGAAGAGCTCGGGGAATGCCGCCATCAAAGTAGACGCGCTTGTTGGTTGTGTTGTACTCAACCCTCAGCATGTCAAAGCGGACAGCCTCTGTCACGATTCGCCCAGCAGTCTGCCAGGCCCTGGCCCTTTCCTGCTGTGCAATAGGTGTCGTCGAGGTGACAGTGAAGAAGTAAGGATCATCCAAGATGGGCGCCCCAGCCGAATCAAGCTCGAAGTAGCGGGAATTGGCGACCATCTGTCCCGCAGCCTGGTTCCAGATATAGACAGGAACCTCTGCCCGGTAGAGGACATAGAGGTTCTCTCCGCCGAAGTTGGTGTCCCAGGGCGCGCCAGTGGAGGTGTAGAGCCTCAGATTGGGGTTGCTGTAGGGCAGAAATGGGTTCTTGAGCCCAATCCAATAGCGGACAAGGTTGAATCCAGGCGAGGCGGGAAGGTTGACGTCTCCCCTCGGAGCTCCCAGAGTGGGGTCCTCTTTTCCCGTGTCGGGATTAATGAATGCGCCGCCGGGCCCCCTGAAGCTTGCATCCCCCTTGGCTGGAGGGAAGAAGTCCAGCTTGGCGTAGGGCAGGCGAATCTCCACCATTGTATTGCTGATGTTGGGGAGGACAGCCACAATTGCCCCAGCATCGCCGTGATTCGGGCGGACCTGGGCAGCCTCGGAGACTTCCCTTTCGATCCTGCTGACAAGATTTCTCGCAGTGGACTGGGCAGCAACGAAGGCCTCAGACGCCCTGGTCAAGTTGAAGCTCTGGACGACGGGAATCGTAATGAGGGTCAGGAGGATGGCGGACACCGCCATCACAGTGATCAGCTCAATAAGGGTGAAGGCTCTCTTTTTCACTTGTTCGATCCTCCCGGGAGGAATCCTTCGGTCTCGATAACGCGGGTCTCCCTCATCCATTTCTCAAGCTCATTGAAGTTGTCTTGAGCGTCAGGCAGCAGACTGAAGCGTTCGGGGTTGTAGAGGACTCGAACCCTCAGCGATGAGCCTCGGACCCCCTTGACTGCGTAGCCAGCCTGATCCCACGAGAGGACTCCGCCAGACAGTCTTGGGCCAAGGTTCACCGTGGCATGGAGAACTCCGCCAAGCAGGGTGGTGTCGTTAATATGGAACTCCTGGTCTCTGATGGTGCTGTAGTTGGCTCCATTGACGGCCTTCAGTTCGCTGATGACTACCCTGTGGCCCAGGTCGGACAAGGGGAAGTAAAGGGTGTTGACATTGCCGTAGAAGGACCCATCAGCCAACTGGGTTTGACCAACAAAGCACTCTCCTGCCGAGAGGCCAGATGGGCCAACGCCGGGAGCGATCCGGTAGGACCGGGCAGGCTTCAGTGTCTGAACCGCCCACTCTCCTTGAACCATGTAATGGGCCTTGACGGCGCGACCATCCATGGTCACAAGCTGGGGGGCGCTCCAGGTTCCGTCAGGCTGTATGACGGTTAGATAGCCCTGGATGCCGGCGGCAGCGTCAAGGTCAATAAAGGTGATGCTGCCGTTCCTCTTTTCGACAAAGTAGGAGCTGTAGATGCCGCCGGGCAGGTTGCCCAGGATGATTCCACCAGTCTGCTCATCAAGAAGGGCAAAATCGCTGCCTGCAACATTGTTGTTGCCGTCGGGGAACATGAAGCCCAAGCCAGCGAACTGGAGCCCGTCGGCGGACTCACCAGAGCTGACCTTGAGGCCCTGGAGGGCCAGCTTGACGACTGAATTGCCAGAAGCAGGCGGAACTCTGAAGCCGTCCTTGATGATTCGCCAGTCGAGAACCGTGTAGTCCACACGGGCCTGTAGGGGAACAAGATCGCCGCCGACAACCGATTCGACCTTGACTCTTGCCGCCGAAGGGTTGAAGAGGAGAGAACCGATTTCATCGTTCAGGACCTTGTACTGATAGGGGTTGCCGCTCTGGAAGGCCTGGCTCAAAGGAATCTCTGAGTAGGCGCGCTGAACCCTGACCGATCCAAGGTCGGCATTCAAGAAGGAGGAGGCGTCGAATCCGCTGGGGCCGTAGGCGCCTGGCTGGGCGATCAGTTCTCGAAGGTTGATCACCTGCCACAGTCCATTGCTCGTCAGCACCGAAGCGGGGGCTGTGGCGGGGTCGAGAATGACGACCACGTCATGCTGAGATCTAATGGCGTTGGCCTGATAGGCAAAGGTGAAGGAAATCCTCAGCCCGGTGGTGTAGCTGGCGCCACCCGAATCTCTCTGGATCGGCACCCAGATCTGGTCCTGACCGGGGAAGATGGGCGAATCTGCATCACTGTCCACGACAAAGAAAATGCTGTCTCGGCCTCGGCGATCAGGATTTGGCCTGCCCGACTCGGGGTCACCCCATCGCCGGATCATGTCGTTGGCGTAGGCGATGACGGCGCCTGGCTGTCCGACGCCAGTACTGCCAGAGCGGCTGTAGTAGAAGGGTGAGAACTGAAGGTGCATCAGCCCTCCTTCCATAGCGCCAACTGGCCTGGGAGCGGGGACTGCCCCGCCTTCGCCGATGATGCGGTTGAAATGATTGGCTCCGCTGACCTTGTCCCAGCGGCCGATGGCCGATCCGCCGATGATGATGTTCCCGTCCATCGTCAGCTCGCCGCCAGTGGTGGCATCTGCCTCGGGCATGAGGTCTCTCGACGGACGCCCTGGATTGAGCTCAATAAGGGTTCCACCCGCGCGGAAGACCACGGACAGGATCATCTCGGGCAGGCTGTCGCCAGAGCCCTGAAGCCTCTGCATTTCTGCTCTCGCAAGGCTTGTCGCCAAGGTGTTGCTTCGCGTTGTCCTCAAAAGGGCCAATCCACTGGGAAAAGCCTGCATGAGGACCAAGATCCCAACGAGGAAGACCACAATGACGGTCAAAACCTCGATCAGGGACGTTCCACGCTCAAATCGTCGGGGCATCACCACACCATCCACTGCACTGCACTTGAATCAGTTGGAAGAAAACAAAGGGGGTGGTGTTCCCACCCCAAGGGAAAAGGTCTAGGGCACAAAGCGCCAGGATCGGGCATAAAGGGCTCGGGAGTCGGCCGACTTGGCAGCACCGCCAACGGTCAGCACGATGTCTCTACGACCACCGACTGGCTCTCTCAGAGTTCCCGTGATCAGAGGCGTGCCCGTGATGTTCTCGAAGTCCCTCCACCAGGAGTTCCAGGTGATGATGGTCGAGTCAGGCGGATTGTTGTAGCCGAGCTGACGGGGATCATCGCTTGCTCCCCCAGTTCCAAGGCCATTGACCGACCAGAAGAGCGCATATCTCATCTCGAAGGGAGATGGAGGGGATGCCGTTGCAGGCGTTGTCGGATAGATGCCGACGGGCGTCTTGGCGATGTCATAGCCGCTGATCGTGTAGAAGAAGGCTGATCCCGTATTTGGATTGCAGCCCGTATCCACACCAAGATCAGGAGTGACGCAGCCATCAAAGGGGCCGTAGAGCTGCCTGGCGCCGGCTGGGTCGTCGGCCACCATGTCAATCTGGCCATCGCCCGTGAGGTCGTACTGTGCCGCCGAACCCAAGGCTCTTGGATCTTGATTGGGCCAAGTCGCCACTGTCACATCACTGACACCGACCCGATTGAGGGCGGGGCGGAAAGTGTCCAGGCTCTTGACTCTTCGGGGGAAGAGATAGCTGGCGGTCCTGGCAGCAGGAACGACAGAACCTGCCTCAGGTCCGGACGCATAAAGTGTTGCGTAGCCGAGCAGCTGAGGCGGATATCCTCCTTGATCCTCCCGATAGAGCTGGATGGCCCCACGGAGAGCATTCATGGAGGACAGATCGCCATTGCGATAGGCTTCCGCCCTCGCCCGCCCAAACACAGGAAAGATCAGCGCTGAAAGGATCGCGATCACAGCGATCACGACCAAAATTTCAACGAGCGTCATGGCTCTCGTCAGCTTCTTCATGCCCAAC
>Ga0058865_1049183_pt1 | contig 24046 bp, 17 predicted proteins | sample TNRReaAnaerobRNA_2_FD_61085 | JGI IMG/M metagenome (GOLD analysis project Ga0058865, IMG submission 61085) | Wastewater treatment Type I Accumulibacter community from EBPR Bioreactor in Madison, WI, USA - TNR Reactor, Time C-32min-Anaerobic_ RNA... | ecosystem: Engineered > Bioreactor > EBPR >...
CGCGTGAGTCCGGAATGCGCCGGTTCGTTTCGCTGCATGTCCTGGTGCCGGGTGTGTGGACGATTGCCCGCGGCCACCAACTGGTCGAGGAACTCGAAAGCGAGATTCGCCAGGCACTGCCGCATGCCTCGGTGTTCACCCATCTCGAGCCGATCGAAGAAGCCGTTTCGCAAGAGGACATCAGTCTTGACCGCTGACCGGCTGGCCGGGTGGACAACGCTCAGGCACCTGCTGCGGCTGATCGTTCTGTTCGGCCTGGCGACGCCGGCGATGCCCTGGAATGCGGCCGGGCACCGTATCAGCGCTCTGATTGCCTGGGAGCGCCTGGACGCGCGAAGCCAGGCGGCGCTGACGGCCATCCTGCGCCAGCATCCCGACTTCGATCGCTGGCAGGCACGCGGCAAGGGTGCTGATCCCGGCTTGACGGCCTTCCTCGAAGCCTCCACCTGGCCTGACGATATCCGCAAGGACCGGCGCTTCTACACGGCGGGCAGTGAGGAACCGACGCCGACGCTCCCCGGCTTCCCGGATATGGAGCGCCGACTGAACTGGCATTACGTGAATCGTCCGCTGAATCCAGTCATGCCCCTGCCGCCGGCAGCGGGGCTGATCGAGCAACAGATCGTGACCCTGGCGCACCAGGTGGGCGAGCGCCAGGCGAAGCTCGCCGAGCGTGCCTATGCGTTGCCCTGGTTGATACACCTCGTCGGCGACGCGCATCAACCGTTGCACGCGGCCAGCCGCTACGGACGCGACGGCCAGAGCGACCATGGTGGCAACGGGCTGGCGATCATCAACCCGTTCAATTCGCGTTACCCGAGGATGAGTCTGCATCGTTACTGGGACGATCTGCCCGGACCGCCGTGGTTGCGCGGCAGCCGGCTCGAAAGCGCGGCCAGGGCTCTGCGCCAGCGCTATCCGCCCGCTTCAGCCAGCGGAACACCGACGCAGTGGATCGACGAGAGCTGGCGACTTGCCCGCCGGCACGCTTATCCGTCGAACTACGAAACGCCACCGACGATCGGTGCCGACTTTCATCAGAGCGCGCTGGAAATCGCCAACCGCCGCGTCACCGAAGCCGGCTATCGCCTGGCCGACCTGCTGCAGGGTGTATCACCATGAAAGTCGCCTGCGCGACTTTCACATCAATCCCCTAGCCGCTGTTCCACGTGGAACATGAACACTGCCGGGGCTTACCGGCGGATGGATCCTCCCACGTAGGCGCACTACGCGCTCTGCGGTTGGCGGATCACGCCACGGCTCGCGCGCGCCGAAAGCAGTTGCCGAGTGCCGATCGTCGCCGCGACGGCAGCGTTGTCCGGGTAGCGACCCGCAGCAACGGCGTCGGGCTGCGCCTCGTCGCATCAGGTAAACCTTCGCCATCGGCAGCCCGGCCCGCTGTGCCAGTTCCCTGAAGCAGGCGCGGCGGATTTCAAGTCGCAGTCAGCGCACAGCGCGCACCTGGCGTGACCGATGTTCCGAGCAGAAACTGTGCTGCGCTGAGACGCTTGCCACCGGCTTTCTGCAGTTCCGTCAGGCGCAGCGCGCCCTGGCCACAAGCCACGACAATACCCGACCGGTCCGCCGCCAGGATCAGCCCAGGCAATCCGTCAGCGGCAACCGGCTCGGCATGCCACACCTTGAGCAGCCTGCCGTCAAGCAGGCAGGTCGCGCCGGGATGCGGGTTGAAGGCGCGCACCTGCCGCTCGAGTTGCAGCGCCGGCAGACGCCAGTCGAGCGCGGCCTCGGTTTTGTCGATCTTGGCCGCGTAGGTGATTCCTGCTGCCGGCTGCGCACACGCCGGCAGCGGCAGCCGCGCCAGAACCTCGACGATCAGCCGGGCGCCTTGCTCGGCGAGCCGGTCGTGTAGCGAAAGCGCCGTATCCTCGCTGCTGATCGGCTGCCTGGCCGAGAGCAAAACCGGACCGCTGTCCAGCCCGGCGTCCATCTGCATGATGCATACGCCGGTCTCGCTGTCGCCCGCGAGGAGGGCCCGCTGAATCGGTGCGGCACCGCGCCAGCGCGGCAGCAGCGAGGCATGGATGTTGATGCAGCCGAGCGGGGGTAGGTCGAGCACCGCCGGCGGCAGAATCAATCCATACGCTGCGACGATCATTGCCGTACCCGACGCGGCCCGAATTCGTTCCTGGGCCGCGCCCTCTTTCAGCGTCGCCGGCTGAAACACCTCGATCCCTGCCGCCAGCGCCATTTGCTTGACGGGCGAGGCGCGCTGCGCCAACCCCCTCCCTGATGCGCGATCCGGCTGCGTCAGGACCAGGACCACCTCGTGGCCGGCAGCAAGCAGCGCCCGCAGAGCGACCGCTGCAAAGTCCGGCGTGCCCGCGAAAACCAGCCTCATGCGGTAATTCGCGCCTGCTTGGCCAGCTTGTTCCTGATCCTCAGTTGCTTCAATTGCGACAGGTGCTCGACAAACACGCGCCCCTGCAAATGATCGATCTCGTGCTGAAGACATACGGCCAGCAAACCGGTCGCTGAAACGATCTGCTCCTGGCCTTGCAGATCCAGGTAACGGACGACGACGTGTTCAGCACGCTCGACCCGGTCGTAAATTCCCGGCACCGACAGGCACCCCTCTTCGCACACCTGTACGCCGTCCTGCTCGATGATCTCCGGGTTGACCAATGCCATGAGCTGATCCCTGGTTTCCGAGGCGTCAATGACGATCACCCGCTTATGCACGTCGACCTGTGTCGCCGCAAGGCCGATCCCCGGCGCCTCGTACATCGTCTCGGCCATGTCGCGTGCCAGACGACGAATGCTGTCATCGACCACCTCGACGGGCGCAGCGATTTTTTTCAGGCGGGGATCAGGAAAGCGAAGTATCGGTAGTAGCGACATAAACAGCTTGATCGAATAAGTAACTACGTGCAAAATCCAGAGCCGTGTCCTGACCATGCCGTCGTCGTCCAGACGGCGCCCGACTGCACCTGGAGCGACCGACTCGGTCAGGCGCTGGTCTGGGACATGCCCCTGAACCGCGAGTTCCACCCCCGGGTGACCGACAGCTCGTACGAGGATAACACGATGCTCCGCATTATATCTGCGTTCCTGCTGGCCATGGTCAGCACGCTTTGCTCGGCCGCCGGCGAGGAACTGGTCCTGGCGCACGGTGCCCCGCAGCGCCATGTGGTGCTGCCGGGAGATACGCTGTGGGGAATATCGGGAAAGTTCCTCAAGCACCCCTGGCAATGGCCGGAGATCTGGCGGATGAACCGTGACGAGGTGAAAAACCCGCACCGTATCTATCCCGGCGATGTGATTGTTCTCGATCGCGATGCCGACGGCAAAGCCCGACTCCGCTTGCAGAGGGCGGCCAGACTGGTGCCGCAGATTTACTCCGAGACGATCGAGGAGGGAATCCCGGCGATACCACCGAATGTCATCAGGCCTTTCCTCTCCGACCCTCTGATCGTCGAGGCGCACAGTCTCGACAGCGCCGCGCGTATCGTCGCCACCGCACAGGATCGCGTCTTCCTCGGCAATGGTGATCTCGCCTACGTCGCCGACGCTGACCCAGCCCAGCGGGCGTGGCAGATATATCGCAACGGCAAGGCATTGCATGATCCGGAAAGCAACCGGATTCTCGGCTACGAGGCCTTTTATCTGGGCACGGCGAGACAGATCGAGCCCGGCAACCCGGCAACCTTTGAAGTAGTTACCGCCAGGCAGGAAATCGGCCGCGGTGACCGGCTGCTTCCTGCTGTCCGCCCGCCGCTGGTCGCCTACGCACCGCACCGGCCCGACTTTGCGGTTGATGGTCGCGTGGTTTCCGTTTACGGCGGCGTGGACGCTGCGGGACGCGGATCGATTGTCTCAATCAATCGCGGCAGCGAGAATGGAATCGAGATCGGACATGTTCTGGCCCTCGAGCGCAATCGCACGGTCATCGCCCGCGATGAAGCAGATCGCAAAGTGGCGATCCGGGTTCCTTCGGAGCGTATCGGTCTGGTCTTCGTCTTCCGGACTTTCGAACGTATTTCCTACGGCCTGATCGTGCAGTCCGAAGGCACCGTCGAGGTCAACGACTTCGCCCGCACGCCCTAGTCATGGGTGTGGACAAGTCGCTCGAGGACTGGCTGCGACTGACGCTCATACCGGGGGTTGGCGGTGAGACGCAGCGCAAGCTGCTGTCAAGCTTCGGTCTGCCGACGGCAGTCTTCGCCGCCGGCCGCAGTGCCCTGAGCGCTGTCGTCGGCGACCGCGCCGCCAGGCTCCTGCTCGACACCGACAATCACGCTGCCGTCGAGGGAGCACTTGCCTGGTCCGAAAGACCAGCCCAGCATCTGGTGTGTCTGTCGGACCCCGCGTATCCGGCGGCTCTTCTGCAGATTCCAGACCCGCCGACAGTGATCTACGTGCGCGGTCGCCTCGATCTGCTCAACTCCACCTCGCTGGCGATCGTCGGCAGCCGCAACCCCACACCGCAAGGCGCAAGGAATGCCGAGCGCTTCGCCGCGGCTCTCGCCGAGGCCGGACTGACCATCACCAGCGGCCTGGCCCTGGGAATTGACGCAGCGGCGCATCGCGGCTCATTGGCCGCTGCCGGTGGCACGGTCGCGTTCATCGGCACCGGGCTTGATCGCATGTACCCGGCCGCCAACCAGCAACTGGCACTCGAGATAAGCGTCAAAGGCAGCATCATCTCGGAGTTTCCACTCGGCACACCGCCTGCCGCCGCCAATTTCCCACGCCGCAACCGGCTGATCGCCGGCTTTTCCCGGGGTGTGCTGGTGGTCGAGGCGACGGTGGACAGTGGCTCGCTGATTACCGCACGCCTGGCTGTCGAGCAGGGGCGCGAAGTCTTTGCCATGCCTGGATCGATTCACTCGCCGCAGTCGCGCGGTTGTCATAAACTGATCAAGCAGGGCGCGAAGCTCGTCGAGACCGTTCAGGACGTACTCGACGAACTACGCTGGCACAACGCTCCAGCCAACGAGACGGAGGCAGCCGCAGGGGCAGAGGATGCTCACGGCCTGTTGCAGAGCATGGGCTTCGATCCCTGCAGCGTTGACGAACTCGCCGAACGCTGCGCTCTCGCGGCCGATGGCCTGGCGGTGATGCTGCTTCAACTGGAGCTGGACGGTCGCGTCGCCGCGCTCCCGGGCGGCCGCTATCAAAGGGTTTGCCAGTCGTGAAGGCCTGTCCACCGGACGGCATTCTCGCTGACCGCGGCGCCAACGCGGTCAGCAGTGCGCGGTTCGCTCAATAGCCAGGCGACAGCAGCGCTACTGGAGTGCCCTGGGCTTCCGGGAAGAATGGCTCGGACGGTCGGGCGCGGCCGCCAACAGACCGACGGCGCAACGGTGACAGCGCCGCCCCTGGCGCGAGTGCGCCGAGCGCATCCGCGAGCCTTTTGCCGCAGCGTCTTGCCCTGGCTACGGTGCACGCCTGGCAGCGCCGCTCGCTTGTCGCAACCGCCAGCCTTGCTTGCCAAAGGCGGCAGTGTACTCTTATCATGGCCCGCAGGAAGTCATCGCTTGACGCTCCCGCGCCCCTCATTTTCCCCTCCTCGCCGCCGCTGAAAGCCCCATGACCAAGAAACTGATCATTACCGAAAAGCCTTCCGTCGCCGCTGACCTCGCGCGCGCCCTCGGCGGCTTCGTTCGGCACGACGACTACTACGAAAGTGACGACTACGTTCTCTCCTCGGCAATCGGTCACCTGCTGGAACTGGCCTGCCCGGAGGAGTATGAAGTCAAGCGTGGCAAGTGGTCTTTCGCCCATCTTCCGGTGATCCCACCGCACTTTGCTCTGCAGCCGATTGCCAAGACCGAAGCACGTCTCAAGCTCCTGGTTCGTCTGATCAAAAGGAAGGATGTCGTGAGTCTGATCAACGCCTGCGATGCCGGACGCGAGGGTGAGCTGATTTTCAACTACATCACGCAACACGCCGCGGTGAGCAAGCCGGTCGAACGCCTGTGGCTACAGTCGATGACCCCGCAGGCGATCCGTGACGGATTCTCCCGCCTGCGCAGCGGTAGCGAGATGCTCGGCCTGGGCGCTGCCGCCGTCTGCCGTTCGGAATCGGACTGGCTGGTCGGTATCAACGGCACGCGAGCGATGACCGCCTTCAACTCGAAGACGGGTGGTTTCCACCTGACGACGGTCGGCCGCGTTCAGACGCCGACGCTGGCCCTGATCGTCGAACGTGAAGACCGTATCCGCAAGTTCAAGCCGCGCGCCTACTGGGAGCTTGAGGGACACTTTGGCTGTAGGGCCGGCTTATACCGGGGAAAGTGGTTTGACGAGAAGTTCAAAGGCAAGGAGGATGACGAGCATGCGCGGGCTGACCGCCTGTGGGACGAAGCCCGGGCGACGGCGCTGCAGCAGAAGTGTACGGGCAAGGAAGGTGAAGTCAGCGAGGAAGCCAAGGCCTCAAGCCAGTTGTCGCCTCTCCTCTTTGATCTGACCAGCCTGCAGCGCGAGGCCAATGGCCGCTTTGGCTTCTCCGCCAAGACCACGCTGGGTCTGGCACAGGCGCTCTACGAAAAGCACAAGGTGCTGACCTATCCGCGAACAGACTCTCGGGCCTTGCCCGAAGACTACCGCCCGACGGTCAGCAGCACGCTCTCGATGCTCACCGGTGAAGGGGCCGCCAAGGGCCATGATGAGGCCCTGCTGGCTCGTTATGCACCCTTTGCGCAGCAGATCCTGGCGCGCAACTGGGTTGTGCCGAACAAGCGCATCTTCAATAACGCCAAGGTCTCCGATCACTTCGCGATCATTCCGACACTGCAACCGCCGAAGCATCTCTCCGAAGCAGAGTTCAAGCTGTACGACATGGTCACCAAGCGCTTTCTCGCCGTGTTCTACCCGGCGGCGGAGTACCTGATCACCACACGGATTACCCGTGTGGCTGGAGAGCCCTTCAAGAGCGAAGGCAAGGTGCTGGTCAATCCCGGCTGGCTCGCGGTTTATGGTCGCGAGGCACAGGAAGGAGAAGAGGGAAACCTCGTCGCCGTGGCGCCAAACGAACGCGTGCAGACCGAAGAGGTGGTGCTCAGCGCGCATCAGACCCGGCCGCCCGCCCGCTATTCCGAAGCCAGCCTGCTGACCGCCATGGAAAGCGCCGGCAAGGCCATGGACGACGAAGAGCTGCGTGCAGCGATGGCTGGGCGCGGACTGGGCACCCCGGCCACGCGCGCCCAGATCATCGAGAACCTGCTTACCGAGCAATACCTCCTGCGCGAAGGACGCGAACTATTGCCCACCGCCAAGGCCTTTTCGCTGATGACCCTCCTGAACGGCCTGGGCATCCCGGAACTCACCGCACCTGAACTCACCGGTGAATGGGAATGGAAGCTCGCGCGCATGGAACGAGGCGAGATGTCGCGCAGCGAATTCATGAAGGAAATCGCCGCGATGACGCAGCGCATCGTAGACCGCGCCAAGACCTACGATAGCGACACCATTCCGGGAGACTTCGGAGAACTGGCGACGCCTTGCCCCAAGTGCGCTGGCTTGATCAAGGAAACGTACAAGAAGTTCCATTGCCAGAGCTGCGACTTCGCCCTGTGGAAAATAGTTGCCGGGCGGCAATTCGAAGCCGCCGAAATCGAAGAGCTGCTGACGCAGCGCAAGGTCGGCCCGCTGAGCGGCTTTCGCAACAAGATGGGCCGTCCGTTCAGCGCGCTGGTCCAGCTCAACGCCGAGAATGCCCCCGAATTCGATTTTGGTCAGGGCAGCGGCGGCGATGAGGGGACAGCCGAAGAGGTCGATTTCTCGCACAGCGAAGCCCTGGGCGCCTGCCCCAAATGCGCTGCCCGTGTTTTCGAGCACGGTATGGCCTATGTCTGCGAGAGGGCTGTCGGACCCGCCAAGAGCTGTGACTTCCGCTCCGGCACAATCATCCTGCAGCAGACGGTCGAACCGGAGCAGATGAAGAAGCTGCTCGAAACCGGCCGAACCGATCTCCTTCGGAACTTTGTCTCTGCCCGCACGCGTCGCAAGTTCTCTGCCTTTCTCGTGCGCGGAGCCGACGGGAAGGTCGGTTTCGAGTTTGAGAAGCGCGAACCCAGGGCCGGCGCCAGGACCAAGACGACTCCGACAACGACGGCCAGTTCTGGCGAAACGCCGGCGGATACAGCTACAGCTACGACGACAGCAACGCCGACAGCAACGCCGACGCGTCGCAGGAAAACTGCCGGGTAGCACATCGGTGCAGGCCAGCCAACAGACTGTTGGGGGGCTCCCTGTTTCACGTGGAACCACCCTCATCCGCGGTTACTGCCCCCACCGCCGACCGAGTTGAGGATGCCGGGCGTAGCCGCTCTCTATCAGACGGCGACTACTCCCGGTGGGGGCGCATCGAGAATCGCCGCCCGCAAGACATCTATCGCCTGTGGTCTGGGAAAAGTCGCACGCCAGGCGATCACCACCCGACGAAGCGGTGGCGGATCGCTGAAAGGGCGAAACGAAAGCAGTGAGTCTTCCTGTGGCCACGAGGCGGCGGCCGATGCCGGAACTACCGAGATGCCCGCACCGCTCGCCACCATGTAGCGCACGGTCTCCAATGAACTGCCTTCGACTGCCCCCTCGATCCCACCAGGTGCCGATAGCTGTGGGCAGGCCTGCACCACCTGGTCGCGAAAGCAGTTGCCTATGCCCAATAGCAGCAGGTTCTCCGCGGCGACCTGCTGCGCATGGATCAAGGATTGCTGTGCCAGCGGATGTCCCTTGGGCATCGCCACACAAAACGGTTCCTCATAAACCACTCTTGACACGACTCCAGGCTCGACGAACGGCAGGGCGACGACGATCACGTCCAGATCACCGCGACGCAACTGCGCCGCGAGATTAACGGTGAAATTTTCCTGCAGGTAGAGTGGCATTAGCGGAGCCCGCGCGTGCAGGGCCGGGATCAGCCGCGGCAGCAGGTAAGGCGCAATCGTATAAATTGCTCCGAGACGCAAGGGGCCCTGCAGCGGGTCCTTGCCCTGCGCAACGATTTCCTTGAGCCTTCCCGCTTCCTCGAGAACCCGTTCTGCCTGCGCGGCGATTTGTTCTCCGATCATGGTCAAGCGCACGTCCGCCGAAGAACGTTCGAAGAGAATGACGCCATACCGCTGCTCCACCTTCTTCAACGCGACCGAAAGAGTCGGCTGGCTGACGTGGCATTTCTCGGCCGCGTGGCCAAAGTGCCGCTCACGCGCCAGAGCAACGATATAACGCAATTCGGTCAGGGTCATCGCGATGCTTCCCGGGTCAGCAACAAGCCAGCCTGGTGCCACGGTACAAGCCCTGCGCGCGCTCCTTGAGCGCCGCCCGGTGCACCCCCCGGCGATCGATCAGATCAAGACAGCTCATTCACTTCGCGCCAGGAGAGCAAGTTCTGCTGCCTCAAGCCACATCCATTCTCCGGCAGACAGTGTCGCCGGCAGAGTAAAGCCGCCTACCGCCGAACGATGCAAGGCTTCGACACGATTGCCCACTGCCGCTACCATTCGCTTTACCAGATGGTACTTTCCCAGCGTTACCGTCAAGCGCAACCGACGTTCGCTCAGTTGCGCACAGGCTGCGGCCGCTACCGGCCTTTCTTCGTCATGCAGGTGCACCCCGTCCACCAGTGCAGCCAGTTGTCTGTCGTCGACGACATGCCGCGTCATCAACTCGTAGACCTTCGCGATCTGCTTGCGCGGCGAGGTGTAGCGGTGAATGAATGCGCCATCATCGGTCAGCAGTAGCAGGCCCGTCGTATCCTGATCCAGGCGCCCAACCGCCTGAACACCGCGCATCACCAACGGCCGCGGGAGCAGCGCGTACACGCTCGGATGGTGGACTGGCCGACGAGAGCACTCGTAGCCCGCCGGCTTGTGCAGCGCCAGGTAGGCAAACCGGCGATAACTCCACGCCTCACCGTCCACCGCAAAGCTCAGAGCGTCCGGAACGAAGCGAGCCGCCGGATCGTCGCAGACCCGCCCATCGACGCTGACTCGACCACTGCCAACCAGCGCGCGGCACTCGGCCCGACTGCCAAAGCCCTGTGATTGCAGCAGACGTTCAATTTCCATCAAGATTTCCCAGCCTGAGGCGCCGACCACGCCAAACTCTCCCGGCCACCCGACACCGACGCGCCCTCCATTGTAGAGATCTCGACGGCGCCCGAACCCCTGCAAGGGCTGATACTCCTTATAGCACAAGCTCTCCTGAACCCATGCGAAAATGCGGCGCAACTTCCCAACCACAAAAACATTGTTCCCTGTCCAACCAACTGCAACAATACGCTCACTTTCCTCAAACGGTCATCGCTGTGTCAGACACCCCGAATAATGCAAGCCCTGACCGTTCCCCTCGCTTGCCGGGCACATTCCGGCTGGCGCGACTTTCATAGTAAGCCACGGAGAACACATACCATGCTGGTCAAATTCACTTCTAGCACTTCCGGACAAATCATGATGTTTGCTCCAGTGGCACGTCAGTTACTCGAGATTGTCGGCAAGGAATGCAGCGCGCGCGGCGTGATTACCACCGAGCAATTGGCCGAGGCAATCGCCAGCCTGCGCCGGGCGATTGCCGATGGCAGCGAACGGCCCCCAGCCGACGCTGAGCGCCCGAGCGACGAGGGCCGCCAGAACGACGAGAAGGAGACCCCACCAGTCGGCCTCGCGCAGCGCGCCTACCCGATGATCGAGTTACTCGAGTGGACACGCAAAGACGACGGATTCGTCCTCTGGGAGGCGGCCACCGACTTCTAGCTGGCCTGCTGCTGCCTGCTGTTGCCGCGGCGCAGTGAGCCGATGGTGGTCGTTCGACGTGGGCCAAAATCATGCCAACTACGGCGGCGCGACCAGCAGTCGTCGCCAAAACGCGCCATCGCCGACTGCCTGCACGCTCGCTCAGGGTCTGCGGGCCGGCGTCGCTGACATACCCGCAGGCAGAGCAACCGGCCAAAACCGCCGCCGCGCAAAGCCCGCGCGGCCGTCGACTGGTTCACACCTTGCGATAGACCTCAGCTCCGGTCTTGACAAACTCGATGGCCTTGCCTTCCATGCCCTTGGCCAGCACCTCGTCCTCGCTGACGCCCTGGGCCAGCGCGAACTCGCGCACCTCCTGCGTAATTCTCATCGAGCAGAAGTGCGGCCCGCACATCGAGCAGAAGTGCGCCACCTTGGCCGACTCCTTGGGCAGCGTTTCGTCGTGGAACTCACGTGCCTTGTCGGGATCAAGACCCAGGTTGAACTGATCCTCCCAACGAAATTCGAAACGCGCCTTGGACAGGGCGTTGTCCCGTATCTGTGCGCCCGGGTGGCCCTTGGCGAGATCGGCAGCATGGGCAGCGAGCTTGTAAGTGATGATTCCGGTCTTGACATCGTCCTTGTCGGGCAGACCGAGGTGCTCTTTTGGCGTCACGTAGCACAGCATCGCCGTCCCATACCAGCCGATCATCGCCGCGCCGATGCCGCTCGTGATGTGGTCGTAGCCCGGTGCAATGTCGGTGGTCAGTGGCCCAAGGGTGTAAAAGGGAGCTTCGCCGCAGTATTCAAGCTGCAGCTCCATGTTCTCCTTGATCATGTGCATCGGCACATGCCCGGGTCCTTCGATCATCACCTGCACGTCGTGCTTCCAGGCAATATCGGTGAGCTCTCCCAGCGTCTTGAGCTCGCCCAGTTGAGCCTCGTCGTTGGCGTCATAGATCGACCCCGGGCGCAGCCCGTCGCCGAGGCTGAAAGCCACATCATAGGCCTTCATGATGTCGCAGATTTCCTCGAAGTGCGTGTAGAGAAAGCTCTCCTTGTGATGCGCCAGGCACCACTTGGCCATGATCGATCCACCGCGCGAGACGATCCCGGTCAGGCGTCCGGCGGTCAGTGGCACATAGCGCAGCAGCACCCCAGCGTGAATCGTGAAGTAGTCGACTCCTTGCTCCGCCTGCTCAATGAGTGTGTCGCGGAAGATCTCCCAGGTCAGATCTTCGGCCTTGCCATTGACCTTCTCGAGAGCCTGGTAGATCGGCACCGTCCCGATCGGCACCGGACTGTTGCGGATGATCCACTCGCGCGTTTCATGAATATTCTTTCCGGTCGACAGATCCATGACCGTATCGCCGCCCCAGCGGATGGCCCAGGTCATCTTCTCGACTTCTTCCTGAATACTCGAACCCAGCGCCGAGTTTCCGATGTTGGCGTTGATCTTGGTCAGAAAGTTGCGCCCGATGATCATCGGCTCGCTTTCCGGGTGGTTGATGTTGCAGGGAATGATCGCCCGGCCCCGCGCCACCTCCGAGCGTACGAACTCCGGCGTAATCTCCTCCGGGATACTGGCGCCATAGCTGTTGCCGTGGTGTTGGCGGCAAAGGATCTGTGCCAGACGTTCGCCTTGTGGACCCGAAGCCTGCAACTGCTCGACGTACCAGCGGCGATTGTTGTTTTCGCGAATGGCCACATACTCCATTTCGGGAGTGACGATGCCCCGCCGCGCATAATGCATCTGGCTCACGTTGGCGCCCTCTCTGGCCCGCAAGGGCCGCCGCAGGAGACCGGGAAAGCGCAATTCATCAAGAGCCGTATCAGCCGCCCGGAGACGCCCGAAATGCGAGCTGAACGCCGGTAACGCCTCAGTGTCCTCGCGCTCGGCGATCCACTGCGCACGCAGTGCCGGCAAGCCCTGCCGGATGTCGATGTGTACCTGTGGATCGGAGTACGGTCCGGAACAGTCGTAAACATAAACCGGCGGGTTCTTTTCGCCCCCAAACGCCGTATCGGTCTCCGACTGAACAATCTCGCGCATCGGCACGCGGAGGTCTGCCCGGCTCCCGGTGACGTAGATTTTTCGCGAATTCGGTAGCGGCGTGATGGCCGCCTGATCGACGTGCGCGTCGGCGGCAATGAATTTTTCGTTGGCGTTCATGATGTTTCCTTGCGAAGGGGTAAGGCAATAGCGCTGCTGAAAGCTGCTGTGTGCAAGGGCTTGGCGACGCGACAGGAACCGAGGACCAATCTGCTGCGCAACGAGATGCGCTCCGCTTCCCTACGACGGCATTACCCGTACAGGTTCGAAGGGACTCTCTCAGCCAACCCGAAATCCGGGTGGCACCCCCAACGTGAGGGTTCAAGTTACTGGAATTACCGATCGTTGGCAAGAACGTCGTCGCAGTCCACCCGGCGTTGGCAAACGGCGAGACAAAGCCTCCCCGTCCGATCATGGCTATAGCGGAAGCGCTGGCACGCTGGCGGGACTTTCACGGCAACGCCGCTGCGGTGTTCCGCTCGAGAGCACTACGCCGGCCCAGAGTTTGTCGCCAGGAAGACCAGGGGGCAACAAGCTGCCAGTCGAGCGCGACACAAAAATTTGAGGCCAGGCGATTCGTCAGCGGTGAGGCTCGGCGAAGGCGGGCAGCGCGGAGCTACGACGGCCGAGAATCGCCAGACTCAGCCGGCAAGCCCAAGGCCATCACTGGCGTCCCCACGGGGATTCGAACCCCGGTACCTACCGTGAAAGGGTAGTGTCCTGGGCCTCTAGACGATGGGGACCCGGAAAGTCATCTTTCGATTTGCTGGTGGAGGTACGCGGGATCGAACCGCGGACCTCTTGCATGCCATGCAAGCGCTCTCCCAGCTGAGCTATACCCCCTCGAAAGAAGCGCCGATTATAGGGTTGCGAAGGAATCTTGTAAAGCAAATCGCTGGCCTCCGGGCGGCCGAAAATCCCCCGCTGTACGCTGCCAGCCAACCGCCTGCCGGGGCGACCCTGGTAGGACAGGAAACGCTCCGGCAAGCATGCGCGCCTTTTCAATCATCACCCCCAGCAACCGGCAAGGAATGTCTCGCCTTGCCATAAGCTTTGCCCGGTCCCAGCCCACGCCAGGCACCAAGCACCTGCGCCGAATCGACCCAGTCCGATTCGCTGGCAATCCTGAGCAGATGAGCGAGATTCCTGTGGCGCAACCGTTGGCCCAGACGCCGAGGATGAATTCGGGCATCGGAAATATCGATCAGACCAAAGCAGTGATCGGGCGTATACACCACGTTGCCCAAGTGTAGAGATCGAAAATATACCCCACACTCGTGCAGGCTGATGACGAACTGCGTGAAAGCCTCTTTCAATGCTTGTTCGGCCTTCGAATCGAGACCTTCCCGGCGCATCTCGCGCAGCGTCCTTCCCGCCAGTGGCTGGTAATGCACCGCATCGCGCTTGATGCACGGAATTCGCACGACGCTGATCACCTCCGGCACCGGGATTCCGCGTTGGCCCAGCGCCGCCGCGTTATCAGCAAAGCGTTGGGCATACGGATACCAGGCAGCCGACGAAAACAGGCGCTTCCGCCGGAAAAACTTGAGTATCGTTCCATCGGCCAGGCGTAACACCTTGTCACCAAATGCATCGGCTTCCAGAACCACCGCCCCGGCGCGCAGGGCAAGGTAGTCGTCCTGCCCCAGCGTTTTCATCGCTTCGTCATCTCACTCTCCAACAGCGGGCGGCTTGCCTTCTTTCCCAACGATCATTGCTTTCTCAGACACCCCGAATAATGAAAGCCATGACCGTACCCCTCCCTTGCCGGGCGCATTCCGGCTTGCACGCCGGAATCGCTCGCTGGGCACGGAGCAACAGTGTCTGCTCGCCGGCGCGCAACCGGAGAACGCCAAACCTCGTAGAATCACACATTTTAGTCAAAGTGGTTAAAGAATGAACTTCATCACTTCGCTGGACGCGCGGTGGCGCGCGCACAATAGCCTGCTCTGCGTCGGTCTGGACCCCGATCCGGCGCGTTTTCCAGACCACCTGAAGAACAAGCCGGACGCGATTTTCACCTTCTGCAAAGCGATCGTTGATGCAACCGCAGACCTCGTGTGCTGCTTCAAGCCTCAGATCGCCTACTTTGCAGCACACCGCGCCGAAGACCAACTGGAAGCGCTGATCGAGCACATTCACAGCCGGCATCCGGCAACCCCGGTGATCCTAGACGCCAAGCGCGGCGATATCGGGAGCACCGCCGAGCAGTACGCGAGCGAGGCCTTCGAGCGCTTCAAGGCCGACGCCCTGACCGTCAACCCGTATCTCGGGCGCGATTCACTGGCTCCCTACCTGGCCTGGCGGGACAAGGGGGTCATCCTTCTCTGCCGCACTTCAAACGCTGGCGGCAGCGACCTCCAGATGCTCGATGTCGGTGGGGAAAGGCTCTATGAACGGGTCGCCCGCCTGGTCAGCAGCGAGTGGAACGAGAATGGACAATGTGCCCTGGTCGTCGGCGCCACTTTCCCAGGCGAAATTTCCCGCGTCCGCACGTTGACCGGCGACATGCCCTTGCTCGTTCCGGGTATCGGTGCCCAGGGAGGAGACCTCGAAGCGACGGTAAGCGCTGGCTGCACGGCCAAAGGCTACGGCCTGATGATCAATTCCTCGCGCGCCATACTTTACGCGGGCAGTGGCGAGGACTACGCCGACGCCGCACGCAGCGCCGCCAAGGCGACGCGTGACGCAATCAACCACCATCGTCAGGCTCGTTGACCGGTGCACTCCAGTGTCGCTCTCTACTCGTCCGTGTCGCGCCACGGCAGTGAAGAGCTTCCGGACTTAGACGTCGATGTTGCGTGCGGCCAGAGCATTCGACTCGATGAAACTGCGTCGCGGCTCGACGAGCTCGCCCATCAGTGTGCTGAAGATCTCGTCGGCACCGATCGCGTCTTCGATCTGCACCTTGAGCAAACGCCGGACCTTCGGGTCCATGGTCGTCTCCCACAATTGTGCCGGGTTCATTTCACCCAGCCCCTTGTAACGCTGCTTGCTGACGCTACGTTCAACTTCGCTGAGTAACCACTGCATCGTCTCCGAGAAACTACTGACGACCTTTTTCTTGTCACCGCGAATGACAAAACCACCGGTGCCGAACAAGCCGGCGAGGATCTCGGCCGTCTTGCGCAACTGCGCGTAGTCGCCGCTGACCAACAGATCCTCGTCGATGATGCCCAGCTTGAGATTGCCATGCAGGATCTTCTCCAGACGCAACTGCCAACGCTCGTTGGCGACATCGTAGCGCGCCAGGATATTGATCCCCAACTTGTTGCCGACGGCCTTCATCAAAGCTTCTGCACTGGCCACGGCTGACGATTCATCGGCCAGTTCAACCTTCAGATTGGCGTCGATCAGCGCGTGCAATACTTCCGGGTTGATCAAGTGCGACAGACGGTTGATCACCGCCTCAGCAAGCAAATACTCGCGCGCCAACTGTTCAAGCGCGGCACCTGAAATTTCCGGAGCAGCGAACTGTGGCGTCAGTACCGCTCCTTCCAGTGCCAGGGTCAGCAGGAACTGTTTGAGGGCCTGGTCGTCCTTGATGTAACGCTCCACTTTGCCGTGCTTGACCTTGTACAGGGGTGGCTGTGCGATATAGATGTGGCCACCCTCGACAAGCTCGCGCATCTGTCGGTAAAAGAAAGTCAGCAGCAACGTCCGGATGTGTGCACCGTCGACATCGGCATCGGTCATGATGATCAGTCGGTGATAACGCAATTTCTCCGGCTTGTATTCGTCCTTGCCAATACCGGTACCCAGAGCAGTAATCAGGGTGACAATTTCCTGCGACGAAATCAGCTTGTCGAAACGCGCCTTCTCGACATTGAGGATTTTTCCCTTGAGTGGCAGAATCGCCTGGAACTTGCGGTCGCGCCCCTGTTTCGCCGAGCCTCCGGCCGAGTCGCCCTCGACCAGATAAAGCTCACAGAGCGCCGGGTCCTTCTCCTGACAATCGGCCAGCTTGCCGGGCAAACCGACCCCATCGAGCAGGCCCTTGCGACGGGTCATTTCCCTGGCCTTGCGTGCCGCGTCGCGCGCCCGCGCTGCTTCCACGATCTTGCCGGTGATCACCTTGGCGTCGACCGGTCGCTCCTGCAGAAACTCGCTCAGTTTCGCGGCGACCACTTCTTCAACAGCCGGGCGAGCCTCCGAAGACACCAGCTTCATTTTCGTCTGCGAAGCGAACTTCGGGTCCGGCATCTTCACCGATAGAACACACGCCAGCCCTTCGCGCATGTCGTCGCCGCTGATATCGACCTTGGCCTTCTTGGCAATCTCGTTTTCTTCGATGTAGCGATTGATCACCCGGGTCATCGCCGCTCGCAGACCGGTCATGTGGGTTCCCCCGTCGGCCTGCGGGATGTTGTTCGTAAAACACAGAACCTGTTCCGCGTAACTGTCGTTCCACTGCATGGCCACTTCGACGCTGATCATCCCATTGACACTCAGCGACTCACCGCTGGCGTAGAAAATATTGGGGTGCAGAACCGCCTTCGTCCGGTTGATGTAGTCGACGAAGCCCTTGACGCCGCCGAGAAAAGCAAAGTTCTCTTCCTTGCCGGTACGTTGGTCCTGCAGACGAATCTTCACGCCATTGTTGAGAAAGGACAGCTCGCGCAGGCGCTTGGCGATGATCTCGTAGTGGAACTCGACCAGGCCGAAAATCTCCTCGTCGGCCATGAAGTGCAGCTCGGTACCCCGCTTCTCGGTGGTACCCACAATCCGCACCGGTGAGACCTCGACGCCGCGCTGTACTTCGCTCAGTCGATCGACGATCGCCCCACGATTGAACTCCACCAGGTACTTCTTGCCGTCGCGCCTGATGGTCAGACGCAGCCATCTCGAGAGTGCGTTGACGCAGGACACCCCGACGCCATGCAGGCCACCCGATACCTTGTACGAATTCTGGTTGAACTTGCCTCCGGCATGCAGCACACACATCACGATCTCGGCCGCCGACCGCTTCGGCTCGTGCTTGTCGTCGAATTTGATTCCTGTCGGAATGCCGCGACCGTTGTCGCTCACCGAGATCGAATTATCGGCATGAATGGTGATCACGATGTCGTCACAATGCCCGGCCAGAGCCTCGTCGATGGCGTTATCGACCACTTCAAATACCATGTGGTGCAAACCTGTGCCGTCGGAAGTGTCCCCGATATACATCCCGGGGCGCTTGCGTACAGCCTCCAGGCCTTCAAGCTGCTGTATGCTCGTTTCGTCGTAGGCAAACTGCTCGTTCTCTTCAGTCATTCTGAATCCACTGTTTCTTCTTTGTTGAACCGCTGCTGCGTTCCTCTTGTACCGGCGGCGCTCAGATGCGCATCGGCATCACCACGTACTTGAACCTGTCGTTGCCGGGGATGGTCAGGAGCGCACTCGAGTTGGCGTCGTTGAAACCCCACTCGATGGTCTCCTCAGAGGTGTTGTTGAGAACATCGAGCAGATAGGAGACGTTAAAACCCACATCGAGTGGATCACCGTTGTACTCCACTTCGATCTCTTCCTGTGCTTCCTCCTGTTCGGCATTGGCGGCAATGATCTTCAGGCTGCCCTCGGCCAGCACGAGGCGGACCCCGCGAAACTTCTCGTTGGTCAGAATCGCTGCCCGGATCATCGATTGCAGCAGCAGACTGCGCTGCACGCTGACGACGTTGCGCAAAGTGGTCGGTATGACCCGCTGGTAATCCGGGAATCTGCCGTCGATCAACTTCGAAATGAGGTTGATCTGACCAAACTGAAAGCGGATCTGGGTCGGCAGGATGTCGATCCACAGGGGCTCATCGCTGTCGGCGAGCAGACGGTTGAGTTCAATCACCGTCTTGCGCGGCACGATCACTTCGTATCGCGTGGCCTCCTCCTCTTGAGCGACGCTGTCTACAGCTTCTGCGAGGGCCATGCTGGCGTAGGCAAGACGATGTCCGTCGGTCGCCACGGCACGCAACTGCTGCCCTTCGACGAGCAAGAGAAGCCCGTTGAGGTAATAGCGAACGTCCTGCGCCGCCATCGCGTAATGCGTCTGTGCAATCAGGTGGCGAAACTGCTTCTGACTGACAGAAAATTTTCGCGCTTCACCCTCCGACAGAGCCATGCAGGGAAAGTCCTCGGGCGGCAAGGTCTGCAGATTGAAACGGCTTCTTCCCGCTTTCACCTGTATTCGCCGGTCGTCGAGAACGAGGCTGACCTCCGCGCTCTCGGGCAAGGAGCGCAGGATCTCCTGCAGCTTTTTCGCTCCAACGGTGACCGCACCGTCGCCTTCACCACTGGCGTCGGCGGTGGACGTGGTGATCTGAATCTCGATATCGGTCGCCAGGAGGGTCAGCACATCCCCCTTTTTTTCGAGCAGTACATTCGACAGAATCGGCAGCGTGTGACGCCTTTCGACGATTCCGGAAACTGCCTGGAGGGGTGCCAGCAGGGTATCTCGCCGTGTTTTGATAAGTAACATATATATAAATCCTCTAAAGACTATAGTTGCGACAAGTCTGTTGATATGTCCATAATTTTTATTTAATTCAATACATTATACAAACTTTTACGGCTGTAGAAAGGCGGTATGCAGGTGTGGGTACAATCGAACAACTTGTCCACAGGCCCGTCCTGAGCACCTTGTTCACTGTCTGTCCCCTGCTTGTTCACCGGCTTGTCCCCAGGAAGTGCCTCAGCCCTTCAGAACCTGCAGCAGAACATGCACATCGTGGTTCAGTTCGTTGTCCTTGGCGCGCAGCTCATCGATGGTCCGTACGGCATGCAGCACCGTCGTATGGTCACGGCCACCGAAGGCCTCGCCAATCGAGGGATAGCTCTGCGAAGTCAGATTCTTGGCCAGCCACATGGCGATTTGACGTGGCCGAACAATCACTCGCGTCCTCTTCTTCGAGAACAGGTCAGAGACCTTGATCTTGAAATACTCGGCGACTGTCTTCTGGATGTTGTCGACGGTGATCTGTCGGTTGACCGACCCGATCACGTCCTTGAGCGCTTCCTTCGCCAGTTCGAGAGCGATCTGCTGACCGTGAAAAGCCGAGTACGCGAGGACCTTCTTCAAGGCGCCCTCGAGCTCGCGAACGTTCGAACGCAGATGCTTGGCAATGTAGAACGCCACTTCGTCGTCGAGCAGCACGCCTTCGACCTCCGCCTTCTTCTTCAGAATCGCCACCCGCATCTCGGTTTCGGGTGGCTCGATCTGAACGGTCAAGCCCCAGTCAAAGCGCGTCACCAGGCGATCCTCGAGGCCGGAAATATTCTTCGGATAGGTGTCACAACTGATGACGATCTGCTTCCGGGCTTCGCTCAACGCATTGAAGACATAGAAGAACTCTTCCTGTGTTCGGTTCTTGCCGTTGAAGAACTGCACGTCGTCAAGCAACAGCACGTCCAATGAACGATAGTAGCGCTTGAAAACGTCGAAGGACTTCTGCTGGTAGGCGCGAACCACGTCCGAGTAGTAGTCTTCGGCATGAACGTAACGCACGACCTTGTCCGGACAGTTCTCCAGAATCTGGTTGCCGATCGCGTGCACCAGGTGCGTCTTGCCGAGACCGGCACCGCCGTAGATGAACAAGGGATTGTAGGTCGCCTCACCCGGGCTGATCGTGACCTGTCTGGCCGCCGCCCTGGCGAGATCGTTGGCCTTGCCGACCACCAGGTTATCGAAGGTGAAGCTGGCGATCAGCCGCGTCTTCTCATAGCTCGAGCGGTCCTTCACCACGGCCGCCTCTTTCCTGACCAGCGCAGCGGTCGCCGCCGTTGCGGCGCTAGCGGGCAAGGTCCTTGATGCTGGCGCTGCCGCTCCGGCTACCGCGGCAGCGGTGCTGGCCGCAGAACGTTCGCCGAGCGTCAGGGCAATGCTTACGGGGACGGAGAAATACTCGCTGCCGAGGGCTTCGATGCGCGCCAGATAGCGCTCCTTGACCCACTTGAGGATGAACCCGTTGGGTGCCAACAGGCGCAAGCCGTGGGTGAAGTCGTCTTCGCCTTCAAGACGAAGCGGGCGTATCCAGGTATTGAACTGCTGCGGCGGGAGTTCCTGCTCAAACTGGCTCAGGCACGACGACCAGAAACTGCTCATCGCCGCTTCGAGAGTCGACTTGTCCCCTGATGGACCAGCAGGAACGACCGAAAACAAAATACTTTTCTTTTTAAAATCATCAACATGATTGTATGCTCCGGGCTCAGCCCAGCGATCAGGGAAGTGCTGGCGGAAAGCGATAGCCGTCTCCCCACTACCGTCCAACGTTCTTTCCGGGAATCCCGAAGGACAAATTCTAACCCGTTGGGGCAAAGTTATCCACAGCTCAGGCAAAAATATGGTCTTGACAAGATCCGGCTGGAAGCTGTCTAATTGCGGCTTTTTCCTGCTACGGGGCCAAGGGTTTAACCATGAAACGTACCTATCAACCGTCGGTAGTCCGCCGCAAGCGTACGCACGGCTTCCTCGTTCGTATGTCTACCCGCGCGGGTCGTGCCGTGATCCGGGCTCGTCGGGCCAAAGGCCGTCACCGTCTGGCCGTTTGAGCGGCAGGTCTGAAGCTGCCGGCGATCGTGCGGCCCTCTTCGGCAGCCTTTCCAAAGCACTACCGCCTGATCAAAACGGATGAGTATTCATCCGTTTTTGCTTTCAGGAGAGCGCTGAAAAGCCAGCATTTCCTGCTACATTATCGCCCTCGCAGCGCCGACGAGGTACCGGGAGCGCGGCTTGGTCTGGTGGTTGCCAAGCGCTTCCTGCGCCGCTCGGTCGATCGAAACCTCGTGCGGCGGCTGGCCAGAGAGCAGTTCCGCTTGCTGCGCGTCCGCCTCCGCTCCAACGACTTTGTGCTGCGCCTGGCGACCAAGCCACTCACCCTTGACCGGCAAGCCCTGGCGCAGGAAATCTGCGGCTTGATGCGCAAGCTCACCTTACCTCAACGATGAGCCGATGAAACACTTGTTGCTGGCGCTGATAGCCTTCTACCGCTACGCGGTCAGCCCGATGCTCGGTCCTCGTTGCCGTTTCTTTCCCAGTTGTTCCGAGTATGCAGCCCAAGCGATCGAAAGACACGGCACGCGCCAGGGAGCAGTCCTGGCCGTGCGCCGACTGTGCCGCTGTCATCCGTGGAATCCGGGTGGTTTCGACCCCGTACCCTGAACACTATTGAACATCGTATAGGCTTTCATGGATAACCGACGCCTGCTTCTCCTGCTTGTCTTCTCCTTCTCGCTGGTCATGCTCTGGGACGCCTGGCAAAAGTACAACCAGCCGCCCGTGGTCGCTACAACAGCCGTCGGCGCTGCTCAGGCACCGACACCGCAGCCGTCGGCGAGTCTGCACGCCCCGTTGCCGGAAGCACCGACAATAGCCGCCGCGCCAACTGTCGACCAGGCCGGGACGATTACCGTGAAGACCGATCTGTTCATCGCTGAGGTTTCCCGACAAGGCGGCGACATCGTTCGTCTCGAGTTCCAGAACTACAAGGACAGCGTCAACAAGAGCAAGGACTTTGCCCTCTTCGAGGCCAAGCATCAGTACTCCGCTCAAAGCGGCTTGATCGGTGAGCATCTGCCCAACCACAAGACCGTCTTTTCTGCCGCCGAGGGCAAGAGAGAACTCGCCGGGGATGCAAAAACGGTTGAGCTACGCTTGGTGGCGCCTGTTGGCAACGGCGTCAAAGTGAGCAAAATCTACACTTTTTCGCGCGGCAGCTATCTGATCAACGTCGCGCACGAGATCGACAACAGCAGTGACAAGGACGTTGCCGCGCACGCCTACTACCAGTTGCAGCGCGACATCAAGGCTCCGGAAGGCGAGAGTTCGATGGTCTCGACCTTCACCGGTCCCGCCGTGTATACCGATCAGGAAAAGTTTCAGAAAATCGCCTTTGACGACATCGAGCAAGGCAAGGCCAAATTCGCGAGCAAAGCCGACAACGGTTGGATCGCCATGATCCAGCACTACTTTGTCGCCGCCTGGGTTCCCGAGCCCGGCCTGCCGCGCGAGTTCTACATGCGCAAGCTCGAGAACAGTGCCCATCCGGCAGTGGCCGCCGGGGTCATCGTCCCGGTCCCGGTTGCTGCGCCTGGCACCAAGGTTTCGTTTTCGGTTCCGATTTATGCCGGTCCGCAGGTTCAGACCACCCTCGAACACCTGGCCCTGCCGAAGGCCGAAGGGGGCATTGGCGCGCAGGGTCTGCCGCTGGTCGTCGACTACGGCTGGCTGACGATCATTGCGGCGCCGATCTTCTGGTGCCTGGAAGCGATCTACAAGGTTGTGGGTAACTGGGGCTGGGCGATCGTTCTGCTGACCGTCGCCATCAAGCTGCTGTTCTTCCCGCTGTCGGCGGCCAGCTACAAGTCGATGGCCAAGATGAAAGCCGTCACACCGCGCCTGATGGCGCTCAAGGAGCGCTACGGTGACGACCGCCAGAAGCTCAACCAGGAGATGATGGCGCTCTACAAGCGCGAAAAGATCAACCCGCTGGGCGGTTGCCTGCCGATAGTCGTCCAGATTCCCGTCTTCATCGCGCTCTACTGGGCCTTGCTCGGTGCGGTCGAGATCCGCGATGCGCCCTGGATACTCTGGATCACCGACCTCTCGGCGCAAGACCCGTACTACGTCCTGCCGCTGATCATGATGGCGACGATGTTGATTCAGACCAAGCTCAATCCGACGCCACCCGATCCGATCCAGGCCAAGGTGATGCTGGCGATGCCCTTCATCTTCGGCGTCATGTTCTTCTTTTTCCCGGCGGGTCTGGTGCTTTACTGGGTGGTCAATAACGTCCTGTCGATCGCCCAGCAATGGCAGATCACACGGATGATCGAAAGTGGCGGAAAAGCCGCCAACGACGCCAAGGCCTGAGGAACGTTCCAAAAACACCCTGCGAAATTTATCTTTCGCAAGGATGTTCCAGAATCTCCATGAACGGACATTGTCGCCAAAGCAACTCCTTCCCCTTCAAGGGGGAGGTTGGAAGGGGATGGGGCAAAAGGACGGCTCTCCCTTCAGTGTCTTGTAACCCCATCCCTTCCCCGGCCCGTCCAATCGCAAGCATCGCTGCCGCGACTTTCCCCTTCAAGGGAGGGGAGCGCGCACCCTTTGCCGGTATGTGCATTGCTGGAAATGGCCCAGGATCAACTTTCAAGATCGTTGCCGATCCCATTCCATTCTTCCCCAACGGAATTGCACCGTGTCTCCGCAGCCAGATGATGAAATTCCGCAAGGCATTTTTTGAACGTCGCTGAGTCGCCCACAGCGCCCGAAACGATCGCCGCCATCGCGACCGCTGCCGGTCGCGCGGCGATCGGCGTCGTTCGGGTCTCG
>Ga0058865_1006223_pt1 | contig 22294 bp, 13 predicted proteins | sample TNRReaAnaerobRNA_2_FD_61085 | JGI IMG/M metagenome (GOLD analysis project Ga0058865, IMG submission 61085) | Wastewater treatment Type I Accumulibacter community from EBPR Bioreactor in Madison, WI, USA - TNR Reactor, Time C-32min-Anaerobic_ RNA... | ecosystem: Engineered > Bioreactor > EBPR >...
CTCTGCTCGTTCGGGCATGGCGTTTGCTTTAAAGCTAAAATGCGCGGCCGAGCTTCTCTGAGGCCGTGCAAGAGCCTTGGGCGCCGCATTCTGGTGCCAAAGCGACGATCTGGCGCACTTTTGTGGTGCGGCGCAACATCTTGAAGGCCCCCCCCTTTCAGGGTATAGTCGCCAGTCCCCGAAAAGCCTCCGGCCGCTCGCCTTGGCGTCCGGCTGCGGGCCGTTCCAGCCAGCGGTCGCCTGGGTACCGCGTCTTTGTTTTGTGAGGATTCGAGCGTGATTGATTCCGCCATACCTGAAGGGCAGGGGCTGTACGACCCGGCCAACGAGCACGACGCCTGCGGCGTCGGTTTTGTCGCACATATCCGGGGCAAGAAGAGTCATTCGATCATTGAGCAAGGCCTGCTGATCCTCAAGAACCTCGATCACCGCGGGGCGGTGGGCGCCGATCCGCTGATGGGCGACGGTGCCGGTATCCTGATCCAGATTCCTGACGCCTTCTTCCGCGCGGAGATGGCCGGGCAGGGCGTCCAGTTGCCGCCACTCGGCGAATATGGCGTGGGAATGGTGTTTCTGCCCAAGGAGTCGGCTTCGCGCCTGGCGTGTCAGGAAGAAATCGAGCGCGCCGTGCGCTCGGAGCATCAGGTTGTTCTGGGCTGGCGCGACGTGCCGATCGACCACGCCTTGCCGATGTCGCCGACCGTGCGCACCCGCGAACCGGTGATCCGCCAGATCTTCATCGGTCGTGGTCCGGACATCATGGTCACCGACGCGCTCGAGCGCAAACTCTATGTGATACGCCGCCGGGCGGCCAACGCCATTCAGGCGCTCGGGCTGAAGCACAGCAAGGAGTTTTATCAGCCGTCGATGTCAGCGCGGACGGTGGTCTACAAGGGATTGCTGCTCGCCGAGCAGGTTGGCGAGTACTACACCGACCTCAGGGATGAGCGCTGTGTCTCGGCAATGGCGTTGGTCCATCAGCGTTTCTCGACCAACACCTTCCCGACCTGGCAGCTTGCCCACCCGTTCCGGATGATTGCGCACAACGGCGAGATCAACACCCTGCGCGGGAACTACAACTGGATGCGGGCGCGTGAGAAAGGTACCTGGTCACCGCTGCTTGGCGCCGATCTGGAAAAGATCTGGCCGCTGATTTATCCCGGGCAGTCGGATTCCGCCTCCTTCGACAACGCGCTCGAACTGCTGGTGATGGGCGGCTATTCGCTGGCGCACGCGATGATGATGCTGATACCCGAAGCCTGGGAGTCGCATACGCTGATGGACGAGCAGCGAGGCGCTTTCTACAAATATCACGCGGCGATGATCGAGCCGTGGGATGGTCCGGCCGCCGTCGCATTTACCGACGGGCGGCAGATTGGTGCAACGCTCGATCGCAACGGCCTGCGTCCGGCGCGCTATCTGGTCACCGACGACGACCTGGTGGTGATGGCGTCGGAAGCCGGCGTCCTGCCGATTCCCGAGGAGCGGATCATCAAGAAGTGGCGCCTGCAACCGGGCAAGATGTTCCTGATCGATCTCGAGCAGGGACGCATCATCGATGATGCGGAACTCAAGGAAACGCTGTCGCGCACCAAGCCTTATCAGGACTGGCTGAGTCGCATCAACATCAAGCTCGACGAACTGCCGGTGCCGAAGAACGTCCCGGTGGCCCCCAGCACGGCTGCGCTGCTTGACCGTCAGCAGGCTTTCGGTTACAGCCAGGAAGACCTGAAGTTCATTCTCGAGCCGATGGCCACCTCGGGCGAGGAGGCCACGGGTTCGATGGGCAACGATTCACCACTGGCCGTCCTGTCGAACAGAAGCAAGCCGCTGTTCAACTATTTCAGGCAGCTCTTTGCGCAGGTGACCAATCCGCCGATCGACCCGATTCGCGAGCAACTGGTGATGTCGCTGGTGTCGTTCATCGGTCCCAAGCCCAACCTGCTCGGGATCAACGAGATCAACCCGCCGTATCGCCTCGAGGTTGCGCAGCCGGTACTCGATTTCGACAACATGGCGAAACTGCGCCGCATCGCGACCTTCACCGGCAACAAGTTCCACTCGGCCGAACTCGATATCTGCTATCCGCTGGCCTGGGGCAATGAAGGGGTCGAAGCTCGCCTGGCCTCGCTGTGCGCCGAAGCCGAGGATCACGTCCACAAGGGATCGAGCATCCTCATCGTTTCGGACCGTCGGATCGATGGCGAACACGTCGCGATCCCGGCCTTGCTGGCCACCTCGGCCGTGCATCACCACCTGGTCACCAAGGGCCTGCGCACCCGGGTCGGGCTGGTGGTCGAAACCGGCGCCGCCCGTGAAACGCATCATTTCGCCCTGCTTGCCGGTTACGGGGCAGAAGCCGTGCACCCCTATCTGGCGCTGGAAACGCTGCAGCAGTTGGTCGGTGGCGATGCCGAGAAGGGCGACAAGGCGATCAAGCACTTCATCAAGGGCGTCGGCAAGGGTCTGCTCAAGGTGATGTCGAAGATGGGCATCTCGACCTACATGTCCTATACCGGCGCGCAGATCTTCGAAGCGGTGGGTCTGCAGAAGAAGATGGTCGACAAGTACTTCACCGGCACCTCGACGCAGGTCGAGGGGATTGGCGTGTTCGAAGTCATGGAAGAGGCGATACGCCTGCACCGGCAGGCCTTCGGCAACGACCCGGTGCTGGCGACGATGCTCGACGCCGGTGGGGAATACGCCTATCGCGTGCGTGGAGAAGAGCACATGTGGACACCGGATGCGATTGCCAAGCTGCAACACTCGACGCGTACCGGCAAGTACGAGACCTACAAGGAATACGCCAGGCTGATCAACGACCAGACGCGGCGACACATGACCCTGCGTGGTCTGTTCGAGCTGAAGCCCGCCGGACCGCCAGTGCCGCTCGCCGAGGTCGAGCCGGCGAAGGAGATCGTCAAGCGTTTCGCCACCGGCGCGATGTCCCTCGGGTCGATTTCGACCGAAGCGCACAGTACGCTGGCGATCGCGATGAACCGGCTGGGCGGCAAGTCGAATACCGGCGAGGGGGGTGAAGACCCGGCTCGTTTCAAGCTGCTGAAAGGCGGCGAGATGGTTTCCGATGTCGTCGGCAAAACGCGCATCGAGCGCGATTACCAGTTGCAGCCGGGCGACAGCCTGCGTTCGGCGATCAAGCAGGTGGCTTCCGGGCGTTTCGGGGTCACCGCCGAGTATCTGGTCAATGCCGATCAAATCCAGATCAAGATGGCGCAGGGCGCCAAGCCCGGGGAAGGCGGGCAGTTGCCGGGACACAAGGTTTCCGAATACATCGGCTTTCTGCGTTATTCGGTGCCCGGCGTCGGGCTGATCTCGCCGCCGCCGCACCACGACATCTACTCGATCGAAGACCTGGCGCAGCTCATCCACGACCTCAAGAACACCAACCCGCGGGCGTCGATCAGCGTCAAGCTGGTTTCCGAAGTCGGCGTTGGAACGGTCGCCGCCGGGGTCACCAAGGCCAAGGCCGACCATCTGGTGATCGCCGGCCATGATGGCGGAACGGGTGCCAGTCCGCAGTCCTCGATCAAGCATGCCGGCTCGCCCTGGGAACTCGGGCTGGCCGAGACCCAGCAGACGCTGGTGCTCAACCGGCTGCGCGGGCGCGTGCGGGTGCAGGTCGATGGGCAGATGAAGACCGGTCGTGATGTGCTGATCGGGGCGCTGCTGGGTGCCGACGAATTTGGTTTCGCCACCGCGCCGCTGGTCGTCGAAGGCTGCATCATGATGCGCAAATGCCATCTCAACACCTGTCCGGTGGGTGTCGCGACGCAGGACCCGGTCTTGCGCCGCCGGTTCTCGGGGCAGCCCGAGCATGTGGTGAATTTCTTTTTCTTTATCGCCGAGGAAGTGCGCGAACTGATGGCGCAGCTCGGTCTGCGCAGCTTCAACGAACTGATCGGCCGCTGCGACCTGCTCGACATGCACCAGGGGATCGATCACTGGAAGGCCAGGGGGCTGGACTACAGCCGCATCTTCCAGCGGCCGGAAAACAGGACCGGCGCACCGGTGTTCCAGTGCGAACAGCAGGATCATGGGCTCGCCAAGGCGCTGGATAACCGGCTCATCGAACTCGCCCGGCCGGCCATCGAGCGCGGCGAGAAGGTGATCATCGAGTTGCCGGTGCGCAACGTCAATCGTACCGTCGGGGCGATGCTCTCGGGTCGGATAGCCGAGCGTTACGGACACGCCGGACTGCCCGAAGACACCATCCACATCCAGCTCAACGGCACCGCCGGCCAGGCTTTCGGCGCCTTTCTGGCACGCGGCGTGACGCTTGATCTGGTGGGTGAAGGCAACGACTACGTCGGCAAGGGCCTGTCGGGCGGCCGGATTGTCGTTCGTCCCAATGGCGGTTTTCGTGGCGAGAGCCGCAGCAACATCATCATCGGCAACACCGTCCTCTATGGGGCGACCGAAGGCGAAGCCTTTTTCGCCGGCGTCGCCGGTGAGCGCTTTGCCGTCCGTAACTCGGGCGCCACCGCCGTCGTCGAGGGCGTCGGTGATCACGGCTGCGAGTACATGACCGGTGGGACGGTGGTCGTGCTCGGCATGACCGGTCGCAACTTCGCTGCCGGCATGTCCGGCGGCGTGGCCTATGTTCTCGACGAGGAAGGCACCTTCGAGTCGCGCTGCAACATGGCGCAGGTATCACTCGAGCCGGTCGAGGAGGAACTGGCCGCGCGCCAGGGCAGCGACGCCGGCGACGACCTCGAGGGCCACGGCAAGGTGGACGTTCGTCATCTCGGCGAGATCGACGAAGTGCTGCTCAAGGGACTGGTCGAGAAGCACTATCGTTTTACCGGCAGCCGGCAGGCGCTGCGCGTGCTCAATGACTGGGAGCGCTATCGCCGGCGCTTCGTCAAGATCATGCCGCACGAGTACCGGCGAGCACTCAGCGAAATGGCGGCGAAAAAGCAACTGGAGGCAGCATAGCGATGGGTAAGCCCACTGGATTCATCGAGTTCCAACGTCTGGCCGAGGCAGCCGAGCCGGCCCCGGCGCGTATCAGGCATTACCGCGAGTTCGTTCGCGTCCTGAGCGACGAACAGGCGAGCCTGCAGGGCGCGCGGTGCATGGATTGCGGCATTCCTTTCTGCAATACCGGTTGCCCGGTCAATAACATCATTCCCGACTGGAACGACCTGGTATACCGCGGCAACTGGCAGCAGGCGCTGGCGGTGCTGCACTCGACCAACAATTTTCCCGATTTCACCGGTCGAATCTGCCCGGCGCCCTGTGAAGCGGCGTGCACGCTGAATATCAACACCGATCCGGTGGGCATCAAGTCGATCGAGCACGCGATCGTCGACAAGGGCTGGGAAATGGGCTGGATCGTCCCGCAACCGCCGCCCTTCAAGACCGGGAGAAAGGTCGCCGTGGTCGGCTCCGGCCCGGCCGGCCTGGCCGCGGCGCAGCAACTGGCGCGTGTCGGGCATGCGGTGGTCGTTTTTGAGAAGAGTGATCGTATTGGCGGTCTGTTGCGTTACGGCATCCCCGACTTCAAGCTCGAGAAGTCGCATATCGACCGCCGCGTCGAGCAGATGCAGGCCGAGGGCGTCGAGTTCCGTGTCGGCCAGGAGGTGGGCGGTACGTCTGCCAGTGCGCTGCCGGTGGCTCGGCTGCTCGCCGAGTTTGATGCCGTCATCGTTGCCGGCGGTGCCGAGTCGCCGCGCGACCTGACGGTGCCCGGCCGGGATCTCGACGGCGTACACTTCGCCATGGAGTTCCTCCCGCAACAGAACAAGGTCAACGCCGGCGATCGGCTGTCGTCGCAGATCATGGCCACCGGCAAGCGGGTCGTGGTCATTGGCGGCGGCGATACGGGTTCCGATTGCGTCGGTACGAGCAACCGTCACGGGGCACTGTCGGTGACCCAGTTCGAGGTCATGCCGCAACCACCGCAGGAGGAGAACAAGAGCCTGACCTGGCCGTACTGGCCAATGAAGCTGCGCACCTCGTCGTCGCACGAGGAAGGTTGCGCGCGCGATTTCGCCGTGTCGACCAAGGAGTTCGTCGGCGAGAACGGCAAAGTAAAGGCACTCAAGGTGGTTCGCGTCGACTGGAGCGAGGGCCGGATGAGCGAAGTTCCGGGTAGCGAGGTCGAGATTCCGGCTGACCTGGTCTTGCTGGCCATGGGCTTTGTCGCGCCGCTCCGGCAGGGTCTGCTCGAACAGTTGGCGGTGGAACTCGACGCGCGCGGCAACGTCAGGGCGAGCACCGATGGTGAAGGCTGCTACGCGAGCAGCGTGCCGAAGGTGTTTGCCGCCGGCGACATGCGCCGCGGTCAGTCGCTCGTCGTCTGGGCGATACGCGAAGGGCGGCAGTGCGCGCGTGAGGTCGATGCCTTCCTGATGGGCCGGTCTGATCTGCCGCGCTGAGCGTGTCTGGCGGGCGCCTGCCCGCCGCGCCTTGGTGGCGAGGTGCTTGGCGGTGACCGAACACCGCGTGCTCTCGCCGTCGTATACTGGTGGCCATCGCACTTTCGCTGCCGGCAACCGGGCACCATCGTCTGACCGGCGACGGCGGCGGAAAGCGGGGCTGAACGTGACATTGTTGTCAGTTCTTCCCGACCGGACCTGAAACAATACGTTTCAGCAAAGCGATGATCGGTGCCCGCCGAAACCTCGGGTGCCGCCAGCTTCGGTCGATGCTCCGCCCGCATGCCTGCTCGGGAGGCAGCGACTTCCGGCAACAGGAAAAAGACCAACCGTAGCGTCTCACCGGGTCTCTGCTCATGAATATCGTCATTCTTGCCGCCGGGCAAGGCAAGCGCATGCACTCCAATCTGCCCAAGGTGCTGCATCCTGTGGCCGGCAAGGCGCTGCTTTCACATGTCATCGACACGGCTCGCCACCTCGGCCCACAAGCGCTGTGTATCGTCTACGGCCACGGTGGCGAGGCAGTGCGCACGGCGGTCGATGCGCCGGATCTGGTCTGGGTTCTGCAGGAGCCCCAGCTCGGCACCGGGCATGCCGTCATGCAGGCCTTGCCCTACCTTGCCGAGGCCGGTACGACGCTGGTGCTTTATGGTGATGTGCCGCTGCTTCGGGCCGAGACGCTGACACAGTTGCTGCAGGCAGCGCGCGATGCGCTGGCTGTGCTCACCGTCGAACTTGCTGACCCGGCTGGCTACGGTCGCATCGTGCGCAACGCCGCTGGTGACGTGGTGCGCATTGTCGAGCAGAAGGACGCCACGGCGGAGGAGCGGACGATCCGGGAAATCAATACCGGCATCGTTGCCTTGCCGACGGCGCGCCTGGCCGAGTGGCTGGGTCGGCTGTCGAACAACAACGCCCAGCAGGAATACTACCTTACCGACATCATTGGCATGGCCGTTGCCGCCGGCGTGCCGGTTCGCACCACCCACCCGCAGGCGGCATCCGAGGTGCTTGGCGTCAATAGCAAGGTGCAGCTCGCCGAGCTTGAACGAGTCGCGCAGCGCCGCATCGCCGAGAGTCTGATGGAACAGGGAGTGCGCCTGGCCGACCCAGCGAGAATCGACGTGCGCGGGGAACTGGTTTGTGGGCGCGATGTGTTCATCGACGTGAACTGTGTTTTCGAGGGCCGGGTCGTCCTTGAGGAAGCTGTCGACGTCGGCCCCGCCTGTGTGGTGAAGAATGCCCATATCGGGGCGGGATCGCGGCTGGCCGCTTTCAGTCACATCGAAGACGCGATTGTTGGTCCCGATGGCGTGATCGGGCCCTTCGCCCGCCTGCGTCCCGGTACCGAACTCGCCGCCGGGGTGCATGTCGGCAACTTCGTCGAACTCAAGAACAGCAGGTTCGCCGCGCAGTCGAAGGCCAATCACCTCGCTTATATCGGCGACGCCATCGTCGGCAGCCGGGTGAATATCGGGGCCGGGACGATTACCTGCAACTATGACGGCGCCAACAAGTACCAGACGACCATCGAGGACGACGCCTTCATCGGCTCCGATACGCAGCTAGTTGCGCCGGTCACGGTCGGGCGGGGCGCGACGCTGGGCGCCGGAACGACCCTGACCAAGGACGCACCGCCGGACACGCTGACCCTCTCGCGCGCCCGGCAGATTTCCATTCCCGGCTGGAAACGGCCGCAAAAAACCAGGAAGTGACCTGACCATGTGTGGCATCGTCGCCGCGGTCGCCGACCGCAATATCGTCCCCGTCCTTCTTGAAGGACTGCGCAAGCTCGAATACCGCGGCTACGATTCTGCCGGCCTTGCGCTGATCGACGACAGCGGGCTGCACCGGCTGCGTGCTGTGGGCCGGGTCGCCGAGCTGACGGCGCAGGTTGAGGAGTCGCAAGCTGCCGGTCACACCGGCATTGCTCACACGCGCTGGGCGACGCACGGCGTGCCTTGTGAGCGCAATGCCCATCCGCATATCTCGGGAGGGCTGGCCGTTGTCCATAACGGGATCATCGAAAACCACGAATCCCTGCGCGGGCGCCTGCGGGCACTCGGCTACGAATTCACTTCGGATACCGACACCGAGGTTGTGGCGCACCTGATCGCCCATGAGCTGAAGACCACGCCGGACTTTCTGAGCGCGGTTCGCCAGGCGGTTGCTCAACTGCAGGGGGCCTACGCGATTGCCGTGCTGCGTGAGGCCGATCCGAATCGCCTCGTCGTTGCCCGCGAAGGAGCGCCGTTGTTGCTGGGTTTGAGCGACGACGGCTGCTACGCCGCGTCTGATGCCTCGGCCCTGGTGCAGGTCACGCGGCGTATGGTGTACCTGGAAAACGGCGACTGCGCGGAGCTGATGCGTGACAGTTACCGCATTACGCGGGTGAACGGCACAGCGGTAGAACGTCCAGAGAGCGAATCACAATTGTCGGCTGACGCCATCGAGCTGGGCAATTACCGGCACTACATGCAGAAGGAGATCTTCGAGCAGCCGGTGGCTTTGGCCAATACCCTCGAAATGCTCGGCGCGGCGCGCAGCATCCAGCCCGGTATCTTCGGCGCCGAGAGCGAAGCGGTTCTCGCCGATGTGCGACAGGTACTGATCATTGCCTGCGGCACCAGCTATCATGCGGGGCTGGTGGCGCGTTACTGGCTCGAAGCGATTGCCGGCATCGCCTGTTCGGTCGAAGTGGCCAGCGAGTACCGCTATCGCACCTCCGTCCCCGATGCGCAGACTCTGGTGGTGACCATCTCACAATCGGGTGAAACCGCCGATACGCTGGCTGCGCTGCAGCATGCCAAGGCGCTCGGCATGAAGCGTACGCTGTGTATCTGCAATGTGCCCGAGTCGTCGCTGGTGCGTGAGAACTCGCTGCGTTTCATTACCCGCGCCGGGCCGGAGATCGGCGTTGCCTCGACCAAGGCCTTCAGCACGCAACTCGCGGCGCTCTATCTGTTGACGCTGGTTCTGGCGAAGGTTCGCGGCCGTCTCGACGAGCAGCAAGAGACGGCCGAACTGCATGCGGTACGCCATCTGCCGATGGCTGTCGCGCGGATCCTCGAACTCGAGCCGCAGATTCGCGCATGGTCCGAGCGCTTTTCGATGAAGCAGCATGCCCTGTTCCTGGGGCGCGGTCTCCATTACCCGATCGCCATGGAGGGTGCGCTCAAGCTCAAGGAGATCTCCTATATCCACGCCGAGGCCTATCCGGCCGGCGAACTGAAGCATGGCCCCCTGGCGCTGGTTGACCGCGATATGCCGGTCATCGCCGTTGCCCCCAACGATGTCCTGCTGGAAAAGCTCAAATCCAATCTCCAGGAAGTGCGCGCGCGCGGTGGCGAACTCTATGTGTTTGCCGATGCCGACAGCGAAATGAAGGAGTCGGAGGGGATACACGTGCTGCACCTGCCCGAGCACTACGGCGCCCTCTCGGCGCTGTTGCATGTCATTCCGTTGCAGTTGCTCGCCTACCATGTCGCTCTGGTGCGCGGCACCGACGTTGACAAGCCGCGCAATCTGGCAAAGTCGGTGACCGTGGAGTAGTCGGTAGCCAAGGGTCATGGCTGGGTCAGGCATCCGCGCTGTGAGGCGCTGACCAGACTTGCACATCAACCGGGCGCGGAGTCAGACCGACCGCTCCGCTTGGCTTCCTCACAGGTAGCCAGCAAGCGCCGTCGATAGTGCGCGGGGGCCGTGCCGGTCCATCTGAGAAACGCACGATAGAAGGCCGCGGTGTCGGCGAAGCCGAGCTCGGCGGCGATCTCTGCGAGCCCCTGGCTGGTCTTCGCCAGTCGGTTGGTCGCCAGGTCGCGACGCAGCGCATCCTTGACTGCCTGAAAGCTTGATCCCTCTTCTTCCAGCCGACGATGCAGCGTGCGCGGCGACAAGTGCAGGGAATGCGCCACTTCGGCCAGCGAGATCGACGCTGGCAAGGCGTCGCGCAGTGCGTTGCGAACGCGCAGGACCATTTCCCGGTCACGGCGATACAAGGTCGTCAGCTTGCCGGGCGCGCCGTCGAGGAAGGCCTGCAGGGCGGCTTCGTCGCGGCGGATCGGCAGGTCAAGCAGATTGGCGGCGAAGGTGGCGGTGAGTTCTCCGGCAGCAAAAATCGAGTGGGCGGTGTAGATCAGTGCATAATCCTCGGCGTGTTCCGGACGCGGATACGGGAAAGCGACCGAATCAAGCGTGATGCTGCGCCCGACGAGCCACGAAAAGAGTCCGTGCAGGAGGCGTAGCAACCATTCGAAGGCGAAGACGCGACCGATCCGGAGCGGCCGGTTTTCGCTGATGCACAGGCAGGCCTGTTCGCGCTGGCATTCGATGCGCACGGCGAGGTCGGGCAGCACCAGACGCAGAAAGCGGATACTGCGGTCGATGGCCTCGGCCAGCGTTGGCGCGGTGATGACGCTGCGACAGAGGAACTCGAAGCTACCGGCGCGAATCGGTAGCGAAAAAAGTCCAAAGCCTTCATCATCGAGTTCGCGGTTGATCAGGTTGTAAAGTTCGGCGTAGCGGTCGACGGGAATGCGGGCGCTTGGCTCATGCAGTATCTCGGGGGCAATGTGCGCGCGTTCGAGAAGCGGCGCAGTGTCGCGGCCAGCCTGCTGCAGACCTGCCAGCATTCCCTGCACGAAGGCGATGGCCACTGTCGCGCGTGCCGGAGCGACGCTGCTCGTGCGGGCAGCGTGGGCGCTTTTCCTGGCAGTCTTCTCAGGCTGCGGCATGGGTTTCTCGCAAGACAGGGTATTGATGGGTATTTCAATTTGGCAATTTTTACATTGTTGGCGGCGTATTGGGTAATGGCTTTATTGGCAACAACTTTCTACCATGGTGGTCCCGGTGCAGTTCCTGGCAACCAGAACCCTTTTTGATACTCGTGGAGCGCGAACGACATGACTGACCTTTCCATCACCAAGAAGCTTCTGCCCTACAAGCCCAAGCACAAGGTGCGCTTTGTCACCGCCGCTTCGCTGTTTGACGGGCACGACGCGTCGATCAACATCATGCGCCGCATCCTGCAGTCGACCGGCGCCGAGGTCATCCACCTCGGTCACAACCGCTCGGTACAGGAAATCGTCAACGCGGCGCTGCAGGAAGACGTGCAGGGAATCGCCATTACCTCGTACCAGGGCGGGCACGTCGAGTTCTTCAAGTACATGATCGACCTGCTGCGGGCCGGCGGTGGCGAAACGATTCAGGTCTTCGGCGGCGGCGGCGGGGTCATCGTGCCGAGCGAGATCGAGGAACTGCACGCCTATGGCGTGGCCCGAGTGTACTCGCCGGAAGACGGCCAGTCGATGGGTCTTCAGGGAATGATCAACGAGGTGGTGGCCAAATCCGACTTCGACCTCGCGGCGCTGGCGCCACACGATCCGGACGCCGTTCTTGCCGCGCTGAAGGGCGCAGACCGGCGCAAACTGGCGCAGATCGTCACCGCGCTCGAGAACGGTGCCTATCCGGAAGCGCTGCGCAAGAGTCTGGTGCACGCGGCTGCCGCGCTCAAGGTGCCGACACTCGGGATTACCGGTACCGGTGGTGCCGGCAAGTCGTCGTTGACCGACGAGCTGGTCCGTCGCTTCCGGCTCGATCAGAGCGACACCCTCAAGCTGGCGATCATCTCGATCGATCCATCGCGCAAGCGCACCGGAGGTGCGCTGCTTGGCGACCGCATCCGGATGAACGCCATCGAGCATCCCAACATCTTCATGCGCTCGCTGGCGACCCGCGAGACGGGTTCTGAGGTCTCTGCGGCACTGCCCGAAGTGATCGCCGCCTGCAAGCTCGCCGGTTTCGACCTGGTGATCGTCGAGACCTCGGGGATCGGGCAGGGCAATGCGGCGATCGTGCCGCTGGTCGATGTCTCGCTCTACGTCATGACCCCCGAGTTCGGCGCCGCTTCGCAGCTCGAGAAGATCGACATGCTCGACTTCGCCGATTTCGTGGCGATCAACAAGTTCGACCGCAAGGGCGCCGAAGATGCGCTGCGCGACGTGCGCAAGCAGTATCAGCGCAACCACGAGGCCTTCAATCAGAGTCCCGAAGAGATGCCGGTGTTTGGCACCATGGCAGCACGCTTCAACGATGACGGCGTCACCGCGCTGTATCAGGCGCTGCTGCCCAAACTGCACGCGCAGGGTCTCAAGCTGAAAAAGGGCAGACTGCCGCTGGTCGGTGTTCGTAAATCGTCGAACCAGTTGGCGATCGTTCCGGCGCAACGCGTTCGCTACCTGGCCGAGATCGCCGAGGCGGTGCGCGCCTACCATGCGCGCACCGAAGAGCAGGCCGAGATTGCTCGCCAACGGCAATCGCTGCGCACCGCGCAAGCCCTTTTCGAGGCCTGCGGCAAGCCGGCAGCGGACTTCGCCGAGCTGCTCGCCTGGAAGGAGGGACAACTCGACGCCCGGGCGAAGAAGCTGCTCGACATGTGGCCGAAGACTGTCGAGCTCTACGCGCAGGACGAATACGTGGTGAAGATTCGCGACAAGGAAATTCGTACCCGGCTGACCCACACCTCGCTCTCCGGATCGCGCATTCGCAAGGTGTCGCTGCCGACCTACAAGGACGATGGCGAGGTACTGCGCTTCCTGATGAAGGAGAACGTTCCGGGTTCCTTCCCGTTTACTGCCGGCGTCTTTGCCTTCAAGCGCGAAAACGAGGACCCGACGCGCATGTTCGCTGGCGAGGGCGATGCCTTCCGGACCAACCGGCGGTTCAAGAAGGTTTCCGAAGGCATGCCCGCCAAGCGGCTGTCGACGGCTTTCGACTCGGTCACCCTCTACGGCTGCGACCCGGACGCGCGGCCCGACATCTACGGCAAGGTCGGCAACTCCGGCGTATCGATCGCCACGCTCGACGACATGAAAGTCCTCTTCGACGGTTTCGAGCTCTGCGCACCGACCACCTCGGTGTCGCTGACAATCAACGGACCGGCGCCGATCATCCTGTCGATGTTCTTCAACACCGCGATCGACCAGCAGGTCGAGAAGTTTCGCGCCGACAACGGTCGCGAGCCGACCGAAGACGAGATCCAGAAGATTCGTGCCTGGGTGCTGAGCAACGTCCGCGGCACGGTCCAGGCCGACATCCTGAAGGAGGATCAGGGACAGAATACGTGCATCTTCTCGACCGAATTTGCCCTCAAGATGATGGGCGACATTCAGGAGTACTTCGTCCATAAGCAGATCGGCAACTTCTACTCGGTGTCGATTTCCGGCTACCACATCGCTGAAGCCGGTGCCAATCCGATCTCGCAGCTCGCCTTCACTCTGGCCAATGGCTTTACCTACGTTGAGACCTATCTGGCGCGCGGCATGCACATCGACGATTTCGCGCCGAACCTGTCGTTCTTCTTCAGCAATGGCATGGACCCCGAGTATTCGGTGATCGGCCGTGTCGCCCGCCGCATCTGGGCGGTGGCGATGAAGAACAAGTACGGCGGCAACGAGCGCAGCCAGAAGCTGAAGTATCACATCCAGACCTCGGGGCGCTCGCTGCACGCGCAGGAGATGGCTTTCAACGACATTCGCACCACGCTGCAGGCACTGATCGCCATCTACGATAACTGCAACTCGCTGCATACCAACGCCTACGACGAAGCGATCACCACGCCGACCGAGGAATCGGTCCGCCGGGCGATGGCCATCCAGTTGATCATCAACCGCGAGTGGGGGTTGGCGATGAACGAGAACCCGAATCAGGGATCGTTCATCATCGAGGAGCTGACCGACCTGGTCGAAGAAGCCGTGCTCAAGGAGTTCGAAGCCATTGCCGCGCGCGGTGGCGTGCTGGGAGCGATGGAAACCGGCTATCAGCGCGGCAAGATCCAGGAAGAGTCGCTCTATTACGAGCACAAGAAACACGATGGTTCGTTCCCGATCGTTGGCGTCAACACCTTCCGCAACCCGAAGGGAGACGCCCAGGTCGAAATTGAACTTGCCCGCTCGACCGACGAGGAAAAGCAGTCGCAACTCTCCCGCCTGCGGGACTTCCAGAGTCGCAACGCAGCAGCTTCAGGCGCGATGATCGAACATCTGAAGCAGGTCGTGATCGAGAACGGTAACGTCTTCGCGGTCCTGATCGACGCGGTGCGGGTATGCTCGCTCGGCCAGATCACCAACGCCCTGTACGAGGTGGGTGGGCAGTACCGTCGCAGCATGTAGGGCCGGTACCTGCAAAGTCGCCCCAGCGACTCAGGTGGTTTCCCGCACTGCACCTACGGGACCTCGGCACGCGCTTCCTCCGCTTCAAGGGCAAGATCGGGCCAGCGACGTTGGCGATTGGACGGGACGGGGAAGGGATGGGGAAGGGATGGGGCTACGAGGGGCAGCGAAGAGATCCGTCCCTTCGCCCCCCATCCCCCTCCCAACCTCCCCCTTGAAGGGGGAAGAGTTCCTCTGGCGACCCTGTCCCTTTATTCAAATTCTGGAATATCCCCTTGTGGAAAATAAATTTCGCAGATTATTTTTGGAACGTGCCTTCGGGATTGGTGAGATTCCCGGCGCCGGCTTGCCGTCGGCAAGCGGTACGCAGGGCGCGGCGAAGTCTCTGCTCGAGTCGTCGAACGCTCTGGCCGTCGGACCGCGGGAGATCGACCGCCAGCCCCAGGTGCTGATCGAGCTCGCCCACCGGCTGCACGAGGCGCTGGCGCGCGCTCTTGCCGGTCGCCGGCTGTCATGAACGATTGCCCCGATGCGTGCCGAAGCGTGCTGACCAATGACACCCGCGCTGGCGTGGGTCAGCGCAGACAGCGGCGAGCCCGCGATGAGTGAGCCGGTCGCCCAGCAGCGTCGCCGCCGTACGCTGGCCCTGGGCGTCGTCGTCGCGGCCTACGTGCTGTCTTTCTTCCAGCGCTTCGCGCCGGCCGGTATCGCCCAGGATCTGAGCGCTGCCTTCAACACCACGGCGTCGTCGCTGGGGGTGTTGGCAGCGACCTACTTCTACGTCTACACGGTGATGCAGGTGCCGACCGGAATTCTCGTCGACACTCTGGGCCCACGTCTGATTCTGCTGCTTGGCGGGCTCGTTGGTGGCGTCGGAAGCCTGTTGTTCGGCCTGGCACCGAGTTTCGATGTGGCCATTCTCGGGCGGACGCTGATCGGCCTGGGCGTTTCGGTGACCTTCATTGCCATGCTCAAGATCATCGCGCTGTCCTTCGACGAGCGCCGCTTTGCCAGCCTGGTCGGTGCCAGCATGCTGGTCGGCAACCTGGGCTCGGTGCTGGCCGGTGCGCCGCTATCCTGGCTGGCGCAGAGTACCGGCTGGCGTGGCGTTTTCGTCGGCCTGGCGGTGCTTTCGCTGCTGCTCGGTGTCGGCTGCTGGTGGCTGTTGCGCGAGCCGGCGGCACACAAGGGCACTGCGTTGGCCACGGGAGTGGGAGACCGGCCACGTTTCGACCGGACGGTGGTGCTCTCCGGGCTGTTGTCAGTACTCGGAAACCGCGCTACCTGGCCGGTCGTGGCGGTCAATTTCGGCATCTGCGGCAGCTTCTTTGCTTTCGCCGGCCTGTGGGCGACGCCTTTCCTGACGCAGGTGCACGGCATGAGCCGGGCCGTGGCGGCCAATCATGTCAGCCTCTATTTCGCCGGCTTTGCCCTCGGTTGTGTGTTTGTCGGTACGCTTTCCGACCGCCTGGGTCGGCGCAAGCCGGTGCTGGTGGCGAGTAGCCACCTCTACGCTCTGATCTGGCTGGTCTGGCTGTCGGGCGGCCGCCTGCCGCCGACTATCAGCTATGCACTTTTTGCGCTGATGGGGCTGGTCACCGCCAGTTTCACCCTCACCTGGGCGTGTGCCAAGGAAGTCAATCCGCCCTTGTTATCCGGAATGTCGACCAGTGTCACCAATATGGGCGGTTTTCTCGCCGCTGCCATTCTGCAGCCGATGGTCGGCTGGGTGATGGACTCGACCTGGCAGGGGGGGCTGACCGCTGCCGGCGCTCGTCTATATACGCCAGACGACTTTCATGCCGGCCTGCTGCTGCTTGCCGGCACGGCAGGTTTTGGCGCGCTGGCTTCGTGGCGAATCCGGGAAACCCATTGCCGCAACGTCTGGCAGTCGCCCGCTGGGGCGTGATTGCCCTCGGGCCGCGTGCTTCGCCGCAGAGCGAAACAGCCTCTTCGAGAGAGGTCCGGCGCCCTCGTCTCGGCACTTGCCCGAGGGGCCGCTCGGCAAGCGACGGTCAACGCCATTCGTACACCAGTTCGACTCGCCGCATCCTTTGCCGACAGGCGTCGCTATCGCATTTCACCTTGCTGCTTTCCTCGCTGCCGACCGGCAGGCGGCGAATCTGGTTCCTCGGCACGCCAAACGAGCGCAGCCGTTCGCTCACCGCTTCCGTTCGCTTGTCGGCAACCGCGAGGTTATAGGCGGGGCTGCCCTGGTTGTCGGTATGACCGACGAGGACCACCAGCAATTGCGGGTCCTCTTTCAGTTTCTGAGCGTTCTGGCGAAGGATTGCGCTGCCCTGGCTGTCGATCGTCGTTTCACCAAAAGCAAAATAGACCGTTCTGCTGGCCCCATCGTCGGCGAACGGCGTCGGTTTTGCTGCGCCAGGCCGGCTGGAAGAGGTTGGCGGTCGCACTTTCTGTGTCGGCTTCGCCGGCTCGATATCGACGGGTTTGTCGACGGTCGTGCAAGCGGCCAGAAGCAGGGCCAAGGCAAGACGCCAGGGCCGTAGATGAGCGGGGAGTGGCATGGGCAATTCACCATCGGATTGAACGTACGATGGCCGTAGTTTAATGTGAAAGGCGGGGCAGCGAGCGACAAAACTCCCATCGTCCGCAAGCAGGGGGTGCCTTGAGGGTGAGGGGAACGGCGCGGACCGTGAGCAACGATCCCTTCCAGGAGGGTGGTCATGAACGAAATTCTGCTCGGCAATCCGCTGCTCCCCGCCTTTCTGGTCGCCAGTCTGGTGCTCGCGGCGACGCCGGGGCCGGGCGTCTTCTACATTCTTGCCCGGACGCTGGCGCAAGGCCGGCGGGCAGGTCTGTCGTCGGTCGCTGGCGTTGCCGTGGGCAACCTGGCCAATGCCGTCGCTGCCGCGATGGGTCTGGCAGCATTGTTGGCGGTTTCATCGCTGGCCTTCACCATGGTCAAGTACGCCGGAGCGCTGTATCTGATCTATCTCGGAGTCAAGGCCCTCGGCCGTCGGCCAGACGCCGAAACCCACGCCTTCGCCGCCGCTGATCTGGCGACGATCTTCCGCGATGGTCTGATCGTGGCGCTGCTGAATCCGAAGACGGCTCTCTTTTTTGCCGCCTTCCTGCCGCAGTTCATCGACCCGCTGGCGTCAGCCATGGGGCAAAGCGTCGTCCTCGGTTTGCTGTTTGTAGTCATCGCGGTTGCTACCGACTGCCTCTATGTGCTCATCGCCGGCGCCGCCTGGCCGGCGTTGCGACGCGCGCCGGGGGCGCGGCGCTGGGCCCGGTATCTGAGCGCAGGCGTCCTCGTCGGTCTGGGGGTTCTTGCCGCAGTCAGCGGGACCCGCGCTCCCGAGTAGCCGCCACGCGAGCTGACCCGGGAGTTGACCCGCGCAGTTCGGCGGCTGCACAGGTTATCAGCAAAGTCGCATCAGTGACCCACAAACCTCCCTGCGCTCACCTGCGGGAGAGGCCTCGGCGGGCAAGGGTCATGGCTTTCCTTATTCGGGGTCTCGGACCCAGCCATGACCGTTGGGCCCGAGAAAGAAGCTGCTGCCCACCGGGCTTCCTTTGCTTTCAGCGCGCCCGGCGCTTCTTGTCCATCAATTGCAGGATCATCGGCGTGAAGATGATCTGCATCGCCAGGCCCATCTTGCCGCCCGGGCAGACGATGATGTTCGGTCGCGACATGAATGAATCATGCAGCATGCTCAGCAGGTAGGCGAAATCGATCCCTTTGGGGTTGGCGAAGCGAATCACCAGCATGCTTTCGTCCTGCGACGGAATATCCTGGGCGATGAACGGGTTGGAGGTGTCAACCGTCGGCACGCGCTGGAAATTGACGTGCGTTCGCGAGAACTGAGGGCAGATGTAGTGGATGTAGTCGGGCATCCGCCGCAAGATGGTGTCCATCACGGCCTCCGTCGAGTAACCGCGCTGCGCCTTGTCGCGATGCAGCTTCTGGATCCATTCGAGGTTGATGATCGGCACGACGCCAATACACAGATCAACGTAGCGCGCGACATCGGCCGTATCGGTCTTGACGGCACCGTGCAGGCCCTCGTAGAAGAGAAGATCGGTATCCGTCGGCAGATCGGTCCATTCGGTAAAGGTTCCCGGCGGCGAGCCGTAAAGATTGGCCTCGACGTCGTCGTGCACGTAATGGCGACTCCTGCCGTGACCACTCTCACCGTATTCGCGGAAGAGTGCTTCGAGTTCGGGCAGCAGGTTGGCCTCGGGGCCGAAATGGCTGAAATGCGGATCGCCGGCGAGGCTCCTCTCGGCCATCGTCTCACGCATCCCCTGACGATCATGACGGTGGAAGCTGTCCCCCTCGATGATCGCGGCGTTGAGCTTCTCGCGCCGGAAGATGTGTTGAAACGCTCGCGTAACCGACGTCGTGCCGGCGCCTGACGAACCGGTGATGGCGATGACTGGGTTCTTGATCGACATGGGGCGTGCCTCCGTTGCTTGGTTGGAATTTCGGGTCTGTGACCATGGGTGCTGTCGCTCAATCGTCGCGGAACAGAGTCCGCGTCGAGAAGAGCGGCGACCGGAAGGGCTGGTCCTCGCCGGTTTCGTGCTCACGGTGGTAGCGCTCGATGCGCTCGACCTCGTTACGTGAACCAAGAATCACCGGTACTCGCTGATGCAGGTTGCTCGGCTGGACATCGAGAATGCGCTCGCTGCCGGTCGACGCAAGGCCGCCGGCCTGGGCGACGATCATCGCCATCGGACTCGCTTCGTACATCAGACGTAGCCGCCCGGCTTTCGACAGGTCCTTGCTGTCTCGCGGGTACATGAAGACGCCTCCACGCATCAGGATGCGATGAACCTCGGCGACCATCGAAGCCACCCAGCGCATGTTGAAGTCCTTCTCGCGGACACCGGTCTTGCCTGCCAGGCACTCGGCGACGTAACGCTGGACCGGTGGTTCCCAGAAGCGCTCGTTCGAGGCGTTGATGGCAAACTCGCGGGTATCGGGCGAGATCACCAGATTGGGGTGGGTGAGCAGGAACTCGCCGATGTCACGATCAAGAGTGAAGCCATGCGTCCCGTTGCCGACGGTCAGCACAAGCATCGTCGACGGGCCGTAAAGAGCGTAACCGGCGGCCACCTGGCGGTTGCCGGGCTGCAGAAAATCAGCCGCGCTCGGCGCCGCCCCACTACAATTCTCGGGGTAGCGGAGAACGGAAAAAATGCTGCCGACCGAGAGATTGACGTCGATGTTCGACGAACCGTCGAGGGGGTCGAAGACCAGCAGATATTTGCCGCGCGGATGCTCGGAGGAAATCGGATAGATGTCGTCCATTTCCTCCGAGGCCATCGCGGCCAGGTGGCCACCCCACTCGCAGTGGTGAATGAAGGCCTGGTTGGCCAGCACGTCGAGCCTTTTCTGCGCCTCACCCTGCACGTTCTCGCTGCCTTGGTCGCCGAGTACCCCGGCCAGCGCACCACGCGAGACACCCTGGGCGATGGCCTTGCACGAGCGCACGACGTCGCTGATGAGCATGGAAAAGTCGCCGATCAGCGTCGGATTGCGGCGCTGCTCTTCGATCAGGAATTTGTTGACGTTGGTCCGTCCGCATAGCATGGCGATACTCCAGGAGATGGGCTGCTTGTCGATCTGGCGGTGGGCCAGATTCTAGCTGCCTGATACAAAAACGCCAGTTAAACGTATTGTGCATTTACTTTAGTAAAACCTGATCAATGAGAAACGCCACGATCCGTCAGCTCCAGATATTCTCGATGGCCGCCGGCCATCTCTCGTTCGCCCGAGCAGCGGAGAAGCTGCATCTGACGCATGCCGCGATCTCGCTGCAGATCAAGCAACTCGAGGAGGTCAGCGGCACGCTGCTCTTCGAACGCATCGGCCGGCGAGTCTTCCTGACCGAGGCCGGCGAAATCCTGCTCAACCACGCGCGCCAGATTCTTCAGTCACTGAAGGAAGCCGACGAGGCGCTGCTGGCGTTGAAAGGACTGAAGGGTGGACGAATCTCGGTGGCCGTCGCGAGTACCGCCGAATACTTCGCACCCGGTCTGCTGGCCGAGTTTCGCAAGACCCAGGCCGACGTACGTATCCGCCTGCTGATCGACAATCGCGATACGGTCAGTCGCCTGCTGGCCGGCAACGAGGTCGACCTGGCAATCATGGGGCGTCCGCCGGCCGGACTGGAAGCCACTGCGGTTGCCTTTGCTCCGCATCCACTGGTGATTGTCGCCAGCAAGGACCACCCGCTGGCCGGGCTGTCCGGAATCGCCGTCGAAGATCTCGCCGGCGAAACGCTGATTGTGCGTGAAGCCGGATCGGGTACCCGCTCGGCGATGGAAGAGTTCTTTGCCGAGCGCTCGCTGAAGCTGCCCATCGGCATGGAAATGGCCAGTAACGAGGCGATCAAGCAGGCCGTCGTGGCCGGTCTGGGTATCAGCTTCATTTCCCAGCACACGCTCGGCCTCGAACTGACTGCCGGACGCCTGCGCATCCTCAGGGTCGAAGGAACGCCGGTGCTGCGCCAATGGCACATCGTTCGCCACAAGAACAAGCACCTGACTCCCGCGCTCGCGGCGTTCTGGGATTTTGTTCTCGAATTCGCTCCGCTTTACCTGCGCAAGCTGGTTTGACGCAAGGCTTCATGAGGCGCCGACGCGGCTTGCCGGCCCAGAGCGTTCGCCGACCGGCTGGATCACGCGAAGCCAGTCTGGACAGGCTCCGCAATCGCTACTCGCGGCAGCGGGCGATGGATCGGGAAGACGATCCGCGCGACGCAGCCACGCGCCTCGCCATCCACCGCGTTTCTCGTGTTTGGCCGCAGGCTGGCGGCGGCCTGATGCACTTCGGCGATCTCGCGAACAATCGCCAGGCCGAGGCCGCTGCCTTCGCCGTCGGTACCGTCGACACGGTAGAAGCGGTCGAAGACCTTGAGCGACTCCTCGTCGGAGATTCCCGGGCCGTTGTCCTCGATCTCGAGCAAGGCAAAATCGCCCTGCGCGACCACCCGCGCAGTGACCCATCCTCCGGCAGGTGTATAGCGCAGCGCATTGTCGAGCAGGTTGTCGATCATCTCGCGCAAGAGGAAGGCGTTACCCTGGATGAACACTTTTCCCGCCGGCTCATAACCCAGATCGATGCGCTTTTCGAGCGCTTGCACCACCCACGTCTCGACGACCTGGCGCAACAGATGATCGAGATCGAGCGGCTCGAGGGGCTGCTGCGCCTGCTCGCTCGCCTCGGCCCGGGCCAGTGCCAGTAATTGGTCGACCAGGTGCGAGGCGCGATCGGCACCGATCAGGATCTGTCTGAGGGCGTGCCGCAACTCCGCCGGATCGCTCTCGCGCATCGCCAACTGCGCCTGCGTCTTCAGGCCGGTCAGCGGGGTTCGCATCTGATGCGCGGCGTCGGCGATAAAGCGCCGCTGCGCCGCGACGTTGTGCTGCATGCGCCCGAGCATCGAGTTGAAGGCCTCGGTCAGCGGCCGCAATTCATCGGGCACGCGGCGCAGCGCAATCGGTGACAGATCGGCTTCGCGACGTGCGGCGATGCGGTCGCGCAAACGGGTCAGGGGACGCAGGCCCTGCGACAGGCCGAACCAGACGAGGACGACGGCGAGCGGAATGATCACGAACTGCGGGACGATGACGCTGGCGATGATCTTGTTGGCCAACTGCGAGCGTTTCTCGGTCGTTTCTCCGACTTCGATCAGAGCGCTGAGCTCGCTTGCCGCTCCGGCCTCGCGCACATACAGATAGGCA
>Ga0058865_1050080_pt1 | contig 19110 bp, 17 predicted proteins | sample TNRReaAnaerobRNA_2_FD_61085 | JGI IMG/M metagenome (GOLD analysis project Ga0058865, IMG submission 61085) | Wastewater treatment Type I Accumulibacter community from EBPR Bioreactor in Madison, WI, USA - TNR Reactor, Time C-32min-Anaerobic_ RNA... | ecosystem: Engineered > Bioreactor > EBPR >...
CACAAATATTTATTTGCTAATCCTCATCATCGAGATCAAACTCATCCCCCAGCATATTGGCCAACAGATCGCGGAAGGAAAGGCGCGACTCTAATACTTCTTTATTCAGCACATTAAACTCGCACAAGCCGTGCAGCGCCAGCTCCATGTAGGTATAAAGCTCCTCGCCGGAAGCTTCCACAGAGGCTTCCGCCAACTTGCGCAGCCCTGGCACGCCGTCGAGCGCCTTGCGATAGTCTTCATCGGAGGCGTCGTTGAGCAAATCGACGGTATGGCCGGCTGAAAAGAAGGCCTTTATGGCCCCAAAAGGATCGCGCTCACGGCCCTTTTTCAGCTTATCGGGGTTGGGGAAGTGGTCGAGAAATGCCTCTTTGATCGACTTGCCCAGCAGGGCCATAGCCACTAAGTAAGGCCCTTCCTGCTCGCCTTCATACACCAGCTCCACTTTGCCGGTGATGGCGGGCACTACCCCCCAAAAGTCAGTCACACGGGCAGTGGTGAGCCGCTCGCCATTCAGCAACATGCGGCGCTCGGCAGTACTTACTAAATTTTCATAACCGGCTATGGTAAGACGGGCCGAAACCCCGCTCTTGTCGTCTACTAATTCGCTCTCCCGGGCCGTGAAAGCAATGCGCTCCAGCAGCACCGCCAGCAAATCGGGCACAGCCACGGCCTCGCGCTGCTCGGGCGCCAACTGCGCCTCCTGCTGGGTGATGCGCCGGGCGATGTCGATGGTTTTAGGATAATGCGTAAGTATCTGGCTTTCAATACGGTCTTTGAGCGGCGTAATGATGCTGCCCCGATTGGTATAGTCTTCGGGGTTGGCTGTAAATACAAACTGGATATCAAGCGGCAGACGCAATTTGAAGCCCCGTATCTGAATATCGCCCTCCTGCAGGATGTTGAACAACGACACCTGAATGCGGGCCTGTAGGTCAGGCAGTTCATTGATGACAAAAATCGACCGATGCGAGCGGGGCACCAAACCGAAGTGGATCACCCGCTCATCGCTGTAGGGCAGTTTCAGGGCCGCCGCCTTGATGGGGTCTACATCCCCGATGAGGTCGGCCACGCTCACATCCGGCGTAGCCAACTTCTCCACATAGCGCTCGCTGCGGTGCAGCCAGGTAATGGGCGTGGCGTCGCCATGCTCGGCAATGAGATCGTGGGCATAGCGCGAAATGGGGTGTAGGGGGTCGTCGTTGAGCTCGCTGCCCGCCACCACGGGCACGTACTCATCCAGCAAATGAACCAGCAACCGGGCGATGCGCGTCTTGGCCTGACCGCGCAACCCCAACAGCAATATGTTGTGCCTCGACAACACGGCGCGCTGAATATCAGGCAGAACCGTATCATCAAATCCGATGATACCGTCAAAAAGATGATCTTTATTTTTTAGGCGGGTTACTAAATTGGCCCGTAATTCTTCTTTGAGGCTTCGGGCTTGGTAGCCGCCGGCTTTGAGTTCGCCCAGCGTGGCAGGTCGGTTCATGGTAGCTATTTTTGCAGTTCCAAACAAGCTCTAAACGCGCCAAACGTCCTTTGGTTTTCGCCGTCTGCCGGGATGGGGAAAAAAAGCGTCGATAAAAAGTCTATCGGCAGGAATAATCGCTGTACTTTGCCGTTCAAATAAAACATCATGAAAAAGTCATTGCTTTTCCTCACGGCTGCCCTGAGCCTTATGCTCACCAGTTGTTTTGATATGGTAGAAGAAATCTACCTCAATCGCGACGGCTCCGGCAAATACGTCTATACCATTGATATGAGCGAAATATTCTCCGACCCCATGATGGGCCAAATCATGGCCCAAAGCATGAGCGAGCAAATGGGTACAGAAGAATTGGAAATCGACTCCGTCATCAACTTCAGCGAAATCCAGGCCGCTCCGGCCAGCCTCAGCGCTCAGGAGCGCGAGCTGTTTGGCCGCATGACCCTCACCATGCAACTCAGCCAGTCGAAGTCTAAGGGCATCATCACCATCAACTTCCCCTTCAACAAGGTGTCTGAAATCAACCAGTTCAACGACATCTACGCCAAAATGCAAACCGATGGCGGCATGGGCATGGCTGCTGCGGGTATGTCGCCCGTCACCAGCGAGTTTTTTGTCAATGGCAAGGTGTTCAGCCGCAAGGTAACCTCCACCGGCAAACCCTCCGACGCCATGGACGAAGAAACCCTCTCTATGGCTCGCATGATGTTTGCCGACGCCAAGATGAAAACCATCTACCACCTCCCCGGCCAGGTGCGCAAAACCGACATTGAGGGCGCCGAAATTAATGGCTCCACCGTCACCGTCACCAATGGCCTCATGGATGTACTAGACGGCAACGCCAACTTCAACGGCGAGATCAAATTCAGATAAATTCATCCTCCAAACGCCCCCCGGACATGATAGACATGCTCAAAAAGGCCCTGCAGGAAGCCGCCGACGCCATCAAGGATCAATCTGCCAACCTCGGCGACAGCGCCAAGGAAAAGTCCTTCCAACTCATCGAAGACTGGTTGCAGATTTTCCCCAAATTGGAAGTCTACGGCCTCGAAATCCAAAGCTTTTCCTTAGGCCTGTCCATCAACCCTACCCTCGAAGTCGACCTCGTAGGCAGCCACAACAACTTCAGCCGCGAACGCATTCAGGAAATCCTCGATGAAAACGCCCGCAGCACCGCCCTTACAATGGTTTTCACGGTTATCAAAACTACCTACGCCTTTCACCGCCGCATCTACGCCAGCCTCAAAGACCCCCTCATCGTAAAAATCAAAGTGAAGCTGGCTCCCGAAGTAAAAGTCTACATCGGCGCGCCGGTAGTGGCATAGCTCATACAGGCCGGGAGGCGGCGCGCGCCGCCGTCTTCCGGCTTGCCTCATCAAACCAGCCAAACATGAGAAACGGCATCCTGGCATTCTTCCTCCTCCTACTCTTCGCCCGATTCAGCTCGGGCTGCTACACCCTCAGCGGCATCAGCATCGCCCCCGACGTCAACACCTTCTACGTCGAACAGCTCCTTAGCAACGCCGTCAACGCCCCCCCTACCCTCGCCCAGGACGTCACCGAAGCCCTCAAGCAAAAAATCCAGAACGAAAGCCGCCTCAAATTCAACGACCTCAGCCCCGACGTGGAGTTTAAAGGCTCCGTCGTCGACTTCCGCGTCAGTTCCGAAGCCCCTCAGGCCGGCGAAAGCAGCGCCATCAACCGCCTCACCATCATCACCGCCATCGAGTTCGTTAATCATAAAGACCCCAAACAAGGCTGGAAAAAGAACTTCTCCTTCTTCTACGACTTCGGCGCCAGCCAGGACCTCGCCTCCATCCAAACCGTTGCCATCCAAAGCATCCTCGACCAAATGATCGAAGATATCTTCAACAAAGCGTTTACCAACTGGTAGTTTTTTTCTTTTTGGGGCCACGCCGCATAGCAGCTACTTCTATTGGCAGCTTGCGCGGCGCCGGGTGTTCCGCTCCTATGCGCTCGTGCCTCACGCATACCGCTTCACCCCCTTGTCCGACATATCTCCGAGGAGCGCGCCCTTAACCTTAATCTTAATCTTATCCTCAATCTTATCCTCAACCTCATCCTCATCCTCATCCTCAACTTACACTGCGCCGGCACAGCCATTTGCAGCATTGCGGGGGAGCTTTTGATCTCAACAATAAACATTTTTCTTACTTTAGCTGCCACCAAATAAAATAACATTTCGGCTAACGTATGAATAACCGTTTATCCGCTTCTTGGGCGGCCTTATGCCTGCTGGTGTTGGCTGCTCTGCCGCTGGGCGCGCAAAGGCGAAGCGCCCGGCCTTCCAACGGCGCCGCCACTGCGGCCCCCACTACCCTCAGCTATGACCAAAAGCGCTACGAAAGCCTGCAATGGCGCTGCATTGGCCCCTTCAGGGGCGGGCGCTCGGCAGCGGTTACGGGCGTGCCCGGCAAACCCAACCTGTATTACTTCGGCGCTACGGGCGGCGGCGTATGGCGCACCACCGACGGAGGGCAAACCTGGGAAAACATCTCCGACGGCCACTTCGGCGGCTCCATTGGGGCCATTGACGTGAGCCTCTCCGACCCCAACATCATCTATGTGGGCGGGGGCGAGGTTACGGTTCGCGGCAATGTGTCTTATGGCTACGGCATGTACCGCTCTGAAGACGGCGGCAAAAACTGGCGCCACATCGGCCTGCCCAATTCGCGCCACATCCCGCGGGTGCGCATACACCCGCGCGACCCCAACCTCGTATATGCCGCCGTACTGGGCGATCTCTTTCAGTCGAGCGACGAACGAGGCGTGTACCGCACCAAAGACGGCGGCAAAAGCTGGGAGCGCATCCTCTTCGCCAATGCCGATGCCGGCGCCGTTGATCTGGCGCTCGACCCCAACAACCCCAGGGTCGTCTTTGCAGCTACCTGGCGCGTGCGCCGTACGCCTTACAGCCTCGAAAGCGGGGGCGAAGGCTCCGACCTCTGGAAAAGCGCCGATGGCGGCGATACCTGGACCAAAATCACGGCCAACAAAGGCCTTCCCAAAGGGCTGTGGGGCATTGTGGGCATATCCGTGTCCCCCGTCAACAGCAATCGGGTATGGGCCGTCATCGAAAATGAAAACGGCGGCGTATACCGCTCCGACGACGGGGGCGATACCTGGGCTAAAGTCAACGACGACCGCGCCCTGCGCCAGCGCGCCTGGTATTACACCCGCATTTATGCCGATACCCAGGACGAAGACATCGTTTATGTGCTCAATGTAGACTATCACAAAAGCACCGACGGGGGGCGCACCTTCAAGGCCTACGACTCGCCCCATAGCGACCACCACGACCTTTGGATAGCGCCCGAAGACAACCAGCGCATGGCCATTGCCGACGACGGCGGCGCCCAGACCACTTTTGACGGAGGCGAAAACTGGAGCACTTACCTCAATCAGCCCACTGCCCAGTTTTACCGGGTAGTGACCGACAATCACTTCCCCTACCGCATCTATGGCGCACAGCAAGACAACAGCACCGTGCGCATCCTGCACCGCTCCGACGGCGCCTACATCACCGAGCGCGACTGGGAGGAAAGCGCCGGTAGTGAAAGCGCGCACCTCGCCCCCGACCCCCTCAACAACAACATCGTCTATGGCGGCAGCTATGGCGGATACCTCAGCCGGCTCGACCATACCAACCGCCAGGAGCGGGTCATCAACGTATGGCCCGACAACCCCATGGGCTATGGCGCCGAAGGCATGAAATACCGCTTCCAGTGGAACTTTCCCATCTTCTTCTCGCCCCGCAACCCTCAGCGCCTCTACGCTTGCAGCAATCGCCTGCATGTATCTACCGACCAAGGCCAAAGTTGGAAAACCATCAGCCCCGACCTCACCCGCAACGATACCGCTAAACTGGGCCCCAGCGGAGGCCCCATCACCAAAGACAATACCGGCGTAGAATATTACTGCACCATCTTCGCCGCCGCCGAATCGATCCATGAGGACGGCGTCATCTGGACGGGCTCCGACGACGGCCTCATCCACCTCACTCGCGACGGCGGCCAAAACTGGACCAACGTCACCCCCACAGGTATGCCCGAGTGGATGATGATCAACAGCATCGACATCGATCCCTTCAACAAAGGCGGCGTGTATGTAGCCGGTACCCGCTACAAGCTCGGCGACTACCGCCCCTACCTCTACCGCAGTAAAGATTATGGCAAAACCTGGACCCTAATTGTAGGCGGCATCGATCCGGCGCACTTCACCCGCGTGGTGCGCGCCGACCCTGCCCGGGCGGGCCTGCTTTATGCCGGCACTGAAACAGGTATGTACATCAGCTTCGATGATGGCGCCAGTTGGAAGTCTTTCCAACTCAACCTGCCCACCGTGCCCATCACCGACCTGACCATTAAAAACAATAATCTTATTGCAGCTACCCAGGGCCGTAGCTTCTGGATGATCGACGATCTGACGCCCCTGCATCAGCTCAGCAGCGAAGTGGCAGCCGCCAATCAGCACCTCTATCGCCCCCTCGATGCCTACCGCATGGGGGGCTTTCAGGGGCGACCCAGCAAAACGCAGGGCCAAAACCACCCCGGCGGTGTAGCGGTACACTTCTTTATTCAGCAGTTGCCTCCCGACAGCGTTCCCGTCAAGCTGGCTTTCTATGAGGCCGATGGCGATCTCATACGCGAGTTCTCCACCAAAGCCGAAAAGGACCGGGACAAACTGACCCTGAAACCGGGCGCCAACCGCTTCAACTGGAACATGGCCTACCCGGAAGGTACCCGATTCGACGGTATGATCCTGTGGTGGGCAGGCGTCAATGGCCCGCGGGCCATACCCGGCGACTACCGCGTGAAGCTCACCGTGGGCGATCAGGAGATGGAACAACCTTTCCGCATTCTGCCCGACCCGCGCTCGACGGCCGGCCCGGCCGACTATCAGGCGCAATTCGACTTCATCAAATCGGTACAGACCAAAGTCAGCGAAGCGCACCAGGCCATCGTCGACCTGCGCGATCTGCGCACCCAACTCAAAGGCTACAGCGACCGCCTTGACAAAGACACCCAACAAGTGGTTATTGATAGCGCACAGGCCATCATCAAGCGGCTGACGGCTATAGAAGAAGCCCTATACCAAACCAAAAACCGCAGCGGCCAGGATCCGCTCAACTATCCCATAAGGCTCACCAATAAGTTGGCTCACCTCAATGCCCTCACCAGCGTTGGCGACTTCCGGCCCACAGAAGCGGCCTATGCCGTAAAGGCCGAGATGGATGCCGCCATCGATGCAGAACTGGCCCGATACCGGCGCATTCTGGCCGAGGATGTGCCTGCTTTCAACCGCATGATCCGCGACAGGGCCATAGATGCCATTGTGCCCAAACCCGCGGAAAAATAGCGTCGTCAGAAAAAAATGGGCGCTTTGTGATGCACATTACGGAGATTGCAGCCACATTGCGCCCACTTTTGCTGCAACAAAGCAAAATGATTATGACGCTGAATGATGTTTTAAAGCAACCTGGCACGAGTATCATAGACGTGCGCGAACCCTTCGAATACGCATCCGGTCACTTAGAAGGCGCCATCAACATTCCGTTGGGCGAAGTGCCGATGCGGTCGCAGGAAATCTGCAAATTGAGCAAGCCCATCGTCGCCTACTGCCGCAGCGGCATGCGCAGCGGGCAAGCCGTTACTTTCCTGAAAGGACAGGGCTGCGAGGAAGTATACAATGGGGGCGGCATCATGGATCTGTTGGCCGTAGCCCAGTAAAATTTCTTTGTTTGGTATTCGCGAGGGACCTTTTGATGTAAACTCCGGCATGCCGGATCACCCAAAGCGCTGCAAGCAGTCGAACACCTGCGCTAATGCAATGTTTGACTACTTGCGCGCTTTTTATTTTTTAATGCTGTTTTCTTATACTTCTTTCATAGACAACTGCACCCGCTTGCGCTGGATGTCTACCTCCAACACTTTCACCTGTACTTCCTGATTCAGGCTAAGCACATCCGCCGGATTTTTAACAAATCGATTGGCAATCTGAGAGATATGCACCAGCCCCTTTTCCTTGATGCCGATGTCGATGAATGCGCCAAAATTGGTGATGTTGGTTACAATACCCGGCAGCACCATACCGGGTTTTAGGTCTTCAATGTCCTGTACATTCCCAAAATCGAAAGGTTTGGCTTGCCCGCGGGGGTCTAAGCCAGGTTTGGCCAACTCAGCCATAATGTCTTTGAGGGTAGGCAGGCCTGCGTCTCCGCCGGCGTAGTCCTGGAGGCGAATGCGCTTACGGAGGTCTTCGCGGCTGATAAGCTCCTTGAGGTCTACCCCCAAATCAGCAGCCATTTTTTCTACCAGCGCATAGCGCTCCGGATGTACGGCGGTATTGTCTAATGGATGGTTGCCTTCTCGTATGCGCAGGAAGCCGGCACATTGTTCAAAAGCTTTTTCGCCCAACCTGGTCACCTTCAATAGCTCTCTGCGCGAGCGGAAAGGGCCATTGGAAGCGCGATAACTGACGATATTTTGAGCCAGCACAGGCCCCAGGCCCGACACATAGGTAAGCAGGTGCTTGCTGGCCGTATTGAGATTAATGCCCACACTGTTAACACAACTTTCTACCGTCCGGTCGAGGCTGTCGCGCAGCATGGTCTGGTTGACATCGTGCTGGTATTGCCCCACGCCAATGCTTTTGGGATCAATCTTAACCAATTCTGCCAACGGATCCAACAGGCGACGGCCAATGCTCACCGCCCCTCTGACGGTGATGTCGTGGTTGGGAAACTCTTCGCGGGCCACCTCGGAAGCTGAATAGATGGAAGCGCCGGCTTCATTCACTACAAATATATCCATTGAGCGATCGTACTCTACCCGTCGGCAGAAGGCTACGGTTTCACGGCTGGCCGTGCCATTGCCTATAGCGATGGCCTGTATCTGAAAGCGATCCACGAGATCTTCTACTTTCATACGGGCCGAAAACTCATCGTTTTGGGGCGGATGCGGGTAGATGGTGTCGTTGTGCAGCAGGTTGCCGCTTTCATCTAAACATACCACCTTACATCCTGTTCGAAAACCGGGATCAATGCCCAGCACCCTCCGCTGCCCCAGCGGAGCCGACAACAGCAACTGACGCAAGTTGGTGACAAACACGTCTATGGCTTCGCGGTCGGCCTTTTCCTTAGCGGCATGGCGAAATTCTGTTTCTATTCCGGGCGCCAGCAAGCGCTGGTAGCCATCGTGCAAGGCTAAGCGCACCTGCTCGGCAGCGGCGCCTCGCCCTTTTACAAAACGCGATTCCAGCGCGGCCAGCACGGGCTCGTCTTCCGGCCCTACCACCACGCGCAGCATACCCTCTGATTCTGCCCGAAATATAGCCAGCATGCGGTGGCTTGGGCATTTGCTCAAGAGTTCGTTATAATCGAAATAATCGCGGTATTTGGCGCCCTCTTCTTCTTTACCGCGGGCTACCTTGGCGCTTACTCTGGCGCCCTTCTCAAAGGCCGTTCGCACCGAGTGACGGGCAGCCTCGTCTTCGCTGATGAGCTCGGCAATGATGTCGCGGGCGCCTTCCAGCGCCGCGTCAATAGTAGGTACGTCATCGGTGAGGTATGGGCCGGCTAAAGCTTCGAGGTTATCGTTGCGCTGTTCCATAATCACTAACGCCAAAGGCTCCAGCCCGCGCTCGCGGGCAACGCCTGCGCGGGTTTTTCGCTTGCGCTTGTAAGGCAGATAGAGGTCTTCAAGTTCGGTAGCGTCATAGGTTTGTTCAATGCGCCGGCGAAGGTCGTCGGTTAGTTTTCCTTGCTCTTCAATGGAAGCCAGGATGGAAGCGCGGCGCTTTTCCAACTCGTCCAATCGGCGGGAAGCCTGCTGAATATCGGCCACCTCTACCTCGTCGAGCTCTCCGGTGGCTTCTTTGCGATAGCGGGCGATAAAGGGAATAGTAGCGCCTTCAGCCAACAGTTTTACTACGGCGGCCACCTGGCGCTCGCTCACCTGAAGTTGCCGGGCAACAATTTGTATGTGCGTTGTATTCATCGCTTAGGGATGTTTGGTTGGGGGTGCGAAGATAACAAATCCTGTCGGGTGCAGCCGGCGATAGTTCCTGAACAACTAGAATTTCGCCTGTGCGCACCTATCTATGTTTTGGGTGTAAAGCCCCCGGGTAAACTGCCGATCTATACAGAAAACCTGCCGGCACAAACTATAAAAGCCCGTATCTTTGGGGCATAAAAGCATTCCGATCATGAAGCAAAGCCCCTTACGCGGTTTCACTTACGCTGTGCTGGCGTATCTTTTTTTGGCCTTTGTCTGGTGGTCGGTACTGTTATTTACCAAAAATCGCGATGCCCTGCTGGCCAAAACGGAACTGCTTAAAATCGGCATGGTAGCCGAAGGGATTATCAAAGAGGAAACCGAATTTTATGCCCACCCCCGCTATCATGCCCTGAAGAAGCAATACGACCGCCAGGAATATATGATTATCGGTGAGTCGGTGGTGCTTATTCTCAGTGTTCTTGGAGGCATCTATATCATTTACAGCGCCTTTAAGGGAGAGATGCGCTCGGCCCAACAACAGCGCAATTTCCTGCTGTCCATCACCCATGAACTCAAGTCGCCCATTGCCGGCATACGCTTAGTACTGGAAACCCTGCTCAAGCGCGAGCTGCGCCCCGAACAGATACAACGCTTAGGCGACAATGCCCTCAAAGAAGTAGATCGACTGACTACTTTAGTGGAAGATCTGCTGCTATCTGCGCGTTTAGAAACGGCCTACCAGCCACACATACAACCCCTTGACCTCGACGAGCTGCTGCACGATTCCTTCCAGCGGGTAGCGGCCAAGCATACGGATTTCAACTGGCAATATCACTCTGCCGACCACATCCCCATGCTACGAGCCGATAAAACAGGGCTCGTCTCCGTAGCTACCAACCTGCTGGAAAATGCAGCCAAGTATTCCAACCCACCTGCAAAAATTACACTCAGCCTACACAGCCTCGACAACCAAGCTGTAGAAATTCGCGTTACGGATGAGGGAATAGGCATCGATCCTGGTGAAAAGCGGCATATTTTTGACAAGTTTTACCGGGTAGGCAATGAAGATACCCGAAAAACCAAAGGCGCAGGCCTGGGGTTATTTATTGTCAGGGAAATTGTACGGGCGCACCAGGGAAAGATCAAGGTAATGGACAACCAACCCCAAGGAACGATTTTTAGCATAACCTTGCCTTTGTTGCCGGCGCCCGAACAAATAGCGACAGCTTACTAAAACGATAGATACCGCTATGTTCAGAATACTAATGGTAGAAGACGAGGAAAGTATCCGTGAAACCATAAAACTCAACCTTGAACTTGAGGGCTATGAAATGGTTACGGCAGGCCACGGCCGCGACGCCATGCGGTACGTGAATGACCAGCATTTCGATCTCGTCATCCTTGATGTCATGCTGCCGGAAATTGACGGCTTCCAGATTTGCGAGCAAATACGCCTCACCAACCGCGACATTCCCATCATCTTCCTGACAGCCAAAGACACCGCTCAAGATAGAATTGCAGGGCTTAAACGAGGCGGCGACGACTATCTCACCAAGCCTTTTGTATTAGAAGAACTGCTACTACGCGTGCAAAAACTCATTGCCCGAACCAGTAAGGCGCCCGAAGCCACCGTAGACATCTACGAGTTTGCAGGCAACCGCGTCAACTTTGCCACTTTTGAAGCCGAAGGCAGAAATGGCAAATTCAACCTTACCAAAAAGGAAGCTATGTTGCTCAAATTACTCCTCGATCGCAAGGGGGAAGTAGTCAGTCGACAGCAAATTCTTCAAACCGTCTGGGGCTACGACGTCTATCCCAGTACCCGTACCATCGATAATTTTATACTGTCGTTCCGAAAGTATTTTGAGCAAGACCCCAAAACCCCGGTTTTGTTCCATTCCATTCGTGGCGTAGGCTATAAGTTTGTGGAATAAGGAGCGCTTTCTTCGACAATTCCGGGGCGCTGGTCTGGTTTTTTTGATCTCAATCGGATAAATGCCCTAATTTAGTGCGCAAAATTAGACTAACAGGCATTATGACCAAAGATAACAAGGCAATTTTCGGAAGCCACCACGGCCTGGACGACCGCAGCGTAGACTCGTTAGTAAAGGCATTGGAAAGAGAGAACCTCCCCGGCTTTGACTATCTCGAATTCAAACAGGCGCTCTACGCTCTCCAGCAGCTCAATATGGACGAAGCCACTGCCTTTCGCTCTGCCTTTGCCACAGCTGCTACCATGGGGCTCACCAAGGAAAAACTGCTCAAAACCGCCGACCACTACAAAAATGTACTGGCCAAAGAAAAGCAGTCCTTTGATCAGGCCATGCAAAACCAGATCGTACAACGCGTAGACGGCAAGCGCAAAGAAGTGATTTTGTTGCAAAAACGCATCGAAGAATACCAGGCCAAAATCCAACAGCTCAATACCGAGATTGAAAAGGCCGAACGCACCATAGCCGACGCCGACGCCACCATTGAGGCAGCCCGTGCCAGCATTGAAGACGTCAAAGAGAAATTTGAACTTACCTACTTCAGCATCACCAAGCAAATCGACCTCGATATTGAGGACATTCAGCAATACTTATAGCCGCTAAGGCTCTTGTCCCAAACTTATTAAATCTGGCCATTATGCAATTTCAGGACGGCACATATAAAGAAAAATCTTTCTGGAAACGCCCCGAGGGCGTCACCGGCCTATTGTTTTTGGGCGCGCTGGGCGCGCTGGGGGTTTACATACTCAATGTAATAAACATTAGGGCTATCTTTGAGAACACCCTATACATGGCCGGCACTTTAGCCATCCTGGCTACAGTGGTTTACCTCATATTAGACCCCAAGATGCGCAATCTTGTGTGGTATGGCTATAAAAGCATCATGCGCGCCATAACGGGTTGGTTTGTCAACATCGACCCCATTGGTATCCTGAAGAGCTATATCGAAAGCCTCCAGGACAACCTCGTGAAGATGCGCGAGCAGATTGGCAAACTGCGCGGCCAAATGCGGCATCTGCAAACGCTGATCAGCGACAACGAAAAGGAAATTGACAACCAACTTCGCCTTGCTGCCGCTGCCCGCGACAAAGGCGTTGAACAGCAAATGGTACTCTCTTCGCGCAAGGCCGCCCGCCTTCAGGAAAGCAACCAAAAATACAGCGTGCTGGTGCAAAAAATTGACGTGCTGTACCGGATACTAACCAAAATGCACGACAACTCGGAGATTCTGCTCGAAGATACCAAAGATCAGGTACAGCTAAAAGAGCAGGAGCGCAAAGCCATCCGGGCATCCCACTCGGCCATGAAGTCGGCCATGAGCATCATCTCCGGTGATCCCGATCAGCGCGCTATGTTCGACATGGCTATGGAAGCCATAGCAGAGGATGTAGCCAGTAAAGTAGGCGAGATGGAACGCTTCATGGAAATGTCGTCGAACTTTATGCAGTCAATAGACCTGCAAAACGGCGTCTTTGAAGAAAAGGGCCTCCAGATGCTGGAACAATGGGAAAAAGAAAGCACCCTGATGCTGCTGGGCGAAGGCAAAAAAGCCGGCAGCAGCGACGGCCTCGACCTGCGCCCCCTTTCACGCGAATCCAACGAAACTTCACCGCGCTCGGCAGGGAATGGCAATCAAAGCTACGATCAGTTTTTTAAATAAGAGTAGAGAAGAGTCATCACTCACCCAATTTTTTAGCAGCCTGCCCGGAAGAAGCGCTTCTTCCGGGCAGGCTGCTTTGTTTTGGCTATTGAATAAGGTAGTTGATAAAAAAGAACAAGACTAAGTAAATCCAGAGTCCATCGAGAAAATGCCAGTAAATGGTGAGAAGACGCAGTCGAAGACGCTTATCGGGATCGCTGAAATAAACCAATACGCTTACAGGCTCCCGCATGCGCTTGTGAGCCTTCCAGAGGAATACGACGAGAAAAGGTAAGCCTCCAATGACGTGGAGAAAGTGAAGAGCAGAAATCACGTAAAGATAACCGGCAGAGTTGTCGGAATGAATGAAGATCTGTTGCTCAAACAACTGCGACCAACCTACGATCTGGGCGGCCATAAACAGCAGCGATAAAACGGCAGTGATGAGCAACGCCAGCTTGTAGCGTTCGGTATCGTCTTGTTTGTAGCAGCGGGTGGCCCACATCATAGTAGCGCTGCTGCTCAATAAGATGAGGGTGTTGAAGAGAAAGATGATGGGAAGCTTAATGGGAGGCAGGTTGCTTTGCACCCGATTGTAGACAAAGGCAGCGCTAAGAGCCAAAAAAAGCATGCCGAGGCTGAACATAAGCAAGCTGAGCAGTACGTTCAGCGGGTGAAACAGCAGCGCTTTGTCTTCTTCTTTGTGGAACGACAAGCCATTATCGCCTGTGGGGATATTCTGAGTAGCCATATAAAACCGTTAAGAGCTTGCCTGTTTGTAGTTGTCGCCGGGCTTTTCGGGAGTGGCGGCGCGTTTGTTTTGGCGACAGCGGTCGCTGCAATATCTGACCTGGTCCCAATCGCGGGCCCACTTTTTGCGCCAGGCGAAGGGCCTGCCGCAACTGAGGCAAATTTTTTGGGGCAAATCGCTTTTAACGCGTTGCTTGGCCATATATGCAACTATTGTTTGTAAGGCCTACAACAGCGTTTGGCGGGAAAGGTTTAGCGCTTGTTCCAGAATCCTTCGCACGGCTTAGCTACCTTTTGAAAGACAGCTACAACTGCCCCAGGATGCGCTTCTTTTGCTCGGCGAACTCCATTTCATCGAGGATACCCTTTTCGCGCAACTCGCCCAATTGGGCAATTTGTTCCAGCAGATCAAGCGACTTTGGCGCCTCCGGCGCAGCGGCTGAGGCGGGTTTGGCATCGAGCAGATCAGCGGGTTTAGGAGAAGGCAGGGCGGCAGGTTTCATACGGTATCCATTGGCAATGAACACTTCAAACAGGGGGTGTTTGCGCAGCCATGCCAGGGCGCGGTGTTCGCGCAGTTTATGGGGTTGGTCAAAGCCATTGGCAAAAGCATCTTCAAGATGCCCAAATGCGGCGGCGCTATTTTCAAGTTCGGCAAAACAGCAGGCGAGGTTAAAGTGCAGACTGGGGTCGCGGGGGGCCAGTTCGAGCGCTTCTTCAAAAGCGTCTATGGCTTCGGCATAGCGATATTCGCGGAAGAGCTGTATTCCCTCAGCCTTGAGCGAGCGCAGCGTTTGGCGGTCCGAGCGCTCGGGCGCGCGACTGAAGCGCACAGGGATGTTTTCGGAATGCAGGTAGGCGGCGTTGTATTTGCGGTCGAACTCCTCCCGGGGCATAGCGGCCAGCAGCACAAAGTCGATGAAGCCCAGCAGGGCCGGAATGAGCACAATAGGCGCTTCGGCTGCCGCCGAGATGCCTACCGTTATAAAAAAGAGCAGCAGGTGAGCGATGCCCAACCCGCGATTGCCCAAATAGAAGCGATGAACGCCAAAGATGCCAAACGCAAATGCCAAAAATGCGGCAACGTATTTTTCCTTCATAACTGCTGCACTGGAGGTTGTTCGCAATTATACTGCAACGGTAGTTTTCTCTTTCATAACGCCGATACGACTTGCATCGGTTGAAGAAAACAAAAAAAATCAGAACAAAAATACCGCAATCGGCCCTAAAAAACCCGTAAGCTTCGACCAAACGCGCTAAAAAGCCGACCGCCACAAAGCCGCACTTGGAGAATCACACATAGTTTGTGCCGGCAGGTTTTGTGCATATAGGCCCGGATAAATGCCAGGTCAAATCCACAAAACCTGCCAAGGTGCGGCATATAGAAAGGCGCGAGCCGCTACTGGTCTGAAGGAGAATACAGGCAGGAGCGGCTCGCGCCATAATTAAAAAGCCTCAACAGGCTCGCTTAAAGCGTTTACAGATTCACCTTGCCATAGCGCACGCCGTTGTCGTAGCGTACAATATAGGCATTGGGGAAGTAGCGCTTCACCCGACCGAGGGCCGATTTGGCGTCGGCTTCCGAGAAGAAGTCGGCCAGCATCACCCGGGTAAGGTTGCGGCTGCCGATGTATTCCGTTTGTATAGAGCCCAAAGCTGCGGCTTGCTGCACATCGGCATGATTGGGGTTGTACGTGCGCACGGCGGCCAATTGTATTTTGAAGTATGAGCCCTGGTATCGGGTGGCCGAAGAGGAGTACTCCAGGTCGTCGGGCGGCGTAAGGCCTCGGGCGGTATACTCGCCGGCATCAGGCAGGGCTGCGGTTGGCGATGCCGGAGGGGGGGCGGTAGTCGTTGTGGTAGTAGTAGCAGGCGGCGTACCCCCTCCTGTGTTGGCCGTAGCCGGCGGATTAGTAGCCGGTTTATTGCCAAAAGTAGGGCGTGTATTGCCGGCGGCAGGAGGAACCTCCGTCATAATGGGCGAAGAACCGTCTGGCGTCGTAGCTGCGCCGCCGCCAACAGCATCCAGAAACAGCGGCTGGCCGTAAGTGGTGGTCGATGGGTCGTTGGTGCTAAACACATAACCTGCCGGCTGATAGCCGTTTTTCGTCACCTCTACCCGGAAGCGGCGGTTGGGCAGCAGCTCGAATAAGTAGCTGCCGCTGGCAAAGTCCTTGGTGATGAGCAAATTCTCCACCCCGTCTTCAAAGACCTGATAGAGGGCTACTTTGACATCGGCGAGCAGGTTGCCGGAAGCTTTGTCGTAAACATTGGCCTTGAGGGTCATCTGCCGGCCGCCCACACTGAACTCAAACAGGTCGAAGTGCCGGGTATTGGTCTTTTCGCCGCCAAATACGCGGTTGGAAGACACAAAACCGCCAAAGCCGCCGTTGGTGGCCACGTAGCCGTAGTCGTCGGCGCTGGAGTTAATCGGAATGCCCGCGTTTTGAGGCGTACCCCAGTTTACTTCTTCGCCTTTCGACTTGAACACATCGAGGCCGCCCATACCCGCATGGCCGTTGGAGGCGAAGTACAGCATATCCTCGTCAATGTTGTAGAAGGGCGTAATTTCATCTCCTAAGGTGTTGATGGTAGCGCCTAAGTTGACGGGGAAGGTAAAGTCGTTGTTGTCGCGGCCCATGTCGCGGGTTACATACCAAAGATCCATACCGCCCCGACCGCCCTGGCGGTTGCTGGAGAAGTAAAGGTACTCCAATCCGCCGAAGTGGGCTACGGCAGGCTGGGTAGTATTTACGCCCTTGGCGTTTACAAAATCGGGCAGACGCTCGGGCTGCGACCAGCTCGTACCGTTGCGCTTGATGACGTAAATCTCGCAGCGGGTATTGAGGTCCTGCCAGCCGCCATCGCCATTACAAATGGTGAAATAAAGCCGCTGCCCATCGGGCGCCAGCGCGCTGTTGCCATATTGGCCGCCCTGCACCACGGGAAAGTTGCCGGGGGTAGCGCCTTTCGTCCAGGTGCGGCCCGAGCGACGGCTCTCATACATTCTGGCCTGACCGCCCATAGTAGAGGTATAGTAGATGAGGTCTACATCCATAGGCGTAGCGCCAAACTCATCAAACTCTGTGTTGATTCCGCTGCCCGGAAAGGAAATCTCAAGTCGGCGGTCGGCACGGGACGGCAACTGTGTCGCTAAGTCGATACCCTGCAATTCCGCCGTAATAATTTCCTGAAGAATAGCTTTGTCTTGGCCGGTGTAGGTATCCAGCACCCGCTGAAAAGCAGCGCGGGCCTTTTCGTACTGCCCATCCTGCTTGAGGTTGCGGGCATACTTCATGCCCACCAGCGGATACTCGCTGCTCTTGTCCTGAATGTGTTGGTAAGCCTCGGCGGCCTTGCGGTAGTCGCGTACGCGGGCGTAATTTTCTGCGGCCAAAAAGATGAGCTCTGTTTTGCTCTTCTTAGCCTCCCAGGCCATGCGGTAATTTTCTGCAGCATCATAGTACTGACCTTCTGCGGCCAGGTCGTCGCCCAGCTTGCGATGCTTGCGCCAGCTCATATCCTGCTGAGCCGACAACATACCAACGCTGAAGCAGGTTAGTATGGCAATAATGAGGGTCCTTGTCATCATAAACTAACGAATTAAAAGCGATTCGATTGACACAATTGGTTGTTGAACGTTAAGTAGTCAGTAAAAGTTGTTCCAGCACGGGTGCAAAATGTTGGTGTTCTAATTGTTGTACCTTCCGCGCTATGTCTTCGGGCGTATCTTCGGGCAGCACCGGGCATTCAGCCTGAAAGACCGCCTGCCCCTCGTCGTAGTGTTCATTAACCTGATGGATGGTAATGCCGGTGCGGGTAACGCCATCGCGCTTTACCGCTTGGTGTACATGCATACCGTACATACCCTTACCGCCATAAGCAGGCAGTAATGCCGGATGGATGTTGATCATCCTTCCCTCAAAAGCCCTAACCAAATAGCGGGGAATCAGCCACAAAAATCCCGCCAGCACAATGAAGGTAATGCGATAATGGGCTAATTTTTCGAGCAGCTCTTCTGTTCCGTAAAACTCCGTCCGGTCAACGACCAAAGTAGGAACCCCATTGGCCTCAGCTCCCGCCAAAACCGGCGCATTAGGTTTATTAGACACCACCAGCGCCACAGCCACCTGCGGATGATCCCTGAAGTGAGCCATAATCCGTATGGCGTTACTGCCCGTTCCGGAGGCAAAAATGGCTATGTAATGCTTTTTGTAGGTCGTTTCTGGCACTGCTCAGTATTCGATAACCCTGCAAAGATAATCGTAATGCGTAAATATTCACCCTTTGTTTGCCGCCTTTCCCCATCAAAAGGCGCCTATCCGTAATTTTTTTTAGCCCTTTGCCCTTGTTTCTCCAAAAAGCTGCTATTTTTGCCTCCCGAAATCCTCAACCCGGAGAAATGCCAGAGTGGTTGAATGGGCCGCACTCGAAATGCGGTGTACGGGTAACTGTACCGGGGGTTCGAATCCCTCTTTCTCCGCCAACGTCCAACGAAGCCGCGCCCCCAAAGGGCGCGGCTTTTTTTACGGCCATCCCCCCACCGCCAAGCCCCCAAGGCTTGAGCGGTGGGGGGATGGCCGTAAAAAAACCGACCAAAGGGAGGTCTTCGTTGGACGTTGAAGCCTCCCTCCTCAAGGGATCATGAAATAATCCCTCTTTCAGCCCCCAAGGCTTGAGCAATAGGGGCGCCATAAAAAACCGACCAAAGGGAGGTCTTCGTTGGACGTTGAAGCCTCCCTCCTCAAGGGATCATGAAATAATCCCTCTTTCTCCGCCAACGTCCAACGAAGCGGCAGATGTTTTATGGGGCCCCGCCGCTTAACATCTACTCCAAAAATCACCCTGCGCGGCGCCGGGTGTTCCGCTCTTATAGCAGGCATGCCCACCGTCCTTTAAGGGCCGGCGCGCCTGCCTGCTATACCGCTGCACCCCCTGGTCCGGACTCCCACTATCATCTTACCAAGTGTATTTCGCCGCTTGCTTCTATCTCTTCCCCGTCTCTAAACCTGAGCAGGGCGCGATACAGATAGACCCCCGACGCACAGGCCTGGCCTTTGGCGCTGCCGCTCCAACCCCAACCGCTCTGGGCAGGGTCGGTATCTGAAATTTCATAGACCAATCCGCCCCAGCGGTTATAAACTTGAAGGCTACTTACGGTATACTCCCCTGGCTCGCCGTATAACCGCCAGCGGTCGTTGACGCCATCATCGTTGGGACTAA
>Ga0058865_1025296_pt1 | contig 18039 bp, 18 predicted proteins | sample TNRReaAnaerobRNA_2_FD_61085 | JGI IMG/M metagenome (GOLD analysis project Ga0058865, IMG submission 61085) | Wastewater treatment Type I Accumulibacter community from EBPR Bioreactor in Madison, WI, USA - TNR Reactor, Time C-32min-Anaerobic_ RNA... | ecosystem: Engineered > Bioreactor > EBPR >...
GCTGAGTGGCTGAGCCGCGGCTTTCGCCAGGTGCGCGCCCGGTGTGGGACGCGTGTTCTCGCCGCGGCCAGTCGCCCCGCCTTTTCCGACCGTCGACGGCGAGTCGCCGAGTCGCCAAAACAGGTGGCACTACTCGCATAAGGCGTTAGAATTGCGCCTTTGCCTTCATTGACGAGGGTTCCTGACGATGACCCGCCACACCCGACAGCCCGCCCGGAAGCCGCGGCCCGCAGCGGTTTCGACTCCGGCGACGCCCGAAGCACGCGCCGAGGCGGCCCTCACGGCTGGCCGTTTTCGTGAGGCCATCGAACTCTACAAGGATTTGCTCAAGCGGGAGCGTCGGGCCGAGTGGGTAGCCGCGCTGGCCGACAGCTACGCCGGCCGGGCGGAAGAATTGGCGAACAAGGGGATGCTGCCCGAGGCGCTCGTCGTCTGGCGCAATCGGGCAAGTCTGTGTGGCAGGCCGCTGGTCGAAGGTTCGTATATCGACTGGTTGTTGCGTGCGGGTGAGCACGCCGCAGCGCTGCGCCTGCTCGCTGAGGGTGGAGATCTGTCGACGGCGGCCGCCAGCGATCTTGAAACGCGTCTGGCGGCCACTGCGTTGACCGCGCCCGAGAGCGCGCTGGCGGTGCTTCCCGTCGACACACCGCTGCGCCGCCACCGGGGAGCCGCACTGGCGGCCATTGCCGCCTGCTGTCGGGGCGATACGGTCGAACTCGACGAGCAGTTGCGGGCGATTCCCTTTCGCTCGCCGTATCGCGATCTGCGTTTCATCCTCAAGGCGCTGCTGCTGGTCACCAGCGACGCCGCGCAGGCGAGCGAACTGATTGACCGCGTCGCCCCCGGCGGTCCTTTCGAGCGGCTGGCGGCCGTCGTTCGCGCCGCCGTTCTGCCTGGCGGCCGCTGGCTGCTGGCGATGCTGGCGCTCGACAACGACGGCCGGCAGTTGCTGCTCGATATCAAGGGGTGTCCGGAGAATCGGCGGACGCTACTGGTCGAGGTTGCCGAACTGGCGAGGCTGGGGGTTCCGCCGACGGCGGAAAAAGTTCTTGGCCTGTTGCTGCAGCGTTCGCGCGGCCTGCCGGCGATGGCGGGTCATTTGTGTCGGCGCCTGCTGCCGATGGCGGAAAGGCGTCTGCGCGAGTACGAGAATGCCTTCGGCGTGCTCGCCGATGTGGATCGTGAGTGCACGCAGGCGCTGGCCGCGGAAAGCCAGCGCGAAATTGCCACTGCCAAGCGGCGCTGGCTGCGCGCGTCGGGGATGATGGCGACGGCCGGCCGGCCGCTCGAGGCGGCTTTGATCCTGCGCCACCTGTTCGATCGGGTGGTCGGCCGCGACGACCCGGCCGATTACTCCGAGGCGTGTCTCGGCTGGTTGCAGCGCAGCGTTGAACTTGATCCGGATGACCGCAGCACGCACCTCAGATTGATCCAGATCCATCGCCAGCGGAAAGACCTCAAGGCGGCGCGCGCCGCGCTCGAGGTCGCCATGGCGCGCTTCACCGGTGATCCGGCGGTGTTGCTCGAGGCGGTCGAAACAGCGCTCGCCGGCAACGCCTTCAAGAAGGCCGTGACGCTGGCCAAGCGCCTGCTCGAACTCGATCCGATCAATTCCCGGGTGCGCGGGCTGATTGGCCAGGCGCATCTGTCGCATGCGCGCAAGCAGCTTCGCCTGCATCGCCCGGAGGCGGCGGGCAAGGAAATCGATCTCGCCGACGGGTGGCTCAGCTCGGCCAGCGAGCGCAGCGCCGCCAAGCTTCTGCGCGGGCTGAGCGCGACCGATCAGGCGGCGACGGCGCTGCTGCAGCAGGCGGTGGCCGAACTCGGCGGCAAACTGCCGGCCGCCCTGCAGGTGTTGCTCGAATGTGCGCGGCTGGGCAGCCCGCCAGCCAACGTCCTGCGCCGGGCCGGAATCGATCTTGCCGGCACGCCATCGTCGAGGGACGTGCTGGCCGTGGTGCACGTGATCAACACGCTCGTTGCGGCCGACGAACGCTTCCTGACGACGGCGATGGCGACGCTCGCAGCGCCACTCAAGCGCGCGGCGGCGGCCGATTTCAGCGAAGCGGAGCAGATCGCGGTCTGCGAAGCCTGGCTGCGCTGGCACCAGATAGCGTTGCTGCGGGCCTACGCCGAAGCCGGACTGAAGCGCTGGCCGGGACGGCCAGTCCTGGTTTATCTGAAGACCTTTGCCTGCCACCAGCGCTCAGCGTGGTGTTCAGTGACTGACGGCGAGCGGCGAGCGCTCCAACGTGCCGCCGAACAAGCTGCGGCAGACGGCGATCAGCGCACCTTGCTGAGAATTCGCGATCTGATGCGGCCGCCGAACTTCTTGGCCGACGACTTCGACGAGGACGAGGATGACGATGACGACGAGGATTTCGCTGCTGACGAGTTCTTCGACGGTGAGGATTTTTCCCCCGCTGCGCGCCTCATGCTGGACATGCTAGTGTCGTCAGGCCACGAAGGGGAGATCATCCGCATGGCCCGCGAGACGCTGCCGGCTGGACAGTTCCGGCAGTTGGAACGTGCTGCGGGAGGCGATCGGAAGAAGCTCGCGCACTCGTTCATCGACCTCCTTGCCGAAGTGATGGGGGGGCCGGCTGCCGTCCGGCCAAAGCCGCCTCGCGCGGCGCCGCAGCGCCCGCCGCCTGCGCCGCCAGCGCCTGGCCCGGCGAGCGCGGAGGCAGCAACAACCAAACCGACGGTCGCCGATGACCGGCAGAAAGGGCTGTTCGATGATTGATCCCTACCGCGTGCTTGGCGTCGAGGCGGGAGCCACCGACGAAGCGATACGTGCCGCTTACCTGAAGGCGATACGCGAATCGCCGCCGGAGCGTGATCGCCAGCGTTTCGAGAGCGTGCGCAACGCTTACGAAGCCGTTTCCGACCATCGCCGGAGGCTCGCGCATGGCCTTTTCGACCGCTCGGAGCCGACGCTCGACGACCTCTTGGCCGCGGTCAGCAGCGATTTCGCTCCGTCGCCGCCCAGCGAGCGGCGGCTCCTGCACCTTTTGGGGGCGAAATGAGCGACCTGTCAAGTGCTTTCGACGCGGCGGAACGGGAGCGCCTGGTCGACGAGTTCCGCGCCTGTCTCGAACGCGCGGCAAGCGGGTCGGCTGCTGCCGGCGACGATCGGGCCAACGACACGGAGGAAGCGCCGGTGAGCGTCGACCTGGCGACGCTGCTCAGTGAGATGGCGGTGCTGAAGAACGAATTGCGGCTGCAGTCACGACAGTTCAAGAATACGCTCGATGAACTGCGGCAGTTTGGCAATGACCTGCGCGAGCACAGCGAGCGATTGCAGCGCGAGCTCGAGCGGGCGCGCGAGCACGCGGTCAGCGTCGAGCGCCAGACCGCCCAGCCGTTCCTGCTCGCCCTGCTCGACCTGCGCGACCGCCTGCAAAGCGGCGCCGACGCCGCTGGGCGACCCCCTTCGTCGTTGCTCTCCCGCCTTGTTCCGGGACCGACACGTTTTGCCGCCAGCCTGGCCGAAGGCCAGCGACTGACGCTGCAACGCCTCGACGATTTTCTCGCCAGCCATCGCGTGCGGGCGATTCCAGCCGAGGGCGAGGCGTTCGATGCGCAGCGCATGCGAGTGGTCGGCCTCGAGTCCGGCGACGAAGCGTCCGGCGTGCCCGAGGGTACCGTACTGCGCGAAGTGCGGCGGGGATTTGTTCACCATGGCGAGCTGTTGCGCTTCGCCGAAGTCATTGTCAGCAAGAAAGCGAACAGAACATGAATCAGACGATTATCGGGATAGACCTCGGGACGACGAACTCGGAAGTCGCGGTCGTCCGCGAAGGGCGCGTCGAAGTGCTGCAGGTGTCACCGGGAGTGCGGATTCTTCCGTCGGTGGTCGGGCTGGCGGAGGACGGCAGCCTGCTGGTCGGCGAACCGGCGCGCAACCAGTATCCGCTGCATCCGGACCGGACCATCCGTTCGATCAAGCGCCGGATGGGCGAGTACACCTCGGTGCACATGGCCGGCAAGGACTACAGCCCGCAGGAAATCTCGGCGATGATCCTGCGCCGACTGCGCGAAATTGCCGAAGCGCATCTGGGTGAACCCATCGGCAAGGCGGTAATCACCGTGCCGGCGTATTTTTCTGATGCGCAGCGCCAGGCAACACGCGAGGCGGGCGAGATCGCCGGGCTGGAAGTCGTGCGCATCATCAACGAACCGACGGCTGCCGCGCTGGCTTACGAAAGCAAGCACAGCGGCGCGCGCAAGGCGTTGGTCTATGATCTCGGTGGCGGCACTTTCGACGTCTCGGTGGTCAATCTCGAAAGCGATGTCGTCGAAGTGCTTGCCAGTCATGGCAACAACCACCTTGGGGGCGATGATTTCGACCAGCAGGTGGTCAACCACGTCGTCGAGCACCTGCAGAAGACGCATGAAATCGATGTCCGTACTCAGCCACTGGTCATGGCGCGCCTGCAGCGGGCCGCCGAAGGGGCAAAGATCGCCCTCTCCGACCAGCCGTACGCCCTGCTCACCGAGGAGTATCTATGCGAGAAGGAGGGCTTGCCGATTCACCTGTCGCTCGAAATTTCGCGCGGCGAGTACGAGGAAATGATCGAGCCGTATATCGCCGAGACCATCGAGGCCGTCCATGTGGCCCTGAGCGGCGCCGGCCTGACGGTCGCCGACATCAACGAAGTTCTGCTCGTCGGTGGCGCCACGCGTACCCCTCTGGTGCAGCGCCGCCTCGAGCGCGAACTCGGCATGCAGCCGCGCGCAGATGTCGATCCCGATCTTTGCGTGGCGATGGGCGCGGCGATCCAGGCGGCGGTGATCGCCGGGGTGCAGGCGCCGACGGTGCTTGTCGATGTCACGCCCTATACCTTCGGGACCAGCGCGCTCTCCGATTTTCAGGGTGAAGAGTATCCGTATTGTTACGTGCCGCTGATTCGCCGCAACACGCCGATTCCGGTCTCCAAAAGCGAAGGTTTCTGTACTCTCTATGACGGTCAGCGGGCGGTCGAGGTCAACGTCTATCAGGGCGAGGACCCGGACGCGCTGAACAATATCTCGCTCGGGCGTTTCCTGATCGAGGGGCTGCGCGATGCGCCTGCCGGCAACCCGATCGTTACCACGTTTTCGCTCGACGTCAACGGTATCTTGCAGGTCACCTCGCGCGAGAAGGAAACCGGCCTGCAGCATTCGATCACCATCGACAACGCGATCAGTCGCTTTACCGGTGACAAGCTGAGCGCAGCGCGGGGACGCATCGACGAGTTGTTTGCCGAGCAGGAAGAAGGTGGCGAAGAGGCGCCGGCGAGCGCCGGCAGCGACCAAACCGAGGCCGCCGAGGCCGGTGGCCGGCGTTTGCGCGTCGAAGCGCGGGCCCTGATCGAGAAGGGCGAACGGCTATTGACCAAAGCGGGCAGCGAGGATGCCGAGGATCTGGTCAATGGCATCGAGGCGGTCAAGGATCGACTCGACGGAGGGGAAGCCGAGCTGAAAGCGGCGATGGATGCGCTGGCCGACCTGCTGTACTACCTCGATGCCTGAACTGCTCGAGTGCTGCCCGGCGTGCCGGGCACGTCTGGCGGAAAGCGCGCTCTGTCCGCGCTGCGGCTGTGATTTCGCGCTCGTCCGACAGGCCGAAGAGCAAGCCCGCAGCCTGCTCGAGCAAGCGATTCGTACGCTGGCCGGGGGTGACCCGGCGGGCGCTCGCGTGCAGATCAGACGATCGCTGGCGAGCCGCCGGCTGCACCTGGCGCAGGCGCTCGAGAGCTTCCTGATCGGTCGGGCAGCAGCGCGCGAGGAGCGGAGCGCGGCGACGCCGGGACTTGACCACGCGGAGCAGCAGGAAGGCGGCGAAGATGAGCCGGTACAGCGGCTGGCGGTCGAACCGGGCGATCGGCCGGGCGCTGGCGAAGAGGGGGATCGGCGGCTGGGGACGGGCGCTGAACACGGCATGGATGCCAACGTCTTTCTGCCCATCGAGTGGGTCGACAGACCCACTCAGCAACACCAGCGAGACGAATGGTCGTGACTTTCATCATCGCCGGCCCGCGATAGCCATCGCCGTTTTCACTTGGTGATCGCCGTGTTGCGACCGGAGAACCGGTCGCTCATGCGGAACGCCGCGTCACTGAACGTTCCCTGCCTGTTTTCCGTGCAATAGCGATCGACATGCTGCTCGACGGTGGCGCTCGAGATCACCGAAATCTGTTGGCTCTGGTTGGCGTAGTTGTGGCCGGTGAGCACCCCGCGGACCCAGGCGACGTAGAGCGCGCGTTGCTCGGCATCGCTTTTCGACGCCGCCCAGGTACGGCAGGACATGTCGTCAAAGCCGATGATCTTGAGCGGTACAGCAGCGCCGCCGGCCGGCGCTGCCGCGATCGCGGCAAGCAGGAAGGCGGCATGCTGCATCAACTTCCATTGCGACATCTAGTTGCTCCTTACGGGGTTGAAGGGTTCCAGGGCACAATTCTCGTCGTTACAGGATGCGGAGTCCATTCCCGTGCGCCCGGTACCCGAGCAAGCGGCAAGACGGCCTGTGGCAGGCGTCGGCGCTGCGCGTACAATGGGGGTTCCTGCATTGACTGAACCCAGCCTCCATGAGCGGACATCTCTACATCGTCAGCGCGCCGTCGGGCGCCGGCAAGACGACGCTGGTGCGGCTGCTGCTGGAGAACGATACGAGTATCCGGGTGTCTGTTTCTCACAGCACGCGCCCGCCGAGAGTTGGTGAGCGCGATGGTCACGAATACCATTTCATTGGCGTCGAGGAGTTTTTCGACAAGGTTCAGCGTGCGGACTTTCTCGAATGGGCCGAGGTGCATGGCAACTACTATGGTACCTCGAGGAGCGGGATCGAAGCCGACTTGCTTGCCGGGCAGGACGTGCTGCTCGAGATCGACTGGCAGGGAGCGCAGCAGGTGCGCAAGCTGTTTCCCGCGGCAATCGGGGTGTTCATCCTGCCGCCGTCGCTCGCCGAGCTTGAGCGCCGCCTGCGGGCGCGGCAGACCGATAGTGCCGAAACGATTGCCCGTCGTTTGGCCGCGGCACGCGAAGAGATGCGCCATGTCGCCGAATTCGACTATGTTATTATCAATGACGAAGTGCACCGCGCGGTGCACGACTTGCAGGCGGTGGTGCGCGCGGCGCGTCTCCGTTACCCCGCGCAGCGCCAGCGCCATTCCAGCCTTTTCGCGACAATGGTTTGATTTTTCCGGGAGATTTGCATGGCAAGAGTGACCGTAGACGACTGTCTGCACCGTATTCCCAACCGCTTTCAGATGACCCTGGCAGCGACCTACCGCGCGCGTCAGATCACCGCTGGCGCTTCCCCGCTGGTCGACGCCGGCCGCGACAAGCCGACGGTGATCGCTCTGCGCGAGATAGCGGGCGGCCGCGTCGGCCTGGAAGTGCTCAACCGCGGTCAGGCCTGACCGTCGGTGCAGGCGTGGGCTGTGCGTGATCATCGATGTGGTCGACGTAGCCGGCCTGTCCGCTGAGTCGCCAGTGGCTGACAATCCCCCTGAACTGCCGGCGCCCGAAGACGATCCGGCCTACCGGGTGTTCATCGACAGCTTGATCTATCTTCCACCGGAAGAGATCGAGCTGGTCCGCCAGGCCTATCTGTTCAGCGAGCGCGCGCATCGCGGCCAGGCACGTCTGTCGGGGGAGCCGTACATCACGCATCCCCTGGCCGTGGCGGGCGAGATTGCCGAGTGGCAAATGGACGTCGAGGGCGTCGTGGCCGCATTGTTGCACGACGTGATGGAGGACACCGAGGTCGGCAAGAGCGAGATTGCCGAGCGCTTTGGCCAGCCGGTGGCCGAGTTGGTCGACGGTCTGTCGAAGCTCGACAAGATCGAGTTCCAGTCGTACCAGGAGGCGCAGGCAGAGAACTTCCGCAAGATGCTGATGGCCATGGCGCGTGATCTGCGCGTCGTGCTGATCAAGCTCGCTGACCGTCACCACAACCTGCGGACGATGTCTGCCATGCGGCCCGACAAACGCCGCCGCATTGCCCGTGAAACGCTGGAGATTTACGCGCCGATTGCCAATCGGCTGGGACTCAACAACCTGTTCCATGAGTTGCAGGATCTTTCTTTCCAGCTCATCTATCCGATGCGCGCACGCGTTCTCGGACGTGCGCTCAAGGCGGCTCGCGGCAACCGGCGCGAGCTCCTGTCGCGGATTCTCGAAGGCATCACCCGCAAGCTGCACAGCGTCGGCATCGAAGCGCGGGTCTTCGGGCGCGAAAAGAGCCTGTATTCGATCTACCGCAAGATGCTCGACAAGCACCTTTCGTTCTCACAGGTGCTCGACGTATATGGTTTTCGCGTCCTGGTGCATGACGTGCCGACCAGCTACCTCGCGCTCGGGGCGCTGCACGGCCTCTACAAACCGGTACCGGGCAAGTTCAAGGATTACATCGCCATTCCCAAGCCCAACGGCTATCAGTCGCTGCATACGACGCTGATCGGGCCGCATGGCACGCCGTTCGAATTGCAGATTCGTACCGAGGCGATGGAGAACGTCGCGCAGGAGGGCATCGCGTCGCACTGGTTGTACAAGGACAGCGAGGACCTCGGTGCCGATCTGCAGCAGAGGACGACCAAGTGGTTCCACTCGCTGCTCGATCTGCAGACTGCGAGCGGCGATTCCTCCGAATTCCTCGAGCATGTCAAGGTCGATCTGTTTCCGCAGGAAATCTACGTGTTCACCCCCAAGGGCAAGATCATCGCCTTGCCGCGTGGGGGGACGGCGATCGACCTGGCGTACGCCATACACACCGATATTGGCAATCACTGTGTCGCTGCCCAGGTCAATTTCAAGCCTGTGCCGTTGCTTACCGAGCTAACCAACGGCGATCGCGTGGAGATTGTCACCGCCGCCGATGCGCATCCCAGTCTCGATTGGCTGAACTCGGTGAGGACCGGTCGGGCGCGAAGCAAGATCCGCCACTACCTGAAGATTGCGCACCATGACGAGTCGACGGCGCTCGGCGAGAAAATGCTCGATCAGGAGCTGCGGGCGTTGGGTGTGGTCGCCTCGGAGGTGCCGGTTTCAAGCTGGAAGAACGTGCTGCGCGATTCGGGCAACAAGCTGATCAAGGAAGTGTACACCGACATCGGTCTCGGTTTCCGTCTCGCCGGGGTCGTCGCTCGTCGCCTGCTGGTGCGTGAGGATGTGCCGCCGCCCACTGAGCGGCCGCCGGCCTCGCTGGTCATTCGCGGTACCGAGGGCATGGCCGTCCAGTTTGCGCCCTGTTGCCAGCCGATTCCCGGTGATCCGATCATCGGCTCGATCTGGAAGGGCAAGGGCCTGGTGATTCATACCCATGACTGTCCGGCGATCCGCAAGGCACGCAGCCACAAGCCGACGAAGTGGATCGACGTCGAGTGGGAACCGGAGCCCGGCAAGCTGTTCAGCGTTCGCCTGCAGATCGTGTTGCAGAACACCGTCGGCGCCCTCGGGCGGATCGCCACCGAGATTTCTCACTCCGGAACGAACATCGAGCGGGTCAACATGGAAGACAAGCGCCCCGGCTTGTATACCACCATCCACTTCACTGTGCAGGTGGCCAGTCGCACCTCTCTGGCGCGGCTGATGCGCAGCGTGCGGCGGTTGCCGGAGGTGGTGCGCATAGCGCGGGATCAGGGGCTGACTGCTTGAAGGTTCTGGTGCTCGGCGCCGGCGTCGTGGGCGTCACCAGCGCCTGGTATCTGGCCAGGGCAGGGCATCAGGTGACGGTACTCGATCGCCAGCCGGCCGCCGGTCTGGAGACCAGCTTTGCCAACGGGGGTCAGATCTCCGTCTCGCACGCTGAACCGTGGGCCAACCCGCGTGCGCCGTGGCGCGCGCTGGCCTGGATGCCGCGCGAGGACGCCCCGCTGCTCTTCCGTCTGCGTTGGGACGCGGCATTGTTCGACTGGAGTCTGCGCTTTCTGCGCGAGTGCACGGCGCGGCGAACGCGCGACAACATGCGCCAGATCGTCACACTGGCGCTCTACAGCCGCCGCCAGTTGCAGGCGCTGCGCGTCGAGACCTCGCTCGCTTACGATCATCTTGAACGAGGCATCCTGCATGTCTATACCGATCGCCGGGAACTGGCGACGGCCACCGAGGCCGCGGCCGTGATGCGTGAGTTTGGCTGCGCGCGACGCACCGTGACCATCGACGAATGTATCGCCCTCGAGCCGGCACTCGCGTCGGCGAAGTCGCTGCTGGTGGGGGGGGACTACACGGCGGCCGACGAATCGGGTGACGCGCATCGTTTCACGCAGCAGCTTGCCGAGCGCTGCGCGGCACGTGGCGTTGCTTTTCGTTACCACACCGCGGTAGACCGCCTGACTATCCGCGCCGGCCGCGTCACCGCGGTGATCGCCGGTGAAGAGGCGCACGAGGCCGAGGCGTACGTGCTTGCCCTCGGCAGTTATACGCCGTTGTTGCTGCGTCCGCTCGGCGTGCATCTGCCGGTCTATCCGGCCAAGGGCTATTCAGCCACCGTCGCGCTCACCGCGGACAGCGTCGCACCCACCGTCAGCCTGACCGATGATGGGCACAAGATCGTTTTTTCGCGCCTCGGGCAGCGCCTGCGGATCGCCGGTACGGCCGAGTTCAATGGCTACAATATCGAGCTCAACACGGTGCGCTGCGGCGCCTTGATGCAGCGGGCGAGCGAGCTCTTTCCCGCCTTGCGGCCGGCGAAAGAGCCTGAATTCTGGTGTGGGCTGCGCCCGGCGACGCCGTCCAACGTGCCGCTGATCGGCCGCTCGGCGATTCCCAATCTGTATCTCAACACCGGCCACGGTACGCTCGGCTGGACGATGGCCTGCGGCTCCGGCGCCGCGCTGGCCGATATCGTCAGCGGCCGCCGGCCCGAGCCACCGTTCCGCTTTCTTTGAGCCCGCGCAGGAGACGACATGAGCACCGTGATCTACGAGTTGAGCGACCACGTCGCGACCTTGACCCTCAATCGTCCGCAGGCGCTCAACGCGCTCAACAACCTGATGGTCGACGACCTGCGCCAGGCGACGGCGAAAGCAGCGTTCGATCCGCAGGTGCGCGCAGTCGTCCTGTGTGCGGCAGGGGATCATTTCATGGCCGGTGGCGACCTCAAGTGGTTTCGCGATCAGCTCACCGTGCCGCCAGCCGAACGCCAACTGCGCTTTGAGGCCATGATCGCCAGTGTGCATGCGGCGATCCTCAATCTCAAGGGCATGGGCAAGCCGGCGATCGCCGCTGTACACGGCGCCGTCGCCGGCTTCGGGATGTCGCTGATGATGGCCTGCGATCTGGTCATGGCGGCCGACAATGCCTACTTCACGCTGGCCTACAGCAACATCGCGCTGTCCCCCGATGGGGGTGCCACGTGGTCGCTGCCGCGGCAGGTGGGTCTCAAGCAGGCGATGGAGATTGCGCTCCTCGGTGAGCGCTTCGCTGCGGCGCGGGCTCTCGAGCTCGGTCTGGTCAATCGCGTGCTGCCGCTGGCGCAGTTGCCGGCCGAGACGCAGGCGCTGGCGCAGCGTCTGGCCAGCGGGCCGGCCGCCGCGCTTGCCCGCACGAAGGCCTTGCTCAACCAGTCGTTGGGGGTTTCGCTGGAGACGCAGTTACTCGCCGAGCAGCGCGCGTTTGCCGCTTGCGGCGCCGACCCTGACTTTGCCGAGGGGCTGGCGGCCTTTTTCGAACGTCGGCCGGCCAGCTACCCCGGAGCCTAGTGGCGCATCGAGTATCTACGCATGCTGATCGACACCCATTGTCATCTTGCGGCGGCCGAGTTTTCCGCCGATCGCGACAGTGTGGCGAGGGCTGCTCTTGCCGGCGGGGTGTCGAGCATCGTCGTACCGGCCGTCGACCTGGCAAGCTTTGCCGAGGTGCGCAATTGTTGCGCGTGCTATCCCGGATGTGCGCCGGCTTACGGGATTCATCCACTTCATGTGCCACACGCCGCGGAGGCCGACCTCGATGGCCTGCGCAATTGGCTGCAACGTACTGCGCAAGGGCTTCAAGCGGCGGTCGCAGTCGGTGAGATCGGGCTCGATTTTTTTGTTGCTGCGCCGGATGTCGCGCGGCAGGAGCATTTCTTCGTCGAACAACTGAAGATCGCCCGCGACGCTGGCCTGCCGGTGCTGTTGCATGTTCGCCGCGCGGTCGATCAGGTGCTCAAGTACCTGCGCCGGATCAGCGTCCCGGGGGGTATCGCGCACGCTTTCAATGGTAGCCGGCAGCAGGCGAACGAGTTCATCCGGCTGGGCTTCAAGCTCGGTTTTGGCGGTGCCCTGACCTACGGCGGCTCGACGCGCCTCCGCCAACTGGCGGCGACGCTGCCTGTGGACTCGATCGTGCTCGAGACCGACGCCCCTGACATGCCCCCAGCCTGGCTGGCGGGGGGGCGCAACACCCCGGACCAGTTGCCGCGGATCAACGCCTTGCTGGCCGAGCTGCGTGGCCTCGACGCCAGGGACCTGGCCGCCGTCACTTCAGCCAGCGCCCGGTCGGTGCTGCCTCGGTTGCTTTCGCGCGACTGATCGGGTAGGGTACGGCCTGACGGCTGCGCGTGGCTCCTGTTTTCCGCTTTTGGCTGGGCCGTCGGTGCATAGGGCAGGGCGCGGGAACTTATCCGGCCGGCGCCAGCCAAAGGCGGCAGTGTGGCCGGACCTATCGGGCTCCATGGGCATCTTGCCGAATCGAAACGTTGGCATCTTCCATCATGAAAAATAGCTTCGATAGATCCGCTTCCACTTGCGTGGCTGTCACGAAAGTCCTGCCGGCGGTTCCGCAGTATCTGCAGGCCCACTACTGGTGGGCCTACGTGCATCCGCGTGCGGTGCATGTGTTTGAGCGCCAATGGCTGGTCAACCTGATTCTCTGGGGCAACTACAAGCGACTGTGCAACGCGGTGCTCGACGATTATGGCCACCACCTGCCGGGGCGCACGCTGCAGATCGCCTGTGCCTACGGCGATCTGACGCCGCGCCTGGTCGCCTGCGTGACGCCCGGCGGCGTGCTGGAGATCGTCGACATCCTGCCGATCCAGCTCGACAATCTCTCTAGCAAGCTGGGCCGCGAGGCGCCGATCAAGCTGCATTGCATGGATTCTGCGGCGCTGACCTTCGCCGACGCGACCTTTGATCGGGCACTGCTGTTCTTCCTGCTGCACGAGCAGCCGCAGGCGGTGCGCGAGAAGACGCTCGCCGAGGCGCTGCGCGTGCTTCGTCCCGGGGGCACCTTGACGATCGTCGATTACGCTCCGCCGAGCCGTTACAACCCCCTACGCTACTTCTGGAAGCCGGTTCTCGACCGCCTGGAGCCTTTTGCCCGGGATCTTTTCAGTGCGGAGGTGGCTGCCTGGCTGCCGAAGGAGGCTGCGTTCGTGACGGTCAGCAAACAGCGCTTCTTTGGTGGGCTGTATCAGATGTTGACGCTCAAGGTTGCCGAGGCCGTGCAGGAAGTGCCGGCCAGAACCTAGAAAATCGGTTGGCTTCGCCGCACGCGGTGCGCTGTCGGGGCTTCTCGCAAGTGGATCGTCGCCGGTTGAACGCCGGCGCGAGGAAGGAGTTGGCGTGGAGAGTTACAAGGCAGATGTAGTGATCGTGGGCGGCGGCGGGGCAGGGCTGAGGGCGGCAATTGCCGTCGCCGAGGCTGATCCTGCGCTGAAGATCGCGCTGGTGTCGAAGGTTTATCCGATGCGCAGTCACACCGTCGCAGCCGAAGGCGGCTCGGCGGGTGTGAAGCAGGCGAGCGATAGCCTGGAGTACCATTTCAACGATACCGTGCACGGTGGCGACTGGCTGTGCGAGCAGGATGTGGTCGACTACTTCGTCGCTCACTGTACCGAGGAGTTGACCCAACTGGAGCATTGGGGTTGCCCGTGGAGTCGCACTCCGGACGGGCATGTCAATGTGCGCGCCTTCGGCGGCATGAAGATCGAGCGCACCTGGTTTGCCGCCGACAAGACCGGTTTCCACATGTTGCACACGCTCTTCCAGACCTCGATCAAGTACCCGTCGATCAAGCGCTTCGACGAACATTTCTGTGTCGATCTGATCGTCGAGGACGGCCGCGTGCAGGGGGTCGTGGCGATCGAGATCGGTTCCGGCGAGTTCACTCTGGTGCAGGCGAAGTCGGTGGTCATCGCCACCGGGGGTGCGGGTCGGGTGTTTCGCGAGAACACCAACGGTGGTGTGGTCACCGGCGATGGCATGGCACTGGCCTATCGTCACGGGGTTCCCCTGCGCGACATGGAATTCGTCCAGTACCATCCGACGTGCATGCCCGGTACCGGCCTGTTATTCACCGAAGCGTGTCGTGGTGAAGGCGGCTTTCTGGTCAACAAGGATGGCTACCGCTACCTGCAGGATTATGGTCTCGGGCCAGCCGAGCCGACGCCGCGCAACAAGGCGATGGAACTCGGACCACGTGATCGTCTCAGCCAGGCGTTCTGGTATGAGCAGCAAAAGGGGCGCACGATCGAAGGGCGGCACGGCTCGGTCGTCCATCTCGATCTGCGCCATCTCGGCGAAGAGAAGCTGCGCGAGCGGCTGCCGCAGATCTACGAACTGGCCGAGCAGTTTCTCGGTGTTGATCCGGCGCGGGCGCCGATTCCGGTTCGGCCGGCGGTGCATTACACGATGGGTGGAATTCTCGTCGATGGTCGCTGCGCCGCTCCTCTGCCCGGGCTCTACGCCGCCGGCGAGTGCTCGAGCGTCGGCATTCATGGCGCCAACCGGCTGGGCTCCAATTCCTTGTCCGAGCTCCTGGTCTTCGGCAAGGTGGCCGGCGTCGAAGCTGCCCGTTTCGCCAGGTCGGTGGTGGCAGGGAATTCGGCGACCTTGCTCAAGCAGGCGCAGGCGGTGGAGCAGCGCGTGCTTGGCCTGAAGACGCGAACTGGCGGCAGCGAACGGATCGCCACGCTGCGCAAGGAAATGGCGCAGACCATGGAGGACGGCTGCGGCATCTATCGCCTCGCTGAGACGATGCAGAAGACCTGCGACAAGCTCGATGAGCTCAAGGAACGCTTCCGCAACGTCAACCTCGAGGACAAGTCGAGTGTCTGGAATACCGAGTGGTTGTTGGCGATCGAGCTCGAGTATCAGCTCGACGTGGCCCAGACGATGGCCTATTCGGCGCTGCATCGGCGCGAGTCGCGCGGCGCGCACCAGCGCCTCGATGGTTTCGAGGAGCGCGACGATGTCAATTTCCTCAAGCATTCGCAGGCGCATTATGTCGCTGGCGGCGCGCCACGTATTGATTACGGCGCCGTCAAGATCACCAAGTCGCAGCCGGGTACCCGGGCCTACGGTGCCGCAGGCGAAAAGGCTGAGCAGGAAAGGAAGGCCTCCCATGGCTGAGAATCAGAAAACCATCGAAATCGAGGTGCTTCGCTATCACCCGGAGAAGGACCAGGAGCCCCACCGGCAGGTCTTCGAAGTGCCGTTTACCGACGACATGTCGGTATTGCAGGGCGTGCAGTACATCAAGGACTACCTCGACGGCTCGTTGAGCTTTCGCTGGTCGTGCCGGATGGCCATTTGCGGCAGTTGCGGCATGATGATCAACGGCATCCCGAATCTCTCGTGCCAGACCTTTCTGCGCGACTACTACCCGGCGCGCGTGCGCGTCGAAGCGCTGGCCCATTTCCCGATCGAGCGCGATCTGGTGATCAACATGGACGGCTTCATGGAAAAGCTCGAGAGCATCCAGCCCTACATCATCCCGAAGGAGCCGCGTACGCTGGCGCAGGGAGAGTATCTGCAGACGCCCGAGCAACTGAATGCCTACGAGCAGTTCAGTTCGTGCATCAACTGTCTGCTGTGCTACGCCGCCTGTCCGCAGTTCGGTCTCAACTCGAGCTTCATCGGGCCAGCGGCAACCGCCTTGCTGCATCGCTACAACGTCGATTCGCGTGACGGCGGCAAGGCCGAGCGCATGGAGCTGATCAATTCCGAAGAAGGGGTGTTCAACTGTACCGCCGTGGGTTACTGCTCCGAGGTGTGTCCCAAGCATGTCGACCCGGCCAACGCCGTCAACCAGAACAAGACGAACAGCGCGGCGGACTATTTTCTGCGTTTCCTCGCTCCGAAAGGAGGTGCCAAGTGAACAAGCGGCGTCCCTATGTTCGTTCGATGGATGGTTGGTGGCGGAAGAACCCGTTCTTCGTCGAGTACATGATCCACGAGGGCACTGCCCTCTTCGTCGCCGCCTATGCGGGTGTTCTGCTCACCGGGCTGGTCCGTTTGTCGCAGGGTGAGGCGGCATGGAATTCCTGGCTGACCGCGCTGCAAAACCCGTGGTACATCGGTTTTCACCTGGCGGCCCTGGCGGCAATCACCTATCACACGTACACCTGGTTCAAGATCATGCCGCGGACCATGCCTCCGGTGGTCGTTGGCGGTCAGAAGCTTGCCGGCTGGGTGATCACCAGCACCGGGCTGGCGGTCGCCGCGGCGTCCTGCCTGGGTCTGCTCGCTCTGGTTTGGGGGATGGCACGATGAAAGCTCCTTTGCAACGTTCCAACGCCCCGATCTTCTGGGCCCTGTTCGGCGCTGGGGGCATGTTGTCGGCGCTGCTCGGTCCGATGCTGGTGTTCATCACCGGGCTGGCGGTTCCGCTGGGTCTGCTGCTGCCGCCAGACACCATGAGCTACGCGAACATGCTCGCCTTCGCCCAGCACTTGATCGGCAAGGGGTTCATCTTTGCGATCATCGCGCTCTTCCTGTGGCACGCCGCGCACCGCATCTTTCACAGCCTGCACGACATCGGGATTCACGCCGGTATGGGTGCCAAGCTGTTGTGCTATGGCCTGGCCATGCTGGGGACGCTGATCACTGCCTACGCCTTGCTGGCGGTTGGTTTCTGACCGTAGTCAGGTAGTCTGGTCGGCGGCCGGCGCCGGTCGTCCCCCGCTTTCACGCCCGGTCGACCTGCGGTCGGCCGGTGGTGGGGAAGCGGTCTTGAGGTGCGCGACAGCAGCCTGGCGGACCTGACAGCGCCGGCGTCTGAATACTTCTTGACGAATTCGCGCATGACGACAGAGCTGCTTTTCCGCGACGACGCCTACCTGAAAACGGCCAGCGCGCGGGTCACTGCGGTGCACCCGGGAGGGATCGAGCTTGACCGCACGATCTTTTATCCGCTGGGCGGGGGCCAGGCGGGCGACACCGGTGTGCTGGTGCGCGCCAGCGGTGAATGCATTGCCGTCGTCGATACCCGCAGGGGCCCTGGTCTCGGTGCCGTGCTGCACGTGCCGGCGGCCGGTGCAGGGCAAGCGGAACCTGGCGAAACGCTGACGCTGGCAATCGACTGGCCTCGCCGCCATCGTCTGATGCGCCTGCACACCGCGCTGCATGTCATGTGCAGCGTGGTGGACGCCCCGGTCACTGGCGGCAACATCGCCCCCGACAAGGCTCGTCTCGACTTCGACATCGACCTGAGCCGGCTCGATGGGCAAGGAATCGAAAGGGAGATGAACGCGCTGATCAGCCGCGGAATCGAGACCGAAACCGTCTGGATTACCGACGATGAGCTCGCGGCGAGACCCGAGCTGGTCAAGACGATGAGCGTACAGCCGCCGCGCGGCGCCGGAAGGGTGCGCCTGGTGCGCATCGCCGGTATCGACCTGCAACCCTGTGGCGGAACACACGTCAGGAACGTGGCTGAAATCGGCGCCATCCGGGTGGTCCGTATCCGCAACGAAGGAAAGCACAACCGGCGCGTGGAGATCGTTCTGGAGGACTGAAGCGCTTGGTTCGGGACGATGTCCCGGGGTTGCCGCCGGCGCACCACTTCGCGCCGACGGGTGATCAGCGGGCCAGCCGTTGGGCAATCAGGGCCGTGGCGGGCGAACGGCGCGGCCATCAACCAACTTTTTATTGAAGACAGCAAAGGAGCAGGGCATGGGACTACTGGATGGCATCCTGGGGAGCGTCCTGGGAAACTCGAGCGGGACGGCGGCGCAGGCGCCTGCTGCGGGCGGTATGGGCGGCAGCAACGTGCTGATGGCGCTGTTGCCGGTCGTTCTCGGAATGCTGATGAATCGACAGGGCGGTGGTGCAGCGGCCGGCGCCGGCG
>Ga0058865_1075716_pt1 | contig 17751 bp, 17 predicted proteins | sample TNRReaAnaerobRNA_2_FD_61085 | JGI IMG/M metagenome (GOLD analysis project Ga0058865, IMG submission 61085) | Wastewater treatment Type I Accumulibacter community from EBPR Bioreactor in Madison, WI, USA - TNR Reactor, Time C-32min-Anaerobic_ RNA... | ecosystem: Engineered > Bioreactor > EBPR >...
AAAAAATGAAAAAACTGCTTACGGCATTGCTTTTTGCGCCGACGATCGCGCTGGCCGCCGGCGCTGCCCTTCATCTGGACAAGGCGCCAGACGTGCAGGGCGACAAGGCTGCCTTGCAAAGTGGTGCGAGGACCTTCGTCAACTACTGCCTCAACTGCCACGGCGCCAGTTTCGTCCGCTACAGCCGCCTGACCGAGCTTGGCCTGACCGAGCAGCAGGTGAAAGACAACCTGATGTTCACCGCAGAAAAGCTTGGTGAGCCGATGCGCGTCGCTGCCCGTTCGGGTGAACAGAAGGTGTGGTTCGGCGCCGCGCCTCCCGACCTCAGCCTGATCGCCAGGGCGCGCTCGTCGGCCGATGGCAGCGGCGCCGACTGGCTGTACACTTACCTGCGGTCGTTCTATGCTGATCCGAACCGTCCGACCGGCTGGAACAACACTGTCTTCGCGAACGTGGGCATGCCGCATGTGCTCTGGCAGTTGCAGGGGACGGCGGTGATGAACCAGGATCACAAAGTCGAACTCGCTGTTCCTGGCAGCCTGTCCTCGACCGAGTACGACAAGGTCGTCGGCGATCTGGTGGGCTTCATGGTCTGGCTTGCCGAACCGGACGCCGGTTTCCGCAAGCGACTCGGTTTCGGCGTGCTCGCTTTCCTTGTCGTTCTCTTCGGCTTTGCCTATGCGCTGAAGAAGGCGTATTGGAAAGACATCAAGTAAGCCAGGAACAGGCGCCGGGCTTGTGCAGGCCGCGGCATCGCCGGTGAGGGCGCCACCAGTGCCCGCAGCCGCTGCGATGCCGATTCGTTTTTGAGGGTATTGATCATGATGAATCTCTATTCGGGAACCACCTGCCCGTTCAGTCACCGTTGCCGCATCGTTCTCTACGAAAAGGGGATGGATTTCCAGGTGATCGATGTCGACCTCTTCGCCAAACCGGAGGACATCGCCATCATCAACCCTTACGGCCGCGTCCCGGTTCTCGTCGAACGCGACCTCATTCTTTATGAGCCGAACATCATCAATGAGTATATCGACGAGCGCTTTCCGCACCCGCAATTGATGCCGGCCGACCCGATCATGCGCGCCCGCGCGCGCCAACTGTTGATCACCATGGAGCGTGAAGTCTTCTCCTACATTGAACCTCTGGAGAAGAACACCAAGGCCGCTGAGCGTTCCCGCCAGCAGATTCGCGACCGCCTCACCGAAATGGCGCCGGTCTTCGTCAAGCAGAAGCACATGCTCGGCGAAGAGTTCTCGATGCTCGACGTTGCCATCGCGCCGCTACTCTGGCGCCTCGACCATTACGGTATCGAACTGTCGCGGGCGGCGGCGCCCCTGATGAAGTACGGCGAGCGGATCTTCAGCCGCCAGGGCTTCATCGATGCACTGACACCGTCTGAAAAGGCCATGCGCAAATAGGCACATCTGCCCATTTTGCCTTGCCCGCGCCTGCCAACGCTCCTGCCGCTGATCAATTCATTCCCCCGTGGGGACAAATGTGACTCTGCCGTCGACCAAGCCGTACCTGATACGCGCCATTCACCAATGGTGCTGCGACAACGGTTTTACCCCCTACCTCGCCGTGGCGGTCGACGCCCGCACGCGCGTCCCGCGAGAACATGTGCGTGATGGCCAGATAGTGCTCAACGTTGGCTACGAGGCGACGGCCCACCTGGTCATCGACAACGACGGTATCTGCTTTCAGGCCCGTTTCGGCGGGGTGGCGCGCGACCTTTCGATCCCGATCGGCAACGTTTCCGCCATCTACGCTCGCGAGAATGGTGCCGGCATGGCGTTCGAGCCTGAAAGCGAAGCGACTTCCGATGCGGCTGAGAGCAGCGCCACCGCTGGCGATCAAACCGACCCACCCGAACCGCCTTTGCCGCCAACCGGCCGCGCCAGGTTGCAGCGCGTGAAGTGAAAACGAGATTTCTTTTTGGCTCACCAGGTGCTTCGGGCGGTTGGTGTGAAAGTCGCCTATGCGACTCACGAATCTCTCCTCCCGCGCGCGGGGGAGAGGGAAACGGTCATCACTTTCATGATCGGGGGTGTCTGGAAAAGCCATGACCGTTAGCCAAGGAGCACCCGCAGGAGGTCAACGCGTATCTTAAACGCCATTCTTCTTCTGCTTCGCTTCTTCTGCCTGCAACACGCGGAATTCGCGCAGGCGAGCGTCCACCGCCGACTGTTCGAAGAAGTTTCCGTCCGCCGCCTGTTGCGCGAACTGCAGTTGCTCGATGGCCGGTCCCAACTGTCCCTGCAGGAAGTAGAACTCGGCCTGCGCGCGATGCTGTTGCAGACGTTTGCCACTTGCCGCGTAGGTCCTGGCCTGCAGTCCGTACAGCTTGTAGTCCGAAGCGTAGAGCTGCAACTGCGCCTCGAGAAAGAGCAGGCCCGTCGCGTATTGTCGCCCCGCGAGAAGTGTTTCGGCGTAGCCATAGACCAGGGATCTGGACTGCGGATAACGCTGCAGGGCATCGCGGTAGATCGTCGTGGCGCTGCCCGGATCATTGGCCGCCATGCGAATTGCCGCTGCCAGGCCAGCGATCATCGGTGACGACACCTTGAGCGCGTTGAGCGCTTCGACCTCTCGCTGCGCCGCAGCCACTTCCTTGGCCCGCCACAGCGAGTAGGCCAGACCGTAGCGCGTCGCTGCCTCAGACGTGTACTTCTTTTCCCGCAACTGCTTGCCGAACTCGCGCACCGCTTCCTGCGGGGTCCCCATCTGGGCGCGAAGCTTGGCTCGTACGAGCTGAAAGCCCACGCTGTCCTGCACCTGCCGATAGGGAGCACTCTGCACCCGGTTCTGCATGTCGGAAATTCGCTCGACGGTCAGTGGATGCGAGCGCATATAGACCGGAGCGTTGTTCTCGTAGATCCGCCCTGCCTGCTGCAAGCGGCCAAAGAAGTCCCCCATGCCACGCACGTCGTAACCTGCCTGGGCCAGCGTCTGAAAGCCCAGCCGATCAGCCTCGCGTTCGAAATCACGACTGTAGGCCAATTGCGCCTGGATCGACCCTGCCTGCGCCGAGGCGATTGCCGCACTCGCCACCTGCGAGTTGGAGCGTGCGGCAAGCACGCCGATGGCCATGGCAATCATCGTCGCGATCGAGCTCTGCTTCTCGCGGGCAATTTGCCGCGCCAGGTGGTTCTGCAGGACATGAGAGATTTCATGCGCCAGCACGCCGGCCAGTTCGGACTCGGATTGGGCGGTCAGCAGCGTGCCGGTGTTTACCCCGATGAAACCACCGAACATCGCAAAGGCATTGACGGTGTTGTCGCGAATCAGAAAAAAGGTGCAGTCGGCAGTCGGGTTGGCACTGGCGGCCACCAGACGGCTGCCAAGCTGGTTGAGGTAATCGGATATCTCGGGATCGTCAACATAGCTCGGCTCGCGCAAGCGTATCTCATTGAGAATCCGCTCGCCGATCTTGCGTTCGAGTTGCGGCGAGAACTCCGCCCGCGCCGCTTCTCCGAGGTCCGGAAGTTCATCGGCAGCCGGCAACGACGGACTGCCCAGCGAAGCCGCCAAGGCCAGACAGAGCGTGGCACAGGAAATCTTGATCAACGGAACTCTCGGTCATCAGCAGAGAAGGATGGTGCTATGATATCAAGTCGGCGTTATCAAATTGTCACCAAGCGTTACCGGCGCACTCTCAAGTACCCCTTCGGGCACCCGAGAGCTACCTCAACCACGTCATGTCTGCCAGTCCACTCACCCATTTCGATCCACAAGGCCAGGCGCAGATGGTCGACGTCGGCGAAAAGGCCGAGACCCATCGCCAGGCAAGGGCTGCCGGCAGCATTTCGATGCAAGCGGAGACGCTGGCCCTGCTGGTGCGCGGTTCGGCCAGCAAGGGGGACGTGCTGGGGGTTGCGCGAATCGCTGCGATCCAGGCGGCAAAGCGTACTTCCGACCTGATCCCGCTGTGTCACCCGATCGCCCTGACCAAGGTTTCGGTCGACTTCGAGATCGACCGCGAGGCGAACGCCGTCCATTGCCTGACTCGTGCCGAGTGCTGCGCTCGCACCGGCGTCGAAATGGAAGCACTGTGCGCGGCCAGTATCGCCTTGCTCACGATCTACGACATGTGCAAGGCGGTTGATCGCGGCATGCGCATCAATGCCATTCGCCTGCTGGAAAAGGACGGCGGCCGCTCAGGTCACTGGACCGCGACCTGAAGCCGTGTGCGCACCGGACCCCGACTTCGACCGCCTCCGCCGGTTGCTGCTGAAAGCGGCGAGCGCCGGCGGCAGCATCGGCGCGCTGCTCGCTGCCGGAGTCCTGAAGCCGGCCAGCGTGCTGGCCGCCGACTGGAACCGGCCAGCTTTTGCCGCCACCAGTCTGTCTGAAGCGCTCAGGGCGGCCGGTGCAGCCGGATCAGTGGCGAGTGGCAGCATCGTCATCAAAACGGTGGAAATCGCCGAAAACGGCGCACAGGTACCCGTCGAGGTAATCAGCAACCTCTCCGGCAGCCAGACCCTTGCTGTTTTTGTCGACAAGAATCCCATGCCACTGGCCGCCAGCCTGAGTTTCACGAACGGATCCCTGCCCCGCGTACGCCTGCCCCTCAAGATGGCCGAGTCGTCACGGATACGCGTGGTGGTATGGACGGCTGACGGCAAAACCTATCACGCCAGCCGCGAAGTCAAGGTGACGCTCGGCGGCTGCGGTGGCTGAGGACAGGACAGCAAAGATGGCCGAGGCAATCAAGATCCGCGCCACCCTGCAGGGCGACACCGCCGAGCTTCGCGTCCTCATGCCGCATCCGATGGAGACCGGTCAGCGCAAGGACGCCGAGACCGGCAAAGCCGTCCCGATGCACTTCATCCAGACTTTTTCGCTCAGCGCCAACGGCAACCTGCTGGTCAGCGGCCAGTTGAATACCTCAATTTCGCGCAATCCACTCTTTTCCTTCCATGCCAAAGGCCTCAAGGTGGGCGACCGCATTGCCGTCGAATGGTCGGACACGAAAGGCGAGACACGGCGCGACGAAATCGTCCTCGCTGCCGCATAGCCGACCGAATACGCTCGCGATCGCCACGCGCTGGCCAAAAAAAACCCGCCGGAGGCGGGTCCCTGTTGCACACCCGAAAAAATCAAGCGCGCGAGATATTCGATGCTTGCTTGCCCTTGGGGCCCTGCGTCACGTCGAAGGAAACCTTCTCGCCCTCTTTGAGGGTCTTGAACCCGCCCATGGTGATCGCGGAGAAATGAGCGAAGAGATCTTCACTACCATCGTCCGGAGTAATGAAGCCGAAACCCTTGGCGTCATTGAACCACTTCACTGTACCAGTTGCCATATTGCCACTTCCTTGAAAAAAGACTGAATCCGGGGATTACCCGCCTTGCATGCTGCCTTTCCAGCGAGCAAGGACGAGTACTTCCGACACACAGAAAGACTCGATAGCCCGCATGGATCAAGCGCATGCTGGCTTTTTACGCTAAACATGGCGCAGGCGTCAAGCGTTTTCGCTGTCCATCGCTCACCAGCAGCGCTAGCGGTGTCGAAAATTCGCCGATACCGGTATTGCGCATCCGCCAAGACTGTTTAGAATTGACTCATGGCAACAAAGCATCAAGACGGCTCTCTGCTCGAATCGAAACGCGCGCAGCTTGCGCCACCGCCACTGTACAAGGTGCTGTTGTTGAACGATGATTTCACGCCTATGGACTTCGTGATCGTCGTTCTGCAGAAGTTCTTCGCGATGGATCGCGAACACGCGACGCGAATCATGCTCAAAGTGCACACGGAAGGTCGTGGTGTGTGTGGGGTTTACCCGCGTGACGTCGCGGCCACCAAAGTAGAACAGGTCTCAAGCTTCGCACGCAGCAACCAGCATCCACTGGCGTGCGTCATGGAGGAAAACTGAATGATTGCGCAGGAACTTGAAGTCAGCTTGCACATGGCCTTTGTCGAGGCGCGGCAGAAACGTCATGAGTTCATCACCGTCGAACACCTGCTCCTGGCGCTGCTCGACAATCCATCGGCAGCCGAAGCGCTGCGCGCCTGTGGCGCCAGCATCGAACAACTGCGCAAGGATCTCGCCCGGTTCATCGGCGAACACACGCCCACCGTCGCCGGCGATGACGATATCGACACGCAGCCGACGCTTGGCTTCCAGCGGGTGATCCAGCGCGCCATCCTGCACGTCCAGTCGTCGGGGCGCAAGGAGGTCAATGGAGCGAACGTCCTGGTCGCGATCTTCGGCGAGAAAGACTCGCACGCGGTCTATTTCCTGCAGAAGCAGGGGGTGACTCGTCTCGATGTGGTCAATTTCATTTCGCACGGAATCAGCAAGGTGCCGCAGAGCGCCCCCCGCGGTGAGCCGGAGGCCGAACCCGAAGGCGAACAGCCGGCGGCAAGCGGGCCGCTTGATAACTACACCATCAACCTCAACGCGCTGGCGCTGCAAGGCAAGATCGACCCGCTGATCGGTCGCGACCGCGAACTCGAGCGGGTGATTCAAACGCTCTGCCGGCGGCGCAAGAACAATCCGCTGCTGGTCGGTGAAGCCGGCGTCGGCAAGACCGCCATTGCCGAAGGGCTGGCGCGGCGCATAGTCGAATGTGATATCCCCGAGATCCTCGCCAAGGCGAACGTCTACTGCCTCGACATGGGCGCCTTGCTGGCTGGCACGAAGTACCGCGGCGACTTCGAACAGCGCCTGAAGGGCGTTTTGAAGCAGTTGAGCGACAACCCGGAAGCGATCCTGTTCATCGACGAGATACACACCCTGATCGGTGCCGGATCGGCTTCCGGCGGTACCCTCGATGCGTCGAACCTGCTCAAGCCGGCGCTCTCCACCGGCCAGTTGAAATGCATCGGCGCGACGACCTACACCGAGTACCGTGGCGTCTTCGAGAAGGATCACGCGCTGTCGCGGCGGTTCCAGAAGATCGACGTCAGCGAGCCTTCGAGCGCCGAAGCCGTCGAGATCCTCAAGGGGCTCAAATCACGCTTCGAGTCGCACCATGGAATCAAGTACTCGGCCGCCGCGCTGACCTCGGCCGTCGAACTGTCGGTCCGTTTCATCACCGACCGCCACCTGCCGGACAAGGCGATCGACGTAATCGACGAAGCAGGCGCCGCGCAACGAATCCTGCCCAAGTCGAAACAGAAGAAACTGATCGGCAAGATCGACATCGAGGAGATCGTCGCCAAGATCGCGCGCATCCCCTCGACACACGTCTCATCCGACGACCGCAACAATCTGAGGAATCTTGACCGGGACCTGAAGGCAGTGGTATTCGGCCAGGACGCGGCCATCGACGCGCTGGCCAGGGCGATCAAGATGGCCCGTTCGGGCCTCGGCAATCCCACCCGGCCGATCGGCAGTTTCCTCTTTTCGGGTCCGACGGGTGTCGGCAAGACCGAAGTGGCCAAGCAACTGGCGTACTGCCTGGGTAACGAGCTGGTGCGCTTTGACATGTCCGAATACATGGAACGACACGCGGTATCGCGCCTGATCGGCGCGCCACCCGGCTACATTGGTTTCGACCAGGGCGGCCTGCTGACCGAGGCGGTCACCCGCAAGCCGTACTGCGTGCTGCTGCTCGACGAGATCGAAAAAGCGCATCCCGACATCTACAACATCCTGCTGCAGGTCATGGACCACGGCACGCTGACCGACAACAACGGCCGCAAGGCAGACTTCCGCAACGTGGTGATCATCATGACCACCAACGCCGGACAGGAAGCCATCCAGAAGGCGACGATGGGGTTCACCCCGTCGCGACAAGTTGGCGACGAGATGGCCGAGATCAAACGCATTTTTACCCCGGAATTCCGCAATCGCCTCGACGCCACGATCTCGTTCAGGGCGCTCGACCACGAGGTCATCCTGCGCGTGGTGGACAAGTTCCTCATGCAGCTCGAAGCACAGTTGCATGAAAAGAAGGTGGAGGCCGTGTTTACCGCCGCTCTGAAGGAGCATCTCGCAGCCAGGGGCTTCGATCCTCTAATGGGTGCGCGGCCGATGGCGCGCTTGATACAGGATACGATTCGCGCCTCGCTGGCCGATGAACTGTTGTTCGGCCGGCTCGCTACCGGCGGCCATGTCACGGTCGACCTCGACGAAGACAAGAAGGTCAAGCTGATCTTCGAAGAAGAACCCGAGGTCGTTGCCTGAGCCCACCCCACTTCCCTGGCCACGCCGTGAGGCATGGCCGTGCGTCCACCTCGACAAGCGAGACCCAAAGCATGAGTTTCAAGACCCCCGACCTGCTCGACCACAACGAAGTCAAAACCCAGGACGGCAGCGCGCGCGTCGTCGCGCCGATGTTCCACAATTACGGCGGTCGCCGGGCGTTCAGTGGGCAGATCGTCACGTTAAAGCTGTTCGAAGACAACTCGCTGGTGCGCGAAGTCCTTGCCGAGGACGGCAAGCACCGGGTGCTGGTGATCGACGGCGGGGGTTCGGTGCGCTGCGCCCTGGTCGGTGACCAGCTCGCCGCGCTGGCGCACAAGAACGGCTGGGCAGGACTCATCGTCTACGGCTGCATCCGGGATTCGGAGGCTATCAGCGGCATCGACATCGGCATGCTCGCGCTCGCTACCCATCCCCTGAAGAGTATCAAGAAAGGCGTCGGCGACCGCGATCTGGCGGTGAGTTTCGGTGGAGTCACTTTCAGACCCGAGGAATGGATCTACGTTGACCCCGACGGGGTAGTGGTGAGTGACCAGGCGCTCGACTGAGAGGCTCGGAGCTGACCCGTGAACGCTGCCATCGACCTCGTCAAGGCGATCCGAACAGGGCGTCTGCAGGCAGTCCAGGTGGCCCTGGATGCCGGTGCTCCAGTCGAGCTCCTTGACGGTCGCGGTCACCCTGGGCTGCCGCTCGGTGTCGCATGCTTCATGGGGTTCGCCGACATCGTCCGCGAGTTGGTCCGCCGTGGTGCAAAAGTCAATACGCCGGACAATAACGCGCCGACCTCGCCTTTGTCGATGGCCATTCGCGGCAAGCGGACCGAAGTCGTCAAGACCCTGATCGAACTCGGGGCCGAGCTTCCCCCTGGCATGCAGACCGGGCTCAGCGAACAGGAAATCCTCCTGGCGCGCTGGCGCGGGCACCGCTACGACGCGATGACCTCGCATGTTGCCGGACCCGGTCGCGAGCCGCCGCACTTCGAGGAAATCGATATGGTCCGCTGCTACGGAACCGACACTGCCGTACTCGATGCCGACCTGATCCGCGCAGCACGGGAAATGGACAAGAAGTAGGAATCGGGAATTCCCGATGCAGTTTGCCGGCGGCGGCGTGGCTCTTGGCGGTGAGTTTGGCGAGTGGCGAACGCGTACGCCAACCCCCGGCCGGCCACCCGGGCGGGTCGCAAACCGCCGCATCTCAGTAGCCGAGCCGTCGCGGTAGCCCGGTCGCCCGCTGGGCAGGGGGCGACCTCCCAGCAGCGCAACCAGCACGGCGCCGCCCAGCCAGATAACTGTACGTATGATCGACTTGATCGTCACGCCGGTGCTACGGGGCTCTCTCCGGTGTTTAACACGTCCCAAAAAGCCTGTCCTCTCATCAATGACTTGAAGCGAAAAAGATATCGGGTGGCAGTCTGTTGCGCCACCGCATGATTGCTCGTCGTCTGACGCACATTCCGCACCCAAGTCCGGCCACGCCAGGGCATTTTTTGAGCGTAGATTTCGCTAGACATTTCACCCGGATTCTGGCACGCTACGCGTAGACGCGCCTGTTGCTCTAACTCGCTTTCATTTTTTTGTCAGTGGGAGAGAGCCGATGTCCGAACCGTTTGGCGCGAACGGGGTGAGCCCGCCGCAGGAAATCTCGGTAGCACAGGTCAATCACCTACCGATCGTGGCGCACTTTGCGCGGCGCTTGGGGCTGGTGGAGCTCGTCAATGAGCTGGTGCCCACACAGATGGAGGTCGAGCCCGGTGTGATTGCCTTGGGCCTGGTGCTCGACACCCTTTCCGGGCGCAGTCCGCTCTACCATTTGCAGACGGCATTCGGGGAATGTGACCGGGCCCTGTTGTTCGGCCAGGAGCTGCGGGAGGAGTACTTCAGCGATGACAATGTCGGGCGGATGCTCGATGCCTTCTTCGAGGCGGGCACGCAGCGGATCTTCTCGGCGCTGTCGGTGAGGGCGTTGGAGAGCTTCCCCGTGTCGACCCACCAGGTTCACTTCGACACGACCTCGATCAACGTTTTTGGCGACTACCTTGGTGCCCAAGAGGAAACGGCGCCGTTCAAGATGGCCCATGGCTACAGCAAGGACAAGCGCCCGGATCTGAAGCAGTTCGTGCTCTCGCTGCTGTGCGTGGAGGGCAACGTGCCTGTCTTCGGCAAGATCGAGGACGGCAATGCCTCGGACAAGGCCCTCAATCACCGTCTCCTCAGCGAGATCTCCGGACACATGCACAAATACGGGGTCGAGGCGGATGCCTTTGTCTACATCGCCGACTCGGCCATGGTCACCGATGCCAACTTGGCGCAGCTTGGCGAGCGCACGCTGTTCATCTCCCGCCTGCCGGCCACCTACAACGAGCACGAGCGGGTAATCCTCGCGGCCATCGAGGCCGATGACTGGCAGGCGGTCGGGCCCATCGCCCAAACCGCTCCCACGAAGAATCGTCCCGGCGCGTCCTATCGCCTCCATGAGGGCTCGGTTACGATCGACGGGAAAGCCTATCGGGCCGTGGTCGTGCACTCCAGCGCGCATGATCGACGCCGCCTCAAGCGCCTGGAGCGAGAGATCGAAGCCTCGCGCACCGAGATCGTGCAGGTGGCGAAGGAGGCCGAAAAGCAGACCTTCTTCTGCCGCCCCGACGCCGAGGCGGCCGCAGCGCAGGGCCGCACGCTCAGCACCGCCTATCACCTGCTCGAGGTGTGGGTGGAAGAGTGCCCACGCTTTAGCCCGGGGCGCCCCAAAAAGGGCACCCCGCGTCTCCCCGTGGCCATCGACTATGTCCTGCGCACGCGCATCGCTGAGCAGCAGGAGGCCATTGCCAAACGCCAGCAGATGGCCGGTTGCTTCGTCCTGCTCAGCAATGTCCCTGCCGATGGCGATGGCGCCTACAGCGCCGAGCGCATCCTACGCACCTACAAAGAACAGCATGGCATCGAGAAAAACTTCGGCTTCCTCAAGGACGATCAGATCGTCAACGCCCTGTTTCTCAAACGCCCCGAGCGAATCGAAGCGTTGGGCTTGATCCTGTTGATCTCCCTGCTCATCTGGCGGCTCATCGAGCGGGTGATGCGCACCGAGCTCGAAGCACGCCAAGCGACTCTCCCGGGCTGGGACAACAAACCGACCGTACGTCCCACGGCCTACATGGTGACGTGGAAGTTCAAGGGCGTGTTGCTCCTCTGCATCGGGGGACAACGCCAACTTGCCAAGCCACTCACCGACACTCAGATCGCCTTCCTGAGCGCGTTACAGGTCCCCTCCAGCTGCTTCACGCAATACCCCCAAGACGGATAGGTTTTCCGCAAGAGGCCTATCCGGTTCACTCAGGAAGAACACGAAAGGCAGTTTGAAGCCGTGCGCGACGTTCGTTCAGCCCCAGGATGCCCACGCCTCGCCCCGAAATCCACACGTCCTCTAGCTTGTGGGCACGCCCCTGCTGGGTGCGCACGCGCCGACCACGCCGCACGACTAGCGGTGGTACTTACCGCAGTCAACCGGATAGACATACTCTGCAAAAATCCCGCTCCTTCTCATCGCGGAGGTGCGGAATGTCCGTTAATGGGTGTGCAGGCGGTGGCGATGGCTCCGTCTGACCAGCGCACCGCGGTAGCGGTCGCGCAGCAAGCGCGCAGCGAGCGCTCGGCGACGGGCTTCGCCGGGAGCGCCGAGAAGGCGAGACGGGAAACTCGCGAAGCATGCTCCGTGCCCAGAGAGCGATTCCGGCGTGCCAGCCGCAATGCGCCCGGCAAGGGAGGGGGAACGGTCATGGCGTTGATTATTCGGGGTGTCTGACACAGCCCTGACCGTTTGAGTGTTTCGTCCTGTTTCGATCAGAGGATGAGATCGGTCGCGCTCAAGGTGCTCAGTCCGGTGATCTGGATCGAGAACTCCGCCGCGGCATCGGCGTCGGTATTGCCGTACAGCACATCGGCCACCGGGTCGAAATAGAGCTCGCCCACACGAGTGAAGGCGCCGGAGAAGTGGTTGCCGACGACTGGGGCCGAGAAGCTCTGATTGCCGGAACGGGCCGTATTGGCGTCGAGCGTCGACAGGTCGATGCGGTCCTGACTGCGCGCGAAGTCAGTGATCACGTCCCGCGTCGGGCTGCCGAGACCCAGCTCGGAGAGCGCGTTGAAGTCGAAAGTGTCGCGGCCGCTGTTGCCGGTGAGCCGGTCTTTGCCGGCCCCGCCGACCAAGTTGTCGTTACCTGCTCCGCCGGAAAGGCTGTCGTTGCCGGCACCGCCCGCAAGGTTGTCGTTGCCTGCCCCTCCTGACAGGTCGTCGTTGCCGCTGCCACCGCTGAGGGCATTGGCGGCGCTGTTGCCGGTGAGCGTGTCGTTGTAGTTGGAGCCGGTGATGTTCTCGATGTTCTTGATCCGGTCGGTTCCGGAAACGCCGCTGGCAGTTGCCTGGCCGGACGCATTGAGCAGCGAGAGATCGAGCGTGACGCCGGTGCTACCGGAGCTGCGCGTGGCGTAGAGGTAGGAGACGGTGTCGTTGCCCGCACCGCCGTCGAGCTGGTTGGCCCCGTTGTTGGCGTAAAGGACATTGTTGAGTCCGTTGCCGGTGCCGTTGATGTGGCTGCTGCCGGTGAGTCGCAGGTTTTCGACGTTGCCGCCGTAGTTTCTTCCTGCGCCATCGGTATCGCCCAGGCTGTAGGTGATCGGGCTGTGGACCCGGTCCGTGCCTTGGCCGGAGCGTTCGCTGACGATGTCGGTCTTGGTGTTGATGATATAGACGTCATTGCCTCGGCCGCCGGCGAGGGCGTCGCTACCTCCGCCACCATCCAGGGTGTCGTTGCCGCTACCGCCATCAAGCGTGTCGTTGCCGGAAGTCCCGTACAGTGCGTCGTTACCCGCCTCGCCGGACATGGAATCGTTGCCGCTGCCCCCGTTGAGGGTGTCACTGCCACTCCCCCCCAGCAAGGTATCGTTGCCTGCAAATCCGCCAAACGAGTCGTTCTTGCTGCCGCCAGTAATCTGGTCCCTGCCGTTCAGGAAGCTCTCCGAGAGGAAATACTCCCAGGTTTGGCCCTCGATACTGTTGAGCAGTGGGGCGGTGAGCTTGCTGGAGTGGCTTACCACCAGCGACTCACCTTTCGCTGACGTCACGGTGACCTTGCTCAGCGTCCCTGACGCCGCGTAATTCGCATAGGTCACGTCACCTGCGATCTTCACGGTTGTGCCATCCACCTTGTAGGACGTCTCATCAATCTTGGCGCTACCGCTCCCCTCATCGTTGAGGGAAAAATCGCCCTTGGCGCCCAACTCCACGCCAAAAAACCTGGCGCTCATGTTTGAAAAGTGACCACTGAAGCGGGAATCGTCGATGTCTATCCGCAGTGAGCATGTCATCGAGAACGATACCTTGTTACCTGGCTCCGAGTAGGTCATTCTGCGAATCTGCCAGACGTCGGTGTCGAAACCGCTGCCACTGACGACAAGCACGCCACCATTGTCGTACTCTTCCCGGTAGGTGGTGGGTGTCCCGTCTTCGTCAATGACGTCCAATGAATCGATATAGTCAAGGAAATCGAAAAACGCCTGCAACAGCTTCGCGCCCATTTGGGTCGGAGTCACAACGTAAGAGTTTTCCCAGTTGGTGGTCGTGAATTTCACGGTTGCCATTTGACTGCTCCCATAAGCTATCCAGAGTATGAGGAAGAGCGCTTGTGGCTTGTGCACAGGCCTTCCCGGTTCATCCGAGCGTTCCTCCCCGAGCGACCGTCTCGCGAGGAACGCCACATGGAGCCAGTCGGTATGCCATCCCCGTCCGCTCGTTATCGCCTGGACGACTGCATCAGTTGACGCTGGGACATGGTTTTTTTATAGATCATCTTCCGCCGCCGGTAAACCTGTTTCTCATGCATACGCAGCGTCGACGGAAAAGGATTGGAAACTCAACGCTGGCATCAGGAGTATTTGGACCCCCGCCAAGCAGCGCCAACCTCGCATCTGGTTCCCGGAGCCGCTCAAGAATCACCGCAATCGAACTTCGCTCACTGCCTCGACGCACGATGCAAACTCGCTTTTCTTGGGCCTCGAGCGTTCGGGCGGGAATGGGCATGGAGGCGCTATCGGCTCGCTGAAACGGGTCAGGATGCCGCGCACCGCACCGGCACTCGTGATGAAGGCAATGACGCGCATCTCGCCACCGCAGCTTGAGCGGAGGAGCGGAAAAACCTCATTGATCCGCGCCAGTAGCAGCGCCCAGGCGTAACGGCCGGCGTGACGGGGTAGATCGGTTCATCTATCGCCTCGAACGAGAGATGTGCCGCTGGGATGAGCAGCGCGGGTTGCAGCGATTCGCTCAGTGATCGGCGCTCGTGGGCTGGGCACGGTGACCGGGCTGGTGCCCGGATCGGTGACCCGGCGGGCGGTTCACCTGACCGATCTGCCGGTGGTGGTGGTCAAGTCGCCCGCAGGCGACCGCGCCGCGCCGACGATCAAAGGACGTAGCGCGACAGATCCTCGTTTTGCGCCAGTTCGGCGAGGCGGCCGTCTACATAGACCGCATCGATCGCCACCGTCTGGCAAGCGCTCTTGTCGGCGGAGAAGGAGACCTCTTCGAGCAGGCGTTCCATGACCGTGTACAGTCGGCGAGCGCCAATGTTCTCGGTTCGTTCGTTGACCGACCAGGCGATCTCGGCGAGGCGCCGAATACCGTCGGCAGAAAAGTCGAGGGTCACTCCTTCGGTACCCAGCAGCGCCTGATACTGTTTGGTCAGGCAGGCGTCCGTCTGCGTCAGAATACACTCGAAGTCGGCCACCGACAGCGAATCCAGCTCGACACGGATCGGCAGTCGACCCTGCAACTCAGGTATCAGGTCGGAGGGTTTGGCCAGGTGGAACGCACCACTGGCGATGAACAGGATGTGGTCGGTACGAATCATGCCGTACTTGGTGGACACCGTCGTCCCTTCGACCAGCGGCAACAGATCGCGCTGCACCCCCTGCCGCGAGACATCGACCCCATGCGTGTCGCTGCGTGAGGCGATCTTGTCGATTTCATCGAGAAAGACGATACCGTTCTGCTCGACATTTCTCACCGCGTCGAGTTTCAGTTCCTCGTCGTTGACCAGCTTTACCGCTTCTTCATCGATCAGCAGGCGGCGCGCCTCGCAAATCTTCAGCTTGCGTGATTTCTTGCGGCCACCGCCCATGTTCTGGAACATGCCCTGAATCTGCGCGGTGAGCTCCTCCATTCCTGGCGGCGCGAAGATCTCGGCCTGCATCGAAGGCGCCGCGACGTCCACTTCGATCTCCTTGTCGTCGAGTTCTCCCTCGCGCAGCTTCTTGCGGAATTTCTGTCGCGTCGCACTGTCGTCGACCGATTGCGCGTCATTGTAGAAATTGGCTCGGGCCGGCGGCAGCAGCGCGTCGAGAATGCGATCTTCGGCGGCGTCTTCGGCGCGCACCCGCACGCCCTTCATCGCCTGTTCACGACCGCTCTTGACGGCAATCTCAACGAGATCCCGAATGATCGTTTCCACGTCACGCCCGACGTAGCCGACCTCGGTAAACTTGGTCGCCTCGATCTTGATGAATGGCGCGTTGGCCAGGCGTGCCAGGCGGCGCGCGATTTCGGTCTTGCCGACACCGGTTGGGCCGATCATCAGAATGTTCTTCGGCGTGATCTCCTGCCGCAGCGGCTCAGCCACCTGCGCTCGCCGCCAGCGGTTGCGCAGCGCAATGGCCACCGCCTTCTTGGCCTTGCTCTGACCCACGATGTGTTTGTCGAGCTCGTGGACGATCTCCTGCGGGGTCATCGACGACATGATTACTCCAGCACCTCGATGGTGAAATTCTGATTGCTGTAGATGCACAGCTCGCCGGCGATCTGCAGCGCCTTGCGGACCACTTCAGCCGCCTCGAGTTCGCTGTTTTCGATCAGCGCGCGCGCCGCCGAATGGGCAAAAGCGCCCCCCGAGCCAATGGCGACGATGCCGTACTCGGGTTCGAGCACATCGCCATTGCCGGTGATGATCAGCGAGTTTTCCCGGTCGGCGACCGCCAGCATGGCATCGAGGCGGCGTAGGGCGCGGTCACTTCGCCAGTCCTTGGCGAGTTCGACTGCCGAACGCAGGAGGTTGCCCTGATGCTTGTCGAGCTTCGCTTCGAAGCGTTCAAAAAGGGTGAAGGCATCCGCCGTACCGCCGGCAAAGCCGGCAAGAATCCGCCCCTGATGGATCCGCCGCACCTTGCGCGCAGTGGCCTTGATGACGATGTTGCCCAGCGTCACCTGGCCATCGCCCCCCATGGCAACGCTCTGGCCGCGGCGAACTGACAGGATCGTCGTGCCGTGGTACTGGTCCATGCAAAACTCCTGTGGATGATCCGATGAGCGGACCTAATTCCTGGCAAGAACGATCTCGGCCACGGCTTTCAGGCCGACGACGCGAAACAGCTCGGCCAGCAAGCAATTGGGGTGACGGAAAATGATCTGCCGACCTGTTCCCTTGACCGTGGTGAGAACGTTGAGCAGGGCGCCGGCACTGAGGAAGTCCATCCGCGTCGCCTTCGAGCAATCGATGAGCACCGGATTGTTGGCTGCCGCGTACGCCAACAGATCGCCAAAGCGCGTCGCCTTGATCTCACCCTTGATGACGTACGCCTCGGCCATCGGAAGGTCGTCTGCCGACACCGTCAGCGGGCTCGGTTCAGTCTCCAGCACGCGCCTGGGTTCCCAGGACGGTGGCGAAATCTCGAAGGTCACCGCGTAGTTGATCGCCAGTTCCTCGAAAACTTCCAACTGGCCGCGCAACTGGCAGAGCTCGAGATTGAGCAGCCAGCAGGCACGATCTTCCGCTTGCCCACGCGCCAGCCGGCTGTCGAGCAGGCCGGAAAGGACATCGCGACCCACCAGTTCGATCTCCCCTCCCGCCCTCTGCGCCTGCTGCAGCAGAGCCAGCAGCCGCTCGCAACCGCCAGCGTCGAGCCGGCGAATCTTTGCCACGTCAAGGCGAAGATTCCGATTTCTCGCAAGCGCCTGCCGCACCGCATCAAAACCGGCTTCATTGTCGTCGGTCAACTCGCCCTTGAACAACACCGTTCCCGTCACTCTGGCCTGCACCGGCGCCGCGCGCACGTCATCGCGCCAACCCGGTGGCGACTTCTCGAAAGCCTGCGCGTATTCGATGCCCAGCGTCTCGAACGCGGGCTTCTGCTCCAGCAGCCGCAAGAGATCGAACAACATCAGCCACAAACGCTCACCGGCACCCGACCGCTGAGCCCGCGTCGCTTTCTCGAGCAGCGCGCGGACGGCGCCGTCCTGCCCATTGGCATAGAGCATGGCCGCTTCTTCGGCGGCGGCATCGATTGGATCGACCTCGGCCTCGATCTGGAAGTCGGCCGCCGCCTCACTGAACAGGAACTCGCTCAGATCCAGCGACTGCGCGTCGGTCTTCTCGACCGGCGTGGCGAACGGCATGTCCGCCTTGGCCAGACCAACCGGCGCCATCGCTGACGGTTTGTGCCGGTCGTCCGGTGGCGGTCTGGATGCAGCGCCCCAGTCGTCGCTGGCGCGCGGAGTCGCTGCGGGCCGTGCCACCATTTTCCTTTCCGGCGGCTGCTTTTTGAAAAACGAAAAGACCATG
>Ga0058865_1085606_pt1 | contig 17448 bp, 14 predicted proteins | sample TNRReaAnaerobRNA_2_FD_61085 | JGI IMG/M metagenome (GOLD analysis project Ga0058865, IMG submission 61085) | Wastewater treatment Type I Accumulibacter community from EBPR Bioreactor in Madison, WI, USA - TNR Reactor, Time C-32min-Anaerobic_ RNA... | ecosystem: Engineered > Bioreactor > EBPR >...
AAAAAAACCGACGGCTTAGAATCCGTGGAGGAACAAGCCGCCGCTTTAGGATCACTTTCCATAGACGAACAAGTGAAATATTTTGTGGATGGCATCAAGAAATTTGACAAAGAGAAAGACAAAGTTACTGCCGAACAGGACAAGCTTGTTAACATATACCTTAAAAGCGACATCGAGGCGATGGAACAAATGGTTCAGCAACAAGACGATGCCTCCATGCCTAAGAAAATGCGGGAAGCCTTAGTTAACAAGCGTAACGTCAAAATGGCAGACCGTTTTTCCGATCGAATCAAGAAAACGCCCACGTTTGCGGCGGTCGGTGCAGCACATTTAGGTGGAAAAGAAGGCGTTATTTCGCTATTACGTAAAAAAGGTTATACGGTTACAGCTGTGCCTTGTGCCTTCGACGGTTCGGCTCTGAAACATATGACGGATGCAACTGCTCAACCGAGTGCCGCAAACAGTGCCGGCGCAACGACCAATACCGAAAGTAAAAAAGCATCCACTTGGCATTATTATGAGTCGCCCAACGGTGGTTATACAATCTATTTCCCTGTTGCCCCTACCGAACGCAACCAATCCATCAACGACGATCAGGGACGACCGATTACCGCTTACCTCACGATGGTTCAAGACGCTACTTCGGGTAAGACTTTTACGGCTTCGTATGCCGATATGCCTGAAGAAGTCAAAAGTTCTACAGAAACGGATGCCAAACTACGCAAGCAGTTAGAGGATCAAATCAGTCCGATGCGTGGCAAAATCACGGATGAAAAAGAAGTTAAGGTTGGCAACCTTAAAGGTAAAGAATACGTGATTGACATCATGGGGCTGATGGAAATGCGCGTCCGCAAAGCCTACAAAGGTAAACGTGTTTATTCACTTGCCTCTGTGTACATGAAGACTGATGATAATGCCAAAGCAGATGGCAATCGCTTCATTGAATCCTTTAATCTGAAATAATCAGAAAAGCACATCCTAAAACGAAATACAAGCGTCTCAACTCCGGTAGGGACGCTTTTTTATTGGCTTAATAGAAAAATTACCAAATAATCGTCGCTGCGCCCCACGCAAATCCCGAACCGAAAGCAACGGCAATGATCCGGTCTCCGGCTTGCAGGATTCCGGCTTGGTTAGCCTCATGGATACAGATCGGGATAGATGCCGAAGTTGTATTGCCGTACTTCTGAATGTTAATAAAGAATTTTTCTAAGGGTAGATTGAGTCGTTCCGCTACGGCTGTTACAATTCGCGCATTCGCTTGGTGGATGAAAAACTGCTTAACGTCTTCCGCTTTCCAGCTTTGTTGTTGCAATGCTTCTTCGATTACTTCGGTCATACGCGTTACGGCTTGTTTAAAAACCTCACGCCCATTCATGTATGGAAATAATCCTTTGAGGTCGGGATTAACCTTAGGAAATTGCTTAGAAGACGGCTCCGGCACCCACAACTCCTCCGCAAATTTGCCTTCGGAATACAAATGGGTGGATTGAATCCCCCGTGCTGTATCCTCCGAAGCACTAATAATCGCCACTCCGCAACCATCACCAAATAAAACGCCCACCGTGCGCCCTTCGGGAGATGGGTCTAAGGAAGTGGATTGCACTTCACTGCCGATAACTAAGATGTTCTTATACATTCCCGAACGAATATATTGATGGGCGATAGATAAACCGTAAATAAATCCGCTGCACTGCATCCGTATATCTAAAGCAGGAATGTTACGAAAAGGTAGTTTTGCCTGCAAAAAACAGCCCGATCCGGGAAACCAACATTCGGGACTTAAAGTAGCGAAAACGATCATGTCAATATCCTGCGGGCTAAGACTCGCATCATGAAGAGCATTTTGAACGGCAAAAGAGGCTAAATCTGCGGGACCCATCGGTTGGGAAATGAAATGCCGTTCTTTGATACCGGAACGCTCTACGATCCATTCATCAGTGGTATCATAAATTTGCATCATATCTTCGTTGGTAACGATTCGATCAGGCACATACATTCCCGTTGCCCGAATGACGGCAGAATAAGACATAAAACGATTGATGTTGAAACGCGAATTAAGCCTCAAAAATAATCATTTTACAAAAATAAAAAAGCCCTTACCGGTCATTGGTAAGGGCATGAATATAACAACTGATGTAAGCAAATTTTATTATCTGCTCACGATAAAGGTGCGTGTTACCGTTTCTCCACCGATAACGAGCGTACAAGAATACACACCCGGATTCATCGTTTGGGTCGGTACTTCAAGGATATGGTTACCCGGAGTGAAGTTTGCCGTAGCATTTTGGTACACGGTGCGACCTAACTGATCCGTTACCCGTACTTGAACCGAAGTATTGGATTTGACCTCAATCGGAATGTTAAGCATATCATCCGTCGGATTCGGGTAAGGATTATTCAGCGTTAAAGCTAAACGATCTTCATTTCTACCGGAAGGCGGTCTAATACCATATTTTACAAACATATCACGAAGCGGACGCTCACGGTGCGGTGCCCATAATCCACCGGAAATCTCAAATAAGCGGTTAGACTTTTGGTAAAGACGATCTTGATCTAAGAGTAAGAAGTCTACGTGGGTAGTAATGCCTTCGATGGTAGGCTGTTCCCAAGAAACATAAACACCACCATCTTTAATGAGCAAGGGATCGTTCACTTTCCGCTTAAAGAAATAAAAGAGGTTCATCATGCCGGGTACGGGGTCTTCATCGGGATAAGACTGAGCCATTTCTTCCGCCGTCATGGTCACGGTGCGTAAAAGCGTACCGGGACCTTTATTCGGACCGTCATCATCAAATACTTTACAGATGAAGCCTAAAAGACTATCAGGACCAAAAGTTCTACGAATAAAAGTACCGACAAATAAATCCGTCAACTCCACGGGGTAGAAAGGCGGTTCAAAGTAGGTACCGACCTTGAAACGTGAAGAAATATCAATATTATCAGCCGAGATTTCAATAGCGTTGGTGTCTAATCTTTCGTCTTGCAATACGTTAGCTTCATATCCAACGACTTGGGCGCGTGTGGGTTCGTCGGTAATAACGATCAGTCCACGCGAGGCATTGTTAATGGAGATGGCATCATCGGAGGGTACTGCTGGTCTCAATTCCACGCGAACGGTATAATAGCCCTGATCCGGGAAACGTGTTACTTTACTGTTAAACGTTAATATCTCGGACTGACCGGGTTTTAATTCGGCGATTTCAAACGTATCACGTGTGCCGGGTACTTCGGTGGTGTTAGCCGGGTCTTGAATGAATCGAACTACCCGAATATTATTAATTGGAACTGTACCGCTGTTGCTGACTTTCGCAGTAATATCGTTTACGTTTGAGGCTTGGCTAATCGGAATCATTCTGCCAAATGAATTTTCATTCATCACCCATTCCACCTGCGCATCACTCACTCTGAATTCAGAGGAAAGCGGACGGAATACCCGTAAACAAGAACCTGCCTTGGGATAAACACCCGTTTTACCCAAAAACTGAAGTCCTACTTCACCGGAGATATTTTCCATCCCGACAGAAATCGGAACTTGTGCATTAGCATAGGCGGTTGAAACCTCTCCCTCTTGTTTGAGGTATTTGATGGAAATATCACCCGAATTTTTATGCAAGATTAACATAAAGGTGTTAGAGCCTGCGTATCCCTTCGGATCATCTTCCTCTCGCACCCAGAACGGAACATTTTCGTATAGCAATACAAACATACTATCCCCAAACGTTTGGTAACGCATGGATGCCCCCGGTACAGGATTACCGTCTATATCGGTAAAGGTTAAATCGCAGAGCAACATACCGATATAATTATTAATCAATCGGTTACCGGTGGAAGTCGGAAACGAAGGAAAGCCTGTTGTGGTTGAGGCAATGTTGGTAATTTGCCCAAACATCGCATAGCCATTCGTTCCTACGTAGATTGAGGAATACTTAAACCAATAATAAGGAAACTCAAAACCGATATTGATCGGACCGGCAATGTTATCATCCCCCAAGCCTTCCACCCGTTTGGTAATTGAGGCTGGGTCAATGTTTAGGTCATTACAGTTAAGAGCGGGACTACTGGTATCGGTACGGTAAACGTAGCCGAAGTCATCCTTCATCGGGGCTAAGGGTTGCGCCTCAGCGGAAAAAATAAATGCACAGAAAAGAACGAAAAAAAGAAAGATTCCCTTCGTCATCGTGGTGAAGTTGGTAAACATTGAACGTTAAATATGAAGCATTACTTTGCTGCCTACAAAGATAATTAAAAATTAATCTCACCAACCCGCAGACGTTTGAAAAAAATAATATCAGCCTACCTTTGGGTACAAGCCTTTTAGCTCAGTGAGTAACTCCTCCCATCCCCACGCCTCCTCCAGCCGAAATGCTCCAATGCGCGTACGAACTAACCCCTTCAAATAGCCCCCTACCCCCAAAGACTGCCCGATGTCATGCGCTAACGAACGAATATAAGTCCCTTTTGAACAGTCCACATCTATAATAATCTCTTGCGGGCTGTGGTAGGCGATTAGTTCTATCTTGGAAATCGTTACTTCACGTGGTTGGAGTTCGGGCTGAATGCCTTTGCGAGCTAATTCATAGGCTGTTTTGCCTTTCGTTTTGATGGCGGAAAAAGCGGGAGGCAACTGTTGGGTCGTTCCCCGAAAGGAATTGAAGGCTTGGATGACCTCCGCTTCAGTGAGATGGTCGGTTGGTTGGATATTTTCGGGCGGAAATTCGGCATCATAGCTGGGAGTAGTCGCTCCCAAACAAAGCGTCATCCGATAGGATTTATCGGCGTTTTGGAGGTCTTGAAGCATTTTGGTTTTTTTACCCGTAGCGATGATGAGCAAACCCGTCGCGAGCGGGTCTAACGTGCCTCCGTGTCCTACTTTTTTAACTTTAATCAGGTTTCTGATTTTGGCTACTACATCAAACGATGTCCAGTTAAGGGGCTTATCCACGAGGAGGATTTCTCCTTCGGCAAAATTCCATTCCTTTGCATGCTGATGTGTAGCGAATTCCACCTGAATAATAATGTGATTATAAAATTGTTCCTTTGATGAGTAAGACCGATTGAACGGACTGTTCTTTGAGTGCTAAAAACTGCTTTCGGTCTTCATCCTGCATGAAAGCCGTAAAATCTTTTTCGGTTGGAAAAGAAACCAGATGAACTTCATACGGTATATCGGTATTGGCTTCAATAACTTGGGCTTCTTCCGGTCTGATCCGTAACATAAGGCAACCGTTATATTTAGCGATCATGGGGATCACCTCTTCCTCAAATTGATGGAAAACGGCTTCCTGCTCCTCCCGAATATAAATCAACTGAGTGATGTAAATCACAACCGATATATGATCTAATTATTCCGCAGTAACAGGGGAAGTATTCTTTTTGGGACGAGCCATTACGGCATAAATCAATTCCGCATAACCCGCTACAATTACAAAAGGAGCAACGTGTAAGGCAATCGAAAATTCGGTAGCATCCTTAAATTTTTCTAAGGAAAGGAGGAAATAGCCTAAAATTAAAATACCGATCCCAACGCCTATCAATTTATAATTATGAGCAGTAAGGGCAAAGGTTTCATTCGATTTATTCTTTGAGGAAATGGCAAAAGCAGATTCCTCTTCCGCCGAAGCAGGTTTATTGATAACGGCACGACGTACCGGAGCTTTAGCTTTATTCATAATATTGTCCCTTTAATGGAGCAAAAATTCCATCTTACGAAGAATTGGGCTACTAAGTTACACACCTTTTGTATTTTCTACAAAAATGATGCCCAATATATTTTACTTTTGAGAACCCTTAACACCTTTCTTGGGTTTGACTTACGATTTAGCTTACTTTTACCCGTGATTTACGCCAACGCTAACGACGAACTCCTTTTTACCGAACAGCTCCTCGCCATCGAAAAAGATGAGGAACGAATGATCTTTCAACGCGATTACCGCTCTAAATCTTTGGATGAAAGACGCAAATCGGGCTTAACGTGGTATCCCGTCGTTCTACAAGACGATACCAAAAGTGCTACGGGTTTCGGTTTTGAAGTCCGCCGTACTACACACATGGATGCCCCTAATGCTTTTCAGTCGGGGCAGATCGTCAGCTTATTCTCCATGCAGGAAAAAGCCGAGAATCCCACCGTGAAAGGCATCATCAAAACCGTTCGGAGAGAATATGTAACGATAGCCCTAACCTGTGAGGAACTGCCCGACTGGTTGGACGACGGTAAGTTGGGTTTAGACCTATTTTTCGATGAAACGACCTATACCCTTATGGAGGAAATGCTCCAACAGGTTATCAAAGCCAAAGGCAATCGTTTAGCGGAATTACGGGAAATACTTTTAGGCTACCGAAAAGCAACTTTTAAGCCTTTTGAAGAACAGTTTTTAGCCCTTCCTCACTTAAATGATTCTCAAAATCAAGCGGTGCAAGCCGTCTTAGCAACCGAAGATGCGCTCGTCATCCATGGACCTCCGGGTACGGGTAAAACGACTACCTTAATAGAAGCCATCCGCGTTACACTTAAACAAGAGAAACAGGTCTTGGTCGTAGCCCCGAGTAATCTGGCTGTGGATTTATTGGTAGAAAGATTGGCGGAAGCGGGGGTAAATGTGCTTCGTTTGGGGCATCCCGTGCGCGTAACGGATGCGGTGCGTCATCATACATTGGATTTTAAGTTAGCCGACCACCCGCAATATGCCCGGCTCCGCCAACTGAAACGGCAGGCTAACGACATCCGCACCCAAGCCCTCAAATACAAGCGTACTTATGTAAAAGGAGAACGTGCTACCGCCATCATCGAAGCCCGCGAACTCCAACGTGATGCCAAAGATTTAGAACGATTCATCACACAGGACGTATTGGACGGAGTTCAAGTTTTCGCCGCTACACCGGTGTACGTGGCTTCGGAGTGGTTACGGAATAGGTCATTTCGCACCGTTTTCATTGACGAGGCGGCGCAAATGCTGGAACCCGCCACGTGGATTGCTGTCTCCAAAGCGCAACGGGTCATCTTTGCGGGGGATGACTGCCAGCTTCCGCCGACGGTTAAGTCCATGAAAGCACAATCAGGTGGTTTGGAAACGACTCTTTTTGAGAAATTCCACCGTCGGCAGGGAGAAAACGTCTCGCGTCTGCTGAAAACCCAATATCGGATGCACGAGCAAATCATGGCTTTTTCCAATCAAATGTTTTATGACGGAAAGTTGATTGCCCACGAGTCGGTAGCGAAGCAAAGGCTGTTTCCGATGGTTGAAGATGAAAATTTGAATCAGCCTTTGGAATGGGTGGATACTTCGGGTTGCGGTTTTGAAGAAGTTTTGAATGAAGAAACATTGAGCCTTTACAATCCCGAAGAAGCCCGAATCTTGATCCAGCATTTACTTAACTTGGTGTTCAACATTCGTTTTCATCATTTGGAAGACATTAAAATCGGGATCATCTCGCCCTATAAGGCACAAACGAGTGTCTTACGGGAATTAATCCGCAGCGAATCGAACTTACATCATGCTAACCCGTTCTTGGTCGTGGATACGGTGGATGGTTTTCAGGGGCAGGAATGTGATGTGATTTATATTTCCTTAGTGCGGAGTAATGACAAAAACGAGATCGGCTTCTTAAAAGATACCCGCCGGATGAATGTCGCCATGACCCGCGCCCGCAAAAAGTTAGTGATGATCGGGGACGGGGCTACAATTTCGGCACATCCCTTTTATGCTTCCTTTCTTGATTTTGTAAATGAAACAGATGCTTATCGGTCGGCGTGGGAATGGATTGGGTGAAGAGAAAGTTTGATTGTCAGGCATTATTTCTTTATCTTTACGACATGAAGACCCTCATTTACGCGGAACTCTCCGAGATTACGCCTGACTTTTGGGCGCAACAGCAAATTTCTTACGCCGGCAAAGAGGCGCGCGTTACCATTCAAATTGAAACTGAAACGGATACAACGGAAACCATCCTCCGTAATCCGACTTGGGCATCGGAATTGACGCAAGCTATGTCAGAAGTAAAACAATACCTTTCGGGAGAGCCTACGGTATCCATGATTAAGGTAGCAGACGTTAATGCTTTAGAAAGTGAAATACAAAATCGTCTTACACCCTAACGCATTGGAGCATCTGATCGAGTGGGCAAAGACGGATACCAAAATGCTGAAAAAGATTTTTTCACTCATTGAACAGATGCAAACAGACCCGTTTAACGGCTTAGGTAAACCCGAACCCCTGAAACATCAATTTCAAGGATTATGGTCAAGACGTATTACGGATTATCATCGCCTAATTTATCAGGTTGAGCAAGACGAACTCATTATCTTATCTTGTTATTCTCATTATGAAGAATAGGAGGAGCTTAGTACGGTTCAGATGAACGTTGCCATGACCCGCGCCTGTAAAAAGTTAGTGATGATTGGCGACGGGGCGACCATTTCGGCACATCCGTTTTATGCTTCCTTTCTTGACTTTGTGAATGAAACAGATGCTTACCGTTCGGCATGGGAATGGATGGGTTAGTTTATTGAAAAGATCAAGCGTAGTTTATCAAATGATCCGGTGTAGTTTATAATAGTAACGCGAAAATGCTAAATTGCAACAAACCATTCAACGTTGATCCAACTATGAAAACCATCGGCTTATTCCTACTCTTATTTTGGGGCGGGTTGGTAAACTTATTTGCCCAACAAGATACGACCTACCGCCCCTTCCCTACCGACAGTGCGATGTGGGTGTATTCCACATCATACCTACCTGGATGGGCTATTGGAACCGAGTATACTATTTATCTGATGATCGGAGATACGACCATCAAAGGGAAGAAGTATAGTAAGATATATGCTGCAGAAGGTTATCAGGAGTTCCACTCATCTAATCGTGATAGTGTTATTAAGGAACACTTTGATCCTATTGTAACCTACATTGCGGCTTTTCGGGAAGAAAACAGGCGTACCTACTACTTACCTCATTATGACGCATCCTTTCCCGAAGATACGGCTGAACGAATGATCTTTGATTTTAATGTTAGAGATAAAGATACGGTTGTATTACAAGTACCTAATGGCGGACCTGTTACGAATTACCGACAAATTATGCATCGCGGTAATGGAGGCTTTGATTCTGTAACCCTTGAAGTACAGAGAGACAATAATGGAAGGATTTATTCTATTTATGATGGCGGTCGTTATATAATGTTTAACCAAAACATACAAGGAATTGGTAGTACGGCAGGTGATTTTTTCGTTGCAGCACCGCCTTCGTTATTAGATTTCATTTATTCTCGTTTTCTGTTTGACGGGACCCAATGCAAATTATCCTATCAGTCATCTAATCCTGATGACATTTATCAGGAAGTACTTAAAAAATGTTTCAAGTATAAATATACAGGAATTCAAGATAAGGTCTCATCACAAAATATGGTGATTTATCCTAATCCGGTCATTAACCGGTTACAGTTAAATTTAACAAACGCTCAACCTTACCTATTAACTATTTATGATTTGAATAGTCGTATCCTATTTCAGTTAGAAACGTCAGAGTCAAATCTAAGTATAGACACGCAAAATTTTCCCTCAGGTGTTTATTTAGTAAAGGTGTTCTACCCTGCTTCTAATCGCTTATTCACCACTAAATTTATAATTCGATAAAAGATCATCCAAGGCTATGTAAGAACTAAACGTTTCTTTACATTGTATCTGCCGGATTTTTTGTATCTTAGCATACAATTTTCATCTGTATGGCGTTTATGCGAATAATGGGCATCTTTTATTGCTTTATCATCTTTTGTTTAGGATTGACTTCTGCTTTTGCTCAATTAGGAGGGGTAAAAGGCAATGAATGGATCAATCCTACCCAAAAATATATTCGCATCGAAGTTGCGCAGGATGGTATCTACCGCATTCCGGCAAGCCAATTCAACCTACCGGCGGATGTTCATCCCGACCGATTGCACCTCTATTATCTGGGGCAGGAACAAATACTATTCATTCATAACGAGGGTGATCCGAATCGCTTAGACGGTAACGACTACCTCGAATTTTTCGGGGAACGCATGGACGGACGTACCGAAACGCCTCTCTATCGCCATCCGACTCGCCACTACAACGCGCCCAATATTCAAGCCAATCCCTTCGCCAATACCATGTCCGATACTTCCGCTTACTTTTTAACGTGGAATGACTCGGTCAGAAGTCCCCAATTTAACTATCAACCGATTACTTCCAGCCCCGAAGCCTTAGCCCAAATCACGGTTGAACAACCTTTTTACCGCCATATTGAGCGGGTTATTGCCCCTATTCGCTATTATTCACAGGGCGGAAGTATCTCTAAATTCGATACTTATCGAGAGGGGAGCTGCTCCTACACCACCGGCGAAGGCTATGTTTTTACCCCCGGAAAAAGTTTTAGAGTAAACCTCAAAGCCCCTTTTCCGTTTCTTGAAGCACAAAGTCCACCTTTGTTATCGGCTTATGTCCATGCTTTTAATCCGGCGGCATCTCAAAGTGCCAACTTGATGTTTGGCGAAAAACAGGTGCAAGTATTTATTGGTGCTGATACCATGACTACCCTGCGTGTGCCATTGTCAACTGCTGATCTGAAATCCGTTAATACCTTCGGTTTGGATGCTCAACTGGATAATTATCAATTAGCGGTCGCGTATGTGCAGTTGGATTATGACCGACATTTTCAATTTAACCAAGATACCAAAGTCCGTATCCAATGGAATGAAACAGCCACCGAAACCTATAAAGTCAGCTTGACCGGACTCCAACCCGATACCGATTATTACCTCTATGACTTGGATTATGCCTTGAGAATCAAAGGAGTTTGGGTAGATAATAAAGTCCTTTTTGCGATTGATCCGAAAGCTACGCAACGCCGTTTTTACCTCCTTGCCGAATCCCAAATCCAAGCCGACCAAGCCAATGCCCGCGTCTTCATTGATTCGGATATTAAAAACTATACCCATATCGCAGGGGCGGAGATGATCGTCATTGCCAACCCGTCGGTCATGCAATCGGCGGGGGCGTATGAACAATATCGGGATACTTGTTCCGTTAATCGGCTCAAGACCATTGTGGTCTCCACCGAAGAACTTTACGATCAATTTTCCTATGGTTCGCCTAACGTGATGGCATTCAAACGGTTCATCCGCACGGCTTTAGATACGTGGACGATCAAACCTAAGTATGTTTTCTTGTGGGGAAAAGGCTATTATGCCCGCTTAGGTAACGAACGCAAAACCACCACTTGGGGAACACCCGCCAGCGATAACCGCTTCGTTTGTGAGTTTAATGAAGATGATGATTTAGACTATGTACCCGAAATACCCATCGGCAGGCTGAATTGCCTTACGAATGAAGAGGGCTTTGCCTATTTGGAAAAACTGAAAGAATATGAATACACGCCCTACCAATCATGGATGAAAAACGCCCTCCATTTAGGCGGTGGAGACGGTGAAGGCGAACAGCGGGGCATCATTCAGAACCTAACCACCGTTCAGCAGATATTTGAATCCGCACCGCTCGGCGGGAAGGTAGCCTACTTTCAAAAAGGGGCTTTGGGAAAGCCATATCAACCGAAAAATACCACTACCCGCGAAGTATTGAATAACGGTGTGGGCATCTTTTGTTTTTACGGGCATTCCTCATCGCGTCAGTTTGATGTGGAAGTTTTACATCCCTCTGAATATCAAAATGAAGGTAAATATCCCTTCGTGATAGCTAACGGCTGTTATGCGGGTGCGTTTCATGACCAACAAACGCTGGGAGAACAGTTTTTAGTTTATCCAAAAAAAGGAGCTATCGGTTGGCTGTCATCTTCCAGTTACGGATACATGTCCCAACTTTCCCGCTATAATCAACTCTTTTACCAAATAGCCTTTCGGGATTCGCTCGGTTCACCGATAGGAAATATCGTTCGGGAGACGGTGAGAAGATTTTTATCTGTGCCAAATCTATCTCAAAATGACTACGTACATGCTTCCCAAGTGAACTTGCAGGGTGATCCATCCATCCGATTATATCACCCCAAAGGTCCTGATTTGGAGTTACTCCGTTCTGATGTGAAGGTAACGCCCTCCCTTACAACCGTAGAAACGAAAGAATTGCGCTTCCAAGTACGGTTACGGAATATCGGTTCTGCCTTTGCGGATAGTTTCAAGGTGGGGGTAAAACATGAACAACTCAACGGAATTAGTGAAAATATTGATTTGCCGAAACAAGCCCCAGTCTTAAGGCAAGATACGCTAATTTTTACTGTAACCTTACCCCAACCACCGACCGGAGGTACGCACCGCTTTGAACTCTTTTTAGATGCAGATAACTTCATTGCCGAGCAAAACGAAAACAACAACCGCTTTACGGTAGAAGTAATTGTGCCTTCGGATTTGCCGGAAATCTTATATCCTTATCCCTACCAAATCACCAATCGGCAGGCAATAACCCTTTCCGCCTCCGCGCCCGGAAAAGCAAACCCGAATAATACTCCCATCCGATATTTCTTTGAAGCCGATACCACTCATTTATTCAACTCACCGTTTAAGGTCAATTCTTCGGCAGTTATCGCTTCACCCGATTTGGGGCAGTGGGAACTACCCTTCAAAGCTGTGCATAATGTCGCTTACTACTGGCGGGTCCGTGTCGAAGACAGCGACCAATGGGCTACGGCTTCCTTCAAATACATGATCGGACGAACAGGCTGGGGGCAATCCCATTTCGGGCAGTGGCAAAATAATTTCACGGAAAGCTATTCCTATGACAGCCTGACCAACCGCCGAGAATTCGATTCTTTCTTTACCCAAGTGATGGCTCGTGCCGGTTCTGCCCGCAATTTGGAATTCAATCTGGACGGCGGAGTGAACGGCTATACCAACATTTTGGCTCAAGAGGAATTGGGTAAAACCGTGCTGTACAGCATCATTGACGGTAAAACGCTTCGCCCGCGAACGAATCATCCCCGATACAATAATTTAGATTTCGTTAAAGTTGAAGAAATACAAAAACTTGAACCGATCATCAACGGACTGGCTAAAGGCGATCATATCGTATTGTTAGGTTATTATCCGCTCGTTAGTCAATGGAAATGGGACAATAAAGTAAAGGCAATCAACGCTATTGGGGCAACGGATTCTATTCTCAAAATCGGGGACTATGACGGATTTATTCTTGTTGGGACAAAAGGCGCGCCGGTCGGTTCTGCTGTATTGGCAACCAAAAAACGAATCGAATTCACCGATTCGGGAGCGTATGTAAATACTCGTTTGTATAGCCGTTTACCTGCCGGACGAATGGAGTCGGCATGGTTTGGACCTGCTAAAAATCAGTGGCGTTCTGCTGAATGGGTCTATCGTACCGAACCCTCCGACCGTGTAACCATTCAAGTTTGGGGGCAAAATGCTGACGGTAACAATATGTTACTCAAGCAAACGACCGAAAAATTCATTGACCTAACCGATATATCGGTCAAAGCCTATCCGCGTTTACAATTACGGGCAGTCTTATCTGATTCCGTCAATCGTACCGCTCCACAACCCGATTATTGGAACGTCTTTTATGAAGAAGTACCGGAGGGCATACATTTACCGCGTCCGAAAGCCGTCATGCCTGTAATGGTTCATTATGTAGGAGATACCATTCGTTTTAACGGTAAATTTCAAAACCTGACTCCCATTCGGATGGATAGTTTAATGGTTCGCGCTGTTTTGGAGGATTATTCAGGTAATATTATTCATCGAAGAGATTTTCGGATAGCTTCCGTAGCGGAGTCGGGCAATGTTTCCGTTCCGTATCAATTACCCACAGCGGGTTTTAAGGGAGGTTTCCACCGTTTGTTAGTAACCGTTAATCCCGATCACCGCCAACCCGAAAAAACGATTGATAATAATACGGCTATCGTTTTGCTGAACTTCATTCCCGATACACGCCCGCCTGTGTTGCAGGTTTCGGTTGAAAAGAAAATACCTGTTAACGGCATGATCATTTCACCCAACCCCGCTATCCGCATCCAACTAACGGATGACAATCAATTTCAATTCCCTGATGATACTACTTCGGTCGCCGTTCGATTCGGACCCTATGATGATGAGCAGTTAATTCGTCCGTATTACTATCGTACCGGTGATTTGATCTGGGAACAAATGCCTAATGGAATCGTAGTGGACTTTCAACCGAAAAATTTACCGGACGGGCGTTATACTTTGGTCGTGCAGGGATGGGATAAAGTCGGCAACGTAGCGGGTGCGCAACCCTACAAAATTGAAATGGAAGTACGTAATTCAACGTCCGTGAGTGAAATCATCGCCCTACCCAATCCGTTTAATGAACATACCTATTTTTCGTATGTGTTAACGGGAAAAACTTTGCCGACCGAATTTGCGATAGATATTTTCGACGTTTCAGGTAGAAAAGTCCGCGTCTTAGACTTGGAAGCAACGCAAGATGTTGGCTTCGGAGAGGTTATCACCCGCTCGTCATGGGATGGGACAGATACTTTCGGTCGAATTTTAAGTGAAGGCATCTATATTTATCGCGCCCGTATCAAATTCGGTAACGGCAATTATTTGGAACGGGCAGGAAAAGTTATCTTAGTGCGCTAAAACGACTCATTTGAAAAAAAATCTGATCTACGGTTACCACGCCGTTTTGGAAGCCCTCGAAGCCGAAAAGGACATTGACAAAGTCCTTTTTCGGAAAGGTTTAGACCTTCGTTCCATTAACCCGATCCGGGAAGGACTACGGGAACGGCAAATTCCTTACCAATTCGTACCGGATGTGAAGTTAGAAATGCTCTGTCCCGGACGCAATCATCAGGGGATATTGGCATTTGTTTCATCAGTGATCTATCAACCGTTGGAAGAAGTGATTATGATGGTTTATGAATCGGGTCAAACGCCCCTATTTATCTTGCCTGATGGCGTTACCGATGTTCGGAATATGGGTGCTATTGCCCGCAGTGCGGAGGGCTTAGGGGCGCAGGCGTTGATTGTACCCATGCAACATACCGCCCGCATGGATGCCGATGCCGTGAAGACTTCTGCCGGTGCTTTGAATCACTTACCCGTTTGCCGTACCCCTGATGTACTCGCTACCTTAGATTTATTAAAAAATAGCGGTATTCAACTGATCGCATCCTCCGACCGCGCACGCAAAACCCTTTTTGAAGCCGACTACACCGCCCCGACTTGTATTTTGTTGGGTGCGGAGGATACGGGGCTGTCATCGGCGGTCTTGCGGAAATGCGATGACGTAGTTGCGATACCCATGTTCGGTAAGATCAACTCCTTAAACGTTTCGGTGGCTTCGGGGATACTGCTGATGGAAGTACAGAGGCAACGATTAAACAGTTGACCTACTCTTGCTCTTTCGGTTCTGTTACGTCAAAGAATTTATAAACGATGGGTGGTAAGTCAGGTATCTGGCTCGGATTCAGCGTTAGGTCTTTGATGATTTTACCGTCTTGAACCAAAATGATACGCGGATTTATAAAATCCAGCACATATTTCAAATACCGACCTTGCGCATCATAAAACGTTCGAGCATCTCCCCGCACTAAGGAAGAATCGTTGAGGTGACGATCTATCACTTTTTGATCCCTTCTTTTCAAAGCCGCTACTAAACGAATGGGTTTATCCGGGTATTGTTGCCGAAACTTTTTATAAAATGCCAAGACATCATCTTTACAGGGTGGACAGGAATTGTCTAAGGGAACGAAGATAATCGCCTCATTTTGCGGGCTGTGTTGATGTTCTTTGCGGAAATAAGGCAACCAACTGTCTTGCGTTATGCCTTTTTTGCGGTTGGGGAAGGGTATCGGTTTTTTCTTGGTGGGCATGAAATCATATCGGGTATAGACCGATGCTTCGCCTTCCCTTAGGTAGGACTCCTTCACGTTGATAAAGTAAACGCCTTCAGGTGCAATAATCAGATGGGGCCAGATAGATACAATCTTATCGGGGTCGGGTGAAGGTTGTATTTCTTCGGGTAGGAGTGCTTCCCCCAACAGCTTAAAGTTGGTATCCATGACGGCAAGCACGTACCGCCGAATGCTCAATTCTTCAATGGTAGGCTTCGGTGGAGCGGGAAGTTTTAGGAAGCGGAGGTACTGTTTGCGATAGGGATCGAAATAAAGATAAAAATATTCTCCTCCTTTTTTATTCCATTGTTCGTCAGGTCCGATGAGTTTGCCGTTGGAGTCGGAAGAGGCGGGTAGGATCGTGTCAATCAACGAATGCGGTACGTGGTAGCTCTTGGTCTTACCCGTTTTAAGGTCGTATTCGGTATAGGTGGGGGTCATCCAAAAACCGTAAACAGGGTTGCCCCGATGGTTGATAACACGCTGGGGACTGGTAAAATCGCTGGGATAATGATGTTTACGGGCAAATTCGGGAAAGTAAACGGGGTGCGGAGTAAAAACATGTTTTCCGTTTCGATATTCGATATGCCCACCGACTTCATAGGGTATTTTGCAAAAATTTTTCCAGCCCGGACGGCTATGTCCTTGATCAAAAGTTAAAAATATTTTACCATTATTCACCATGAGCCGGGAATCATCCATGCTAATCCATACGGCAGAATCTTTGGATATTTTGCGTTCGGCTTTATGTTGGGTGGGATCAAGGGAAAGTTTCATGGTCGTCCGCTGACGCGGAATGATGGAAAGATCAATCGTTTCCAAGGGTTCGCCCCGGGCATTCATCCGCATCAAGGTGGAGTCCGATGCTTCAAAGCGTGGATGCCAACCCACCGCATAAGACCAAAAAAATGAGTCCGGTGCTACGTAACACCAAGAATCTATATAGCGATGATGCGCAACATCATCTATTGGAGGTGCTTGAGAGCTGAACGGTTCAGATGATACCAACTTTTTGGTTTTCCAATCATAACGTTGAATAAAGTAATTCTTGTTGATGTAATTGGTCGCAACGAGGAAAGAATCCTGTTTCGTAAACTTCATGAAGTTGAGCGAGAACGGGTTTTTAGCTCCCGTAAAAACAACATCCTCTGCTTTTTTTAAGTCAAAGTAATTAAAAGTAGGTTGTTGAGTGGTACGGCAAGACAATGAGCCTATTAACAATAAGCATAAAAATAAGTATTTCATAGGGCATCTTTTATCAAAAAGTGAAGAAGCAAGCCGTAAAGAGAAATTTAATTCCCCGTACCTGTGCCTTGCGGAATGGAAAAAGCGTACATGGCAGGTGCATCATAGATCGTTAAAGTAGATATACTTTGTATTTCGGAATAATACAAGATATCTTCGGTCATCGTTTTAATGTTCTCTTTTTTGGCAGGAACATTCTTTTTTGCTCTTGAGCGATTGGTTTGATGTAACGGCTCAAGGACCGGCTCGTTTTGGCAGGATATAACCCCCAACAAAAGGAGCATCAATATCCAAGAATATAGCTTCATAATTATTTTGAGATTGTTGAATAATCAATCCGATGTCAAATTGAAAAAAAAAAAAAAATGGA
>Ga0058865_1043884_pt1 | contig 16339 bp, 2 predicted proteins | sample TNRReaAnaerobRNA_2_FD_61085 | JGI IMG/M metagenome (GOLD analysis project Ga0058865, IMG submission 61085) | Wastewater treatment Type I Accumulibacter community from EBPR Bioreactor in Madison, WI, USA - TNR Reactor, Time C-32min-Anaerobic_ RNA... | ecosystem: Engineered > Bioreactor > EBPR >...
AATATATAATTTAATATTTAATTTTGTATTTTCATTGCATGTATATTCTGTTATGCAATGAAGTAAAAACCAACCTAAGATGATTGCATCAGGCATCGGATCTTTGCCAAAGCTAATGCTGCAATTAAAATAATAACATATTAAAATTTGGTTATTAACCGGATACACATAGGAATAAAAATATTTGTTTTTATTTGACTTTGTGATAAGGGTAAAACCTGCAAGGATTGTCTTTTGTCATGGAAATGAGATTTGTTTTCATTTCTTCGGAAAACTCATGACAAGAAACAAAAGTTGGAAATATGACGGGATTTTCTTAATTAAAACGAAGAAAAATACAAAGCGTTTTCCAATGATTTTACATTACTTTTTAACCAAAACTCAAGTATAAAATGTACACTTTTAAAGAAAATATTTATTAAATCTTTCATTGCATTTTGAATTTTTTGTTAATAAATAACGAATAATTGTAAATTATAACATATTGAATTATAATTCAATATGTATTTTTTTATTTATATTTATTTGGAGTGTTATATTGAAGTAAGGGTGTATAAAGGTTAACTTGTCTTAGGGGTAGATCAGCTATGTGTTTTGAGCTGATAAATTTGAATAAAGTGTTATATAAACGAAAATTAAATTTTGGTTTTCAAAAGATCCTGACGGGATTATTAAAATAGTTAAATGTCATCTAAAATGAAAAAATCATTACTTACAAAAATTGGTATTGTTGATTATTTAAGATTTCTTGCAACCATCGTTATGTTCCTTATAGGAATACAATGGGTTACAGCTCAATGTCCCACACTGGTCAAAGTGAGTGTCGGCGAGTGTACCAATACCGGTACAGGGCCCAGAGTATTGGTTGCCTGGTATTTTGATTTTGATAATTCCGCAGATGTGACGATCACCATTAACGACGGAAATGGTAATACATTTTCAAAAAGTATAGGGCCCTCACATCAGGGAACACCGTATTACATTCAAAGGATTGTGACCGCCAATGGGAATACCTATAATTCGACCATTACTTATTCCGGTGGTTGCGGTTCAACCTCCGCAAGCTATACCTTACCTGCAGCTTGTAATCTGAATCCTTCATGTGGCTCAGGTGCATTGGGAGGAAGAGTTTTTGCGGATTATGACCTGGACGGTCTTCAGGGTGGATCTGAAAAAGGACTGAAAAATGTTTCTGTCAAAATCTATAATGATGCCCAGAATTTGGTCACAACAGCAACCTCAGATATCAACGGTAATTGGTTGGCTTCGGGTTTGACCGATGGTCAAAAGCTGAGGATAGAATATGATTACAGTACGTTTCCAACCCCGATAGGGTATAAATTAGGGAAAAAAGCCGGAAGTGCCGGAACCACGGTGCAATTTGCCACGGTGCCTTCCTGCGCAAATAACCTGGGTTTGTTTCTGGAAGAAATTTATTCAGAACCTAACCCTGTAGTAGCTTCTATCAGGTTCATGAATGGAGATATATCATCCACAGATGAGTGTTCAGGAGCTGAGCAATATTTAGTTATTACTTTTAACTATGATGCAACTAACGAGCAATTTGGCACCGAGGGTTTTAATGTTCCTGTTGACCGGGGAGTTGCCAAAGCAAAAGAAGTCGGGTCTGTCTGGGGTATGGCCTGGAATAAATATACCGGACACATTTATACGTCAGCATTCCTTAGACGACATGCCGGCATGGGACCTAATGGAATTGGTGCAATTTACAGAAGTATTCAAACTGCTCCGGGTGGTGCATGGACAACCAGTCTGTTGATTGACCTTGCAGCTGCAGGTTATGATCTGGGTCAGGGTGATATGGATTATAGCGCTTCAGGCAGGGGACTTCCCGCTTGTAAAAATGATCCCAGCAGGGACATTGCGGCATTTTCACTAATCGGTAAAGTAGGATTTGGAGACATTGATCTGTCTGCCGATGGAAAAACTTTGTATGCAATGAACCTCAAAAACAGGTCTTTGATCATCATGCAGTTGAACGATGCCGGAACAGCAGTTTTGAGTCATTCTGAAGTAGTGTTGCCAAATCCCTGCGCCGACCCTTATGACTGGAGACCTTGGGGTTTGAAATATTATCAGGGTAAGGTTTATGTTGGTGGTGTCAATGCAGGTTATTCATCCGTCAACAAATACCCTAATGATGATTACAGAAGACTAAGGGCTTATGTATTTGAATATGATCCTGGGTCTGGTACATTTAATGGTCCTATTTTGAAACAACCATTGGATTATCCGAAAACAGGTGACCAAAGTACGACCAGATGGTATATTTGGGAAGATACTTATACCAATCAGAAAAGCAGTTCTTACAACCAGCCTATGCTGTCTGATATTGAATTTGATGCCAATGGTAATATTCTGTTGGCTTATGCAGACAGGGGCGGTTACCAGTGGGGTTGGAAAAACTATTTGCCCCATGCTACCCTTACCACTTTAAGAGATTATTTCTCAAACGGAGATATTACCAAAGGGTATAAAAACGAACCGGGAATATTTTTAACAGAAGATAACCGGGTAATTGGTTATGATACGGGTTCGGGTTGCGGACTCACCGCTTCACAAGGACCTGGTGGAGGTGAATTCTATTGTGGTGATAATTTGCATCACCCGGAATGTGCACAGGGTGCAGTTGCCTCTCACCCAAGTAAAAATGAGATGTTCATGACCTATATGGACCCGGTAGATATTTGGTCAGGTGGTGTTGGCGTACTTTCCCATACGACCGGGCAAAGATTAAGAGGTATTGAATTTTATTATATGCCAGGTGGGTCTGCCAGTGGATGGCATGGGAAAGCCGGTGGTGTTGGAGACGTTGAATTATTGTCTTCTCCTATTTCTGCTGTTAAGCAGGTTGGTAACAGGATCTGGATTGATCTGGATATCGATGGTATTCAGGATCCGGGTGAAACTCCTTTACCCAATATCAATGTCAGTCTGTATGATGCAGGTGGAACATTGATTGAAACCACCACAACAGATGCCAATGGTGAATATTATTTTGAAGATTATACACCAGATGCAACGCACTATATCGTTGTGGGTACAGGTGGTCAGTTCAATAACGGGGTACTCAATAATATATATAATATGACTGTACCAAATACCGGTATGGGTGATATCCCTGACCTGAATGACTCGGATGGTACAGCTAAACCCTCAGGCTTCCTGGCCGGTTATCCATATATTCAAATCACAACACCCGATATAGGGCAAGTGAATCAAAGTTACGACTTTGGTTTCTATCCGTGTGAAATTACATCTATGGGAGCTGAAGCTCTATGTGATGATAACGGAACAGGTACTTTCCTCGATGACTTTTTCACTATCAGGGTCAATCCTGTTGGTTCAGGAACCAGCCCAAATTATAATGTAACGGTCGTCCATGATGGAAATACCACAACTTATGGTCCTTATAGTTTTGGAGCTGCATCACCTTATTTTGGCAATTTCCCGATTGATGGAGGAAATGCTCAGGTGACAGTGACTGATGCTGCTACCGGAGGATGTACATTGGGACCTGTTACAGTTAATGCACCGGCTACCTGTTCATTCTGTGAGGTTTCAGAAGCTAATATTCAGGTGGAATGTGTGAATAATGACACAGAAACACCTTCCGATGATAAATTCAGACTTTATGTTGACCCTACCGGTATTGGTTTAGGGGCAAATTATACGGTAGTGGTTGTTCATAACGGAATAACCTATAACTACGGGCCATTTACCTATGGAGCTCCTTCTCCAACTTTTGGAAATTATCTTATTACAGGCGGTGATGCAACAGTTTCTATCATAGATGGAGCAGCACCTGGTTGCGAACTTGGACCTGAAACAGTAAAAGCGCCTGCATATTGCTCACCTTACTTCTTTGGTTGTGAAGATGATTCAGTTATTGAACTACTAAGTACCGGGGTTAATTGTGGCTCAAATCCACAGACGCAGATCACCATTCCGGATCCGGGAAGTGTTACGGAAGTCGTAGTTGAAGTTGTATATCTAAACAGTTATCCGGGAAATAGTATTACCGTCCAGTCCAATTTTGGTAATCATACTTTTAACCGGGTGGATGTTCTTGGAGGTAATTCAGATGTTTATGTATACAGAGGTTATTTGCCTGGAGGAACATCATCGGTGAGCCACAACAGTGCGACAGGTCAATGCGGTAATGGAAATGGATTGCAATCTCTGGTGAGTTATGTGATCAGAACTGTTCCGGAAAATAATAGCGTTCACTCTTTAGTATATACTGCATTGAGCGGTTATTGCGACTTGCAGGAATTCAGTATTCCGGTTGCCAGCAATGATTACCCAAGAGACATCGTGGTTAAATTGCCGATTACTGAACTCAGTACAGACGGAACTTACATGACCATAACAGCAGAAGCTGGTGGTGTGGAAGAGAGCATTACGATCTTTGGACCTCCTGCGGGTACTTGCTGTATCAATGAAGTTGAAATCACGATTCCTCAGGTACCTGGAGTAGCGAATGTAGTCAATGTGAGCATTGATACCAGGAGCAGCTCAAATCCAACAGGTGGCGGATGTGGACAATCATGGGTGATTGCAGGTCATGCACTGGTAGAAGCCGGATGTCCTGAACCTATCATTTCACACGAGAAAGTGTTTAGTACAGCTATTCAGACCGGGCCTAACTCTTTTGATGCCATTTACCTGATCACAGTAATGAATACGGGTGGAGCAGCTGGTGTTTATTCACTGACTGACCAGCCTATGTACGATGATGATGTGATCATCAGTGGAGCAAGTTTTAACAGCACAGCTCCTGGCAATCCGGGTACTACACTTGCTGGAAACGGACCATGGCTTTTGGGAAATAATATCAATATATTAGCAGGAGCGATCCATAGTTATATTGTAAATGTACAGGTTTCCATCGATTTGAATGATGGAGCAGGTGACGACCAATATGATGAATGCCAGGGCGGTGGTTCAGGAAGCGGTTTATTCAATATGAGTTTACTGGATGTGAATGGAGATACCACGGAGGATGAAACTGATGAGGATTGTGGTGAATTGCCATATATTACTCATGAAAAAACTATCAGTAGTGTCACTCAAACTACTGCGAATACTTATAATGTAGTCTATCAGGTAGTCGTGCAAAACACGGGTGGTGTACAGGGACAATATGATCTCTCAGATGCCCCGATGTTTGATGACGATATCACTATAAATGGTGCAAACTATACCAGTACTGCACCCGGTAATCCTGGCAGCGCCCTTGCAGGTGTAGGACCATGGGTTCTGGGTGATGATATTAATATTGTTGCAGGAGCAACACATACCTACACTTTGACAGTAAATGTAACACTGGATCTGAGAACAGGTACTCCGGGTGATAATATCTACAAAGAATGTGGAGATGGTACCCCAGGCGTTCCTGCACCGGGAGAAGGATTATTCAACCGTAGTTTGCTGGATAAAGATAATGACGGTACTCCGGATGAAACTGATGAAGTTTGTGCGGATCTGCCATACATCATACATGAAAAAACGATCAGCAGTGTCACTCAAACTACTGCGAATACTTATAATGTAGTCTATCAGGTAGTCGTGCAAAACACAGGTGGTGCTCAGGGACAATATGATCTTACTGATGCTCCGATGTTTGACAATGACATCACCATCAATGGTGCAGGTTATACCAGCACAGCACCTGGAAATGCAGGCAGTGCATTAGCAGGCATAGGTCCATGGGTTTTAGGCAATAACATTAATATTAATGTAGGAGCCACACATACTTACACATTGACTGTGAATGTGACGCTGGATCTAAGGGCAGGTACAACCGGTGACAATATCTACAAAGAATGTGGAGATGGTACACCAGGTGTTCCGGCACCGGGAGAAGGCTTGTTCAACCGCAGTTTACTGGATGTGAACAATGATGGCACACCGGATCAGACCGACGAAGTATGTGGTGATTTGCCTTATATTACACATGAAAAAACGATCAGCAGTGTCACACAGACGACTGCTAATACTTATAATGTTGTTTATCAGGTCGTTGTCAGAAATACAGGTGGATTGCCGGGACAATATGATTTAACAGATACGCCGGTATTTGACAATGACATTGCGATCAACAGCGCAAGCTATGTCAGTACAGTTCCCGGAAATGCGGGAAGTACATTGGCAGGAAGCGGACCATGGGTGTTAGGTAACGATATCAATATCGCTGTAGGTGCTATTCATACCTACACACTGACTGTAAATGTGACTCTGGATCTCAGAGCAGGAACAGGAGGTGATAACATCTATCGGGAATGCGGAGATGGAACACCGGGTGTTCCCGCACCGGGAGAAGGTTTGTTCAACCGCAGTTTACTGGATGTGAACAATGATGGCACACCTGATGAAACCGACGAAGTTTGTGCTGATTTGCCTTATATCATTCATGATAAAACGATCAGCAGTGTTACACAGACTGCTGCAAATAATTATAATGTTGTTTATCAGGTAGTCGTGCAAAATATCGGAGGTGCTCAGGGACAATATGACCTGACGGATGCGCCGATGTTTGATAATGACATTGCTATCAATACCGCAAGTTATGCAAGTACAGCACCCGGAAATGCAGGCAGTGCACTTGCAGGCAACGGACCATGGGTTCTGGGCAATGACATCAATATCCCTGCCGGGTCAAGTCATACATATACATTGACCGTGAATGTGACACTGGATCTAAGAACTGGAACTACAGGTGATAATATCTACAAAGAATGTGGAGATGGCACACCAGGTGTTCCTGCACCAGGAGAAGGCTTGTTCAATCGCAGTTTACTGGATGTAAACAATGATGGCACTCCGGATCAAACAGACGAAGTTTGTGCCGACCTGCCTTACATCATTCATGAGAAGACTGTAAATAATGTAACTCAGACTGGCCCCCATACGTATGATGTCGTATACCAGGTGGTGGTTCAAAATATTGGAGGTGCTATTGGACAATATGATTTGAATGATGCTCCGGCATTTGACGATGATATAACGATCAATAATGCAGGGTATACCAGTACAGCACCTGGAAATGCTGGTAGTGCATTGGCAGGCAGCGGACCATGGGTGTTGGGTAACAATATCAATATTGCTTCTGGCGCTACCCATACGTATACAATTACGGTCAACGTGACAATTAACCTAAATGAAGGAACTCCTGGCAATAATATTTATACTGCTTGTGGTGAAACCAATCCGGGTGTTCCAACTCCGGGTGAAGGTTTGTTCAATAGAAGTTTACTGGACGTAAATAATGATGGTACGCCTGATCAGACTGATGAAGCTTGTGAAGATTTACCATACATCATTCATGAAAAAGTATTTAGTACAGCAATTCAAACCGGTCCAAACAGCTTCGATGCGATCTACCTGATCACGGTCATGAATAATGGCGGAGCTTCAGGAGTATATACACTCAGAGACCAGCCAATGTTTGATGACGATGTTATCATCAATAATGCAGAATATTCAAGTACAGCTCCGGGTAACCCCGGTTCAACCCTGGCAGGTACAGGACCATGGTTTTTGGGCAATGATCAAAGCATTTCAGCAGGCGCAATCCATAGTTATGTTGTTACTGTTGGGGTTACAATTGATTTGGAAGATGACCTCGGCGATGACGAATATGATGAATGTGAAGGTGGCGGCGGTCCCGGAAGTGGTATGTTTAATATGAGTTTCCTGGATGTAAATGGGGACACGACAGAAGATGAGACTGATGAAGATTGTGGAGAATTACCATACGTTACACATGAAAAAACGATCAGCAGTGTAACACAAACCGCTGCAAACACTTATAATATTGTTTACCAGGTGGTAGTACAAAATATCGGTGGAGCAGAAGGGCAATATGACTTAACGGATGCCCCAAGGTTTGATAATGACATCACGATCAATAACGCAAGTTATACAAGCACAGCTCCGGGCAATGCCGGCAGTGCATTGGCAGGCAACGGTCCGTGGATCCTGGGTAATGACATCACAATACCTGCTGGTGAAATCCACACATATACATTGACAGTCAATGTGACATTGGATCTCAGAGCAGGTACACCAGGTGATAATATCTACAGAGAATGTGGAGATGGCACACCAGGTGTTCCTGCACCAGGAGAAGGATTATTCAATCGCAGTTTACTGGATAAAGACAATGACGGTACTCCTGATGAAACCGATGAGGTTTGTGCAGACTTGCCGTATATCATACACGATAAAACAGTCAGCAGTGTAACTCAAACTACACCAAATACCTATAATGTTGTTTATCAGGTAGTAGTACAAAACATCGGAGGAGCTCAGGGTCAATACGACCTGAATGATGCACCGATATTTGATGATGATGTTACGATCAATGGAGCATCATATATCAGTACCGCTCCGGGCAATCCGGGAAGTGCTTTGGCAGGCTTTGGACCCTGGGTATTAGGCAATGATATCAATATTTTTGCAGGGGCAAGTCATACTTATACCCTGACGGTAAATGTGACCCTGGATCTACGAGCTGGTACTCCGGGTAACAATGTCTATAGAGCTTGTGGCCAAACAACTCCTGGCGTTCCAACTCCGGGTGAAGGTTTGTTCAATAGAAGTTTATTGGATGTAAATAATGATGGAACACCAGACCAGACAGATGAAGTTTGTGCTGACCTTCCTTATATCGTTCATGAAAAAACTGTACAGAATGTAGAACGGATCAACAGGAATTCGTTTGAAGTTACTTATCAGATCGCAGTCAGAAACCTTGGTGGAGCAACTGGTGAATATGACCTGACCGATCAACCGGTATTTGATGATGATCTGACCATTACAGGTTCAAATTATACCAGCAATGCTCCGGGTAATGCTGGAAGCGCATTGCCAGGAAATGGACCATGGACTTTGGCTAATGATCAGACAATAATTGGCGGTGGGGTTCATATATATACCGTAACTGTTCAATCAATTCTGGATATCAGCAACAATAGTCCTGGCGACAATGTAGTAACAAATTGTGGTAGTTCCACTCCTGGTGTACCAACACCGGCAGAAGGATTTTTCAACCGCAGTTTGCTGGATATCAATAATGATGGCACACCGGATGAGATTGACGAAGTGTGTGAAGATGTACCTTATGTGGATGTTGCATTAAGGAAAACTGTTAATGCAGGTACTCCGGGCCCATACAGATATGGTGATATTGTCAGTTTCGATATCGAAGTATTCAATCAGGGAAATGTGCCTCTGTCAGATATTGAAATTGTAGATTATATACCATGCGGATTAACTTATGTGAGCGGCACACCATCATGGACTTTGAATGCAAATCAGGCCAGGGTTACCTTGGTTGGTGTCTTGGCTTCTAAAGCAAGCAGAACCATCAGAATTGACTTCAGAATAGGAGACTGCCTCACAGGGGATGCCTGGTTGAATATTACAGAGGTCATGGGAATGGAAGACGCTAATGGTAAAAATGTAAGCGATCAGGATATCGATAGTACTCCTGATAACGATAAGAATAATGATGCAGGCGGATTGGAAGAAAGCCCAGCTGATGATTATGTGAATGGAGATGGTACAGGAGCCATAGGTGATGGTGTAGCTGTTACGGATGAGGATGATCATGACCCGGCTTTGATACCGGTATTTGACCTGGCACTGCGTAAGCAGTTATTAACCTCAGCGCCATATACTTACAACACCCAGCATACATTCAGAATTGAAGTATTCAATCAGGGAAATGTGGCTGCGTACAATGTGGAAATCGGAGATTACATTCCGGCAGGTTATACATTTATTGGTGGAATGAATCCGCTTTGGACAATCGCCGGATCTACTGCCTCAACTGTTTTGGCAGGTCCGATTTTGCCGGGAGCAAGTACAACTATAGACATTGTATTGGTCTTTGGTATGACTGAGGGAGGAAATACTGAATGGATCAATTATGCCGAGATTTTGAGTGCAGAGGATGAAGATGGAAATAATCCATTGGATGCAGATAGTAACCCGGCAAGTGACAGTCCGTATGAAAGACAGGTCATTCCCGGAGGGCCTTATGATAATGTGGTCACAGGAGGTGGTTCCGGAGTAAATGAAGATGAAGATGATCATGATCCTGCAGGTCCGTATTTTTATGACCTCGCATTGAGAAAAACAACCACCGCAACAGGTCCTTTCAGCTATGGCCAGATTGTTAAGTTTGATATTGAAGTATTTAACCAAAGCAATTTGCCAGTTAGAAATATTAGAATAATTGACTATATACCAAGTGGTTTTACAGGTAATTCAATTGCTCAGAATTTTCCGACCTGGTCTTTTGGTCCAAATGGAGCGGTCACGACTTTGCAAACGACCTTGAATCCGGGACAATCAACTGTAGTAAGTATTTATTTACATGTGATTCCTACAACAGAGTTTTCAACCGGATGGGATAATTATGCAGAAATATACAGATTTGAAGATCTTGCAGGAAATAATGTGGGCAATCAGGATATTGATAGCACTCCGGATACCAACGATGATAACGACGGAGGAGGCCAGCCTTACAGTCCTGCCGATAACTTTGTTATGGGAGATGGAACAGGCGTTCCTGGTGATGGAGTGGCATTGACAGATGAAGATGATCATGATCCTGAAAGGATTGAGATCATAGATCTGGCTTTACGTAAGGTTCTGATCACGGATGGACCTTATGCTTACGGCGATCTGCTTCACTTTGAAATCGAAGTATTCAATCAGGGTAATGAGCCTATGAGAAACATCGAGATCACAGATTACATTCCTCAGGGTTACAGTTTTAGTTTAGCAAATAATATCGGTTGGACAGGCAGTTGGCCAAACCCACAATATGTGATAGCTGGTCCGTTAATGCCTGAAGGAAGTACTACAGTGAACATTTATCTGAGAATTGAGCAAACAACCGGTGGTTATAAACATTGGATCAATTACGCTGAGATTACCGATACCTATAATAATGACGGTGAAAACAGGAATGGATGGGATATCGACAGCAATCCAGGGTCGAACAGTGTAGCAGAAAATTCTGTATTGCCTGATGATCCTGAAGATGATGACATTACAAGAAATGACAAGGGTGGTATCGAAGACGATCATGATCCTGCAGGAATAGAAATATTTGACCTTGCACTTTATATGGTCAATGATACAGATATTTTGGGTGCTTATGGTGATGATGTAAGACACACTGTTTATATCACAAATCAGGGAAGTATCCCGAGCGATGGATTTGATATAACAGTATATGTGCCAGCCGGATATGCATTCAATGCGGGCGACAATCCGGGTTGGACAGACATAGGAGGTGGCCAGGTAAGATATACATCTCCTGCATTCCTTGAACCAGGTCAGACACTGAGTTACGATCTTCTTTTGGAAGCAGTTCCGGTAATTGACTGTGGCGATGGCTGGCTGGTTTATGCTGAAATCAGCAGAGACAACAGTACGGATCCTGATGTATTGACGGACTTTGACAGCAGACCGGATGCAACGATGATAAATGATGCCGGTGGTGCGGTTAATACAACAAGCGATGATGTGGTAACCGGTATAGGTATAGACCGATTCGGTGCTTCAAGAGATATTTTTGGCAGTGTGAATCCGTTGACAGATGAAGATGATCATGACCCTGCAACGATCAGGGTAATGGATCTGGCTCTGTACAAACAATTGATTACAACAGCGCCATTCCAATACGGAGATGTACATGTGTTCAGCATTTGTGTGGTGAACCAGGGCAATGAGCCGATGTACAATATAGAGATCACGGATTATATGGCAGAAGGCTATAGCTTCGATCCGGCAAAGAATACCGGTTGGGTAGCAGTAGGCAACAATCTGCAAAGAACTTTGAGTTCCATCGCAGTATGTGATACGGTATGTATGAGCTTGTTCTTAGATTTTGAACAGACTACAGGCGGCAGATACCATTGGATCAATTACGCAGAGATCACACAGATGGAAGACGGAGACGGTGTTGTACAGGAAGATGTAGACAGCAGACCTGGCAGTGACGGACCTGATGAAAGAGGCGTATATCCGGGAGATCCTGCAGATGATGATACAGATAGTATAGATAAAGGCGGAGAGGAAGACGATCATGACCCTGCCGGACCTAAGGTATTTGACCTTGCGTTGTGGATGGAAAATGATACAGAGATCCTTGGCGCATACGGAGATGATGTGACACATACGATCTATGTGACCAATCAGGGAAATATAGCAAGTGACGGATTTGATGTGACAGTATATGTACCAGCCGGTTATGTGTTCAATGCAGGAGACAATCCTGGATGGACAGACAATGGAAATGGTACAGTGACGTATGCATCACCAGACTTACTGAATCCTGGACAGACATTGACTTATGAGTTATTGCTTGAAGCAGTTCCGGTAATAGATTGCAACGATGGTTGGCTGGTATATGCAGAGATCAGTGATGATCAAAGCGTAGATCCGTTGGCAACAGTGGATATTGACAGCAGACCGGATGCAACGATGATAAACGATGCCGGTGGTGCGGTTAATACAACAAGTGACGATGTGGTGACCGGAATTGGAGTGAACAGGTTTGGTGTACCAAACGATGTATTTGGCAGTGTAAATCCATTGACAGATGAAGATGATCACGACCCAGCAACGATCCGGGTAATGGATCTGGCGCTTTATAAAAAACTACTTACAGCCGGCCCATACAGATATGGTCAAATGCTGGATTTTGAAATCTGCGTAGTCAACCAGGGTAATGAGCCGATGTACAATGTAGAGTTGACAGATTATCTGCCACAAGGATTTGTTTATGAGGCAGCTGCGAATGCCATCAACTGGGATATAAACGGAAGTGACCTGAGCTATGTACTTGAAACACCTGTTACCGTTTGCGATACAATTTGTATTCCTCTGAGATTGAGGGTGGTGCAAACTGATGGTGGCGCAGATCATTGGATCAATTATGCTGAGATCACGGGTATGGAAGATGAAGCAGGGGATCCACAGGAAGATGTAGACAGTACTCCTGGCAGTGATGGACCTGATGAAAGAGATGTTAAACCGGGTGACGATGCGGACGATGATACTGAAAGCACAGATAAAGGTGGAGAAGAGGATGATCACGATCCATCCGGGATCTATATCTATGATCTTGCATTGAGAAAAACTCAGGTTGAAACTCAGGCTAGTTTCAGATATGGTGATCTTGTGACGCTGAATATGGAAGTATTCAATCAGGGTAACACAGGCTCCAGAGACATCGAACTTGTAGATTACTTACCTTGCGGAATGGAATTTGTAAATAATACTTCCAATACAGCTAATGGCTGGACCTACGATGAAATGACAAGAGAGGTCAGGACAGTTATTGCAAATGTGGTTGAAGCAGGAGCAAGCACTTCCAGAATACTGGTAGTCAGGGTAGTTGAATGTTATGAAGATGTGGAGAATGCCTGGACAAATATAGTAGAGATAGAAGGTGGTACCAATAATGATACCGGTGAACCTGGAGACGATTTCGACAGTACTCCTGATGATGATCCGGATAATGATGAAGGAGGAGAAGCAGGAACTGACACGGATGATGAGATCAATGGTGATCCAAATAATCCTGACAATCCAAATGCTCCTCAGGATGAAGACGATCATGATCCACACAGGATTCAGGTATTTGACCTTGCTTTGAAAAAGACAGTGGACGACAGAGGTCCATATATGATCGGAGAGGTTGCTACATTCAGATTTATGGTTTTCAACCAGGGCAATGTAGTCGTTCAGAATGTAAATGTCAGGGATTACCTCAGAAGAGGGTTTATTTTCCATCAGGCAGATAATGCGGGTTGGACATTAACCACTCCTGCGGGTGCAAATCCGGGACAATATGGATTGCTGGAATACACGATCGCAGATCCGATTACTGCTGGAGACAGTGTGGAAATCAGTGTCGATCTGGAAATTGGCTTGCCAATCGGCGGTGTAACAGAACTGGATTGGTGGAATTATGCTGAAATTGGTACAGCTGAAGATTTGACTGGAGCAGTCAGAACAGATGACGCTGACAGCACACCTGGTTCTAACAGTGCATATGAAAATGATGTGGAACCTGATGATCCTTGGGACAACGAGATCAAAGGTGGAGGACCTGGAGTTGGTGAAGATGAAGATGATCATGATCCGGAGAAAGTGATAGTGGTTGGAGGACTTGGTGATACAGTATGGTTGGATGAAGATGGAGACGGAGTTCAGGATCCCGGTGAACCTGGAGTTGAAGGTGTGACTGTTAAATTGACTGATTGTGCAGGTCATGTCCTTACTACGCAGGTAACGGATGCAAATGGATTCTACTTCTTCAATAATCTGGTTCCAGGCTGGTATCAGATAGTGATGGACAATACTACCGTTCCTGATGGATTGTGGTGGACTTACCAAAATATTGGCGCAGATGATGAAACAGACAGTGATGTTGATTTCAATGGAGTTGGTCCTTGTGTGTTCATCACAGGTGGACAATATGACAGTACTTATGATGCCGGATTACTGATTCTGGCTAAACTGGGAGACTTTGTATGGCATGATCTGAATGGTGATGGTATGCAGGATGCAGGTGAACCTGGAATTTCCGGAGTTGTGGTAAAACTGCATAATGCTGCAGGAGTAGTTATCAGAACTACAACAACAGATGCAAATGGTTACTACCTGTTTGATGACTTGTATCCTGGTAATTATTATGTTCAATTTGTACAACCGGCTGGTTATACAGATCTGACACTGGATCATCAGGGTTGGGACAGGACTAAAGACAGCAATGTGAATCATGCAAATGGACATGGTACAACCTCATGGATTACCTTGAATCCGGGAGATGTGAACCTCACAATTGATGCTGGGTATTACAAGTGTGTTGAAATCGGGGATCTGCTGTGGTGTGACTATGACTATGATGATAAATGGGATAATGAAGAAAACGGTATCAATGGATTGCTGGTGAACTTGTGGAGATATCACCTCGGTGAATGGATCTTGTGGGATTATACCTACACGGCGCATAAACCTGGTACTCCAAGTGATGACGGGTACTGGTACTTCTGTGCAATGCCTGGAACATACTACGTGGAGATTCCGATCCCACCATACGGTTTGGTTCCTGTATTGCCTAAGGTAGGCACTGATCCATACAGAGATAGCGATTTGACAGATGCGAATGGTCCTGGTACTACAGATTCATTTACACTGCCTTCCGGTGCTAAAAAACTGGATATCGGTGCGGGATATTATCTGCAGGCTTGTATGACGAATCTCGTATGGTTTGATGAAAATAACAATGGTGTGAAGGATGAAAACGAAGCTGGTATGCCGGGTGTGACAGTTCAGGCTTACAAAATGGGTGGTCAGTTGATTGGTACAGCAGTGACGAATTCACAGGGATATTTTTACATCGAAGGATTGAGAAAATATGCTTACTACCTTAAAGTGACTGCACCAAACGGCTACACATTCACTACACCATATTCCAATGGTAACAGAGATATGGTCAATAGTGACTTCGACCACTCAAACGGATGGGGAACTTCAGCGAATTATCCGTTGAACCCCGGAGAATGTGTGGATCTTGCTTGCGGATTGATATTCTCATCATTGCCGGTTGAGCTTATTGAGTTCTGGGGCGAATACAGGCCAGATTACAATTATCTGGAATGGGCGACAGAGCGCGAAGAGCATAGTGGATCATTTATCATCGAACGGAAGTATGAAAATGAAGCTAAATTTGAACAAATCGCAGAAGTGGCAGCAGTTGGTAATAGTGTCAGTAAACAAACCTATAACCTGAATGATTATGACATTCCTGAGGATGGCGTTTATTACTACCGTTTGAATCAATTGGATCAGGATGGTATATCCAGATTCAGTAAAGTGATCGCAATCGTGGTTGATCGGGCTAAAACAACAGATTTAAGTCTGTATCCTAACCCGGCAAGAGACAGGTTTGAAATCGATATGAGTATGGCACAAGCAGCATTTGTTCAGATAGATATGTTCGACGCACAAGGTAAACTTGTAAGAAAAAATATCATGAACAGTGAACTGCAGAAAGGAAGATACACTCATGTGGTTGAATTGAATGGAATGTCTGAAGGTGTTTACACCGTCAGAATCAAGATCGGAGAGAAAATGATCAACAAGAAATTGGTGATCATGCATTGATAAAATTGTTTTAGGGGAAATTTGTGGGGCTGTCCGAAAGGGGAGCCCCTTTTTTATTGATCAGCAGATTGGATCAGAAAATTCAACAACTCAACAATTCAACAACTCAACAATTCAA
>Ga0058865_1071248_pt1 | contig 16137 bp, 5 predicted proteins | sample TNRReaAnaerobRNA_2_FD_61085 | JGI IMG/M metagenome (GOLD analysis project Ga0058865, IMG submission 61085) | Wastewater treatment Type I Accumulibacter community from EBPR Bioreactor in Madison, WI, USA - TNR Reactor, Time C-32min-Anaerobic_ RNA... | ecosystem: Engineered > Bioreactor > EBPR >...
ATGATGAACATCATCAACGACACGCTCGAGCAGCGTGGGCTCTTGCTCAAGGGCGGCACGATGGTCGACGCCACGATCATCCATGCGCCGCCCTCGACGAAGAACCAAGAACGCAAGCGCGACCCTGAGATGCATCAGACCAAGAAGGGCAACCAGTGGTACTTCGGCATGAAGATCCACGTGGGCGCTGACGTCAATTCCGGGCTCGTGCATACCGTATCCGTGACGCCGGCCAACGTCTCGGACATCAATCAGTTGCCGCACCTGGTGCGTGAAGATGACCGGGCGGTGTTCGGCGACAAGGGTTACGTGAACAACAAGCTCAAGCGCGTTGCGCGCAAGGCGGGCCTGTTCTGGGGCGTCTCGCTCAAGGCCAGCAAGCAGCACCCGCTGACCGAGGCGAACAAGCGCTTCAACCACAAGATGTCCTCGATCCGCGCGCGGGTCGAGCATGTCTTCCGCGTCATCAAGCGCCAGTTCGGCTACACGAAGGTGCGCTACAAGGGGATCGCGAAGAACGCCCAGGTGTTCTCGCTGATCGGTTTGACCAATCTTTATCTGGCGAGGAAAGCCTTGATGAGTTGATGGGCGAAATCCGCCCGCTGCGCCCGGAATCGGGTGCTCGGGGCTTGAAAGGCCTCGAAAAACAGCGGTAGAAGCGGAAAAATCGATCATCGGAGTCGGCGGAAGCGGCTGGCTTGGGTGAGCGTGCTCAGAACATCAGTTGATCAGGGGTTCCCTAGTGATCTGCTGCCGGATTCACCTTGTCCGCCTTGGTTGCCTTGACCCAGTTGCGCAACGTCTCTGTTAGACGACCCGCAACTCTTCGGCAACAAATCCGATGCTGCGAACATCACCAAATCGCTTGACGGCCGGCTCCTTGAAGTCGCCCATGTATTCCGGCTTGAAGAGATGCTTCACATCGCTATTCCTCTCGTTGTTTCGATTCTATGACGAGTAGGTTGGAAGATGAAATTCGCGGGCAGCTCAGACCGTCTTAAACACGATTGGCACGTCCACATTCAATATGTTATACCCCTCCGTGTCCCGCCATGACAGGCGCGTCCAGGCCGCCAACGTCATGATGTCGGCTGGCCGGAGGCCGTCTAGCAACTCGCCGAGCTGCTCGGCGGGCACCGGATCGCAGATCTGTCGAACGGTCGTGACCTCATGGGTCGGGATTGGATGGACAGCCGCGCTCTTGCCATGGCGGGCGCCCAGATCCTGGAGCGTGCGGTTCACAGTTGCTGATACGTTGAACCCCTCGTGCGTCATCCAGCCAGACTCCCACAGCGACTTGGGTTGGCCGTGGTCGTCTTCGTCGATGAACACGGGGACGGAAAGCATTGCTGGCAGGGCGGCTCCTGCGTCGAAGTCGCCCCCCGCATCGATCTTGTCAGTCCACTCGACCATACGGGCTGCGGGGGGCACGCCGATGGGCACCACGCGAATTTCGCGGCCGGCCTCAGGCACCTTTGAGCGGTCGAGCAAGGCCGCATCTACGCTCCGCGGCGTTCGTCCCTCGCATGCCCACTCGCTGAAGCCGCTTGCGAGCACAAAGTCTGGGTTGATGTCGGGCTGGTCGTCGCCGTCGACATCGATCCAGTTGCGCAGAATGCGTAGGCGGGCGCGAGTGACGTGGAATGGGTGGTCTAGAACGCTCAAGCGGATCACTGCGGAGCGCTCGCTGTCCGCGACGACGGCATCGTAGGTCGGGCCCTGCGGTGAATCGGGCGGAACCTGTGCCAGGATCTCGAAACCCACAACGTGCCCGAGTGCGCCGGTGATGTCCGTCTCGTCAGGGGTGGCATTGGTGCCGACTGTTTTGATCTGCCAGCAGCCTGCCTTCGCCGAGCGGCCGATCCTGAACCGTCGAGTGAACATGGGCGTCATTGCACCCGGTGCCTTGAGCAAGCGCTGGCCTTCGTAGGGGCCATCGGCAGGAGGCTCGATGAGCCAGTTTGAGAGGGCGTTGACGAGCTGGTCGCCGGTCATTGTGGGCTTCGGACCCGCGTCGGTGCCGGAATTGAGCGACCTCATCCGGCGATAGGCGGTAAGCAGGTCGTCCGGATCCGGCGGGCGTTTCGGGGTGTCAGGCTGGCCCACCGGCGGAGCGGTGAGCCACATCTCGACCTCGACCTCGTACAGATCGTCGTCAAGCTGCTCGACCAGCGGGGCCTGCGACTTCTGCAGGTCGATCGCGAAGTAAAAATTGGCGAGCACGGTGGTCAGCAGGTGCCACCCCTGAGCCTGCGCACCGTCGACATTTGCGAAGGGGAGTGCACGCGTTGCCGGATCGATCGGTTTGATGGCCGGTCGGATGCGACGGTAGACCCGTGCCGGCTCGTCCCCCTGCGTCGCGATCTGGACGGCGTCGAGCGAAGCGGTCGCTGCGCGGTACGCGGTGGGCCACTGGCTGCGAAGTTTCACTCGCGGCAGCCTCTCTCCCGGTGCCGGATTCGGCAGTGTGACAGTGATGGGGCTCTGCGATGGGTCCGGGCCAGCGCTCAGCGTCTTCACGCGCACAGCCCGGGCCAGCGGCGGCATGCGGCGCTCGGGCAGGAGGTAGTAGGCTTGCTTTCGGCTCACCCCGTCGGCATCGCGTTGCACCACGCGCCAGCTCGGGAAGGCGTGCACGATGTTTGCCGCGATACCGCGTGGGTCGCCAGAGGCAGGCGGGTCAATCACGTCCTCACCGCGTCGGGCAAACGCCCCCGATGCGCCCTCGCCAGCATAGAAGTCGATCTCATCGACGCCCCGCGGAATCCCCCATTCATCCTCGTCGTCGGGGCCGATGGTCTTGTAGCGGTTCTGGTCGATGACCACCGTGTCGTCGTAGACTCGATCTGCAAGCACATCGATCAGGTAGGGATAGATGCGGTGTCCAAGCTTACCGCCGCGCAGGGCGCTCAGATCGAATCGCGCCGTGTCAGTGACCTCTTGGCCGTCATCGCCGATCAGCCGCTTCCTGACATCGATCGAGAGGAGCTCCGAGCTGAAGCTGTCATGGTTGAAGGGTGCGGCGGGATCGTTCGCGCGATCGACATGGCTGTTGAAGGGGAGGATGGCGATGGCACGCGCGGCCGCATACAGCGAGGGGCGCTCGATCACCATCGCACGGATCGCGGCGCTCGGCCGCTCGGATGACGGCACGCCGCCGAGGTTAAGAGATTCAAGGGTGTCAAGGAGGTTCCCCGCATGCCAGTGCAGAGCGCGCCGGCGGTCCGACGGAGGCGTCGCTTCTGCGATGTCGACGCGGCGGAACATGCCCATGACCTGGTCAGCGACGCCATGCGGTTTGTCGAGCAGGGAGCGCATGCGTCGACGCAGGTTCGCGGCCGCTTCAGCCGCAAGCGGCTGGAGTTGGATGCGGTCGACGATCGGGCGGCCATTCAGCACGTCCTCGATCAGCGCGAGCAAAAAGCCGGCGAACTCAAAGCTCGATTGGCGGTCGCCCAGGGCCGGATGGGCGACCGGCAGCACGAAGGCATGCGGCATGTAGAACAGGTCTACGACGCGCGGCACGGGCCTTGTTGGCGGGTCAGGGACGAGCAGCGTGGAAGCTCCTGGGCCGAACCTGGGTGCCTGGTTTTCACTCTCCGGAACGAAGACCCAATCGAGGGCCGCGGTCAGGCGAGATCGGGCCAGGTAAGCGGCCAAGTCCCGTTGGGCGACGTCGGCCAACGGCTTGCCGGCCGCGGGTGTGCCATCCTCCGCTACGGGGATGAAGGCGCCTTTGGCCCACTCGGTCGAGGCCTTGACTGTGTCAGGACGTCCGACAAACACGCCAGTGCGCAACAGCGAAGCGCGTGTCGCCGCATCGGTGATTGTCGCCTCGTGCAGGCGGGTCCACCAATTACCAGTTGTGGCTTGCAGCACATGCTCAAGCTCGGCGCGGAACGCCTCGAAGCTGCTGTCCAGCGCGGCGAACATGCGCGCAAGTGGCGTGCCGGGCTCGGGCGTGACGATGCGCTCGGTCGTGCTGGCCGGGCAACTGAGGCCTTGCACCAGCGTTGCGCCCTTCCCGGCACCGAGTGAGCTCGAATTGTCGAAGACCCATTCCTCGATCTCGACGAAGGCGGTGCCGGCGCGGACTGCATCGCGAAGCTCAGCTAACGCCCGGTAGTAGGTGCGCAGGTCGGCCGCGAAATCCTCGGAGGGACTCTTGGCCTTGTAGCGGTCCAGGGCGTGCCGGGCGGCGTCCTTGCGCAGTCCGAGTTGCAGCTTCGTCTGCGCACCGTCGGGCAGTTCGATCGCCTCGATCAGCGGCAGCCGTTCTCCCTCGGCTGGACTACCGATGCCGCCCGCCTTTGGTGAGCCCAGATGCACCTGTGCGGGATTGACGATGTCGACACCTCGCCGCACCTCGAGCGGCAGTGCAGGGAAAGCAACGCGATGGCCGTAGGGATGCTCGAAATATCCGCTCAAGCTGAATGGGCCGCCCGCCTGCGTCCAGGTGCGGAAGCGGGTTTCCTCCAACTCATTGTCGCAGCCGCTCGACTGGTCCAGGTACTCGCCCAGCCAGTAACACGCCTGCGGGCCCTCTGGCTTCACGTCGCCACGGCGATCCCAGGGCCGGTCGGTGATCCGCTGCTCAGGAGTTGGGGGTACCTGAGCAGGGTCGAAGCGGGGAAGGGGCAGCAGCGCGTCGGGGTCTGTGAGAGCGCGCTTGTAGCCACTGGGGCCATCGAGCGTTAGGCGAAGCTTATTGGTGTTCGCGACGTGATCAACAAGCGGCGTCGCGCGGCCATCGGCCGGCCCGATGGCGGGATCATAGATGGGCGTCCAACTCGCCGCCAAGGCGAGCGCGAGGCGGTCTGACGTGATGCCGAGCCGGGACGCAGGGGCGTTGCCCAGCACGATCGATGCTTGGTGTGGAACCCGGTCCGCGAGGTCAAAGGGCTCGCGAGCGCCTTGCGTGGCGAACACGACGGTGACCATGGGGTCCTTCGACCCGCCAGGCAGCCTGGGCCGCCGGGCGAGCAACTCGGCCAGCGAGCCCGCCGCAGCCGGATTCGGATCGAGGACCAGCATGGCGCCGTCGACGTCGAGCCAGAGCCTGCTCGCGACCAGCGGCACTTCCTGCACCGGCTGCGGCGCGTTCTGCGCGTCGACCGCTGGAATCCAGAGGACGGCCAGCCGGTTGCTTTGGCCGGAGGCGATCTCCCTTAGCCAACCCGCCACCATCGCTTCGCAGGGGTGCACCTGTTCTGGAAAGCGCAGCGCATAGGCCGCCGGAAGATCTTTCGGCGTGCCTGCACCGGTCAGCCATCGTGCCGATATCTCCGCTGTCTGCCGCTGCCACGTGCGCGCGCCAGTTGGCAAGGGGGCGGCCAACTCGGAAGGGAACAGTCCGCGACGTGCGGGGAAAGGGGAAGGCAGCACCTTGGCGCTGCCCTCGCTGAAGCGCGCAGAGGGGTCGACGAGATCGAGCAGCCCTTCACCTACAGCGGAGAAACTACGCCCGGCGGGTTGCGCGCTGGCATCGAGCGCCTTGAGGGCCCCCTCGCGCGCAGCGAAGAGGACCAGCCGCTCGGGCTTGGTGGGCACGTCGCTCTGCGCGCCTGCCTCCGGCGCGATGCTCAGAGACACGCTGGGCTTGACGCCGCTGGCGGCATCCTGCGCGATCGCTTCGAAGTACCGGTTGAGTGCGTCGGGAAGCCCGGCAATCGGCGGTACCGCATGACCAGCGATGACGAGATCTGCCGTCGTCAGCTGCGTCGGCGGGTCAGCGGCATCGAAGGGCGTGATCCGGAAAACCAAGCCCAGCAGCGACACCATGTTAGTCACCAGCCACTCCGTCGGATCCAGCCAGGCGGGCAACTGCTGGCCGCGCTCTAAGCGGGCGTCGGGCGGCAGGCTGGGGCGAAGCGTCATGAAGCGCTTCATGTGCTCCGGCGACGCGCCGGCGCGGCTCCTGGGCCAGGCCAGGCGCTCGCCGAAGCCGAAGAGGCGTTGCAGCGAGCCCTCGAGCTTCGCTGGCTCGCGCCTGCCGATTTGGGCCAGGTTGTCCCACATCGCGTCCAGGTACGAGCGGCCCGCAACGCTGGCCGTGTCGAGGAAGAGACCGGGCTGCTGGGCCAGGAGCGTGGCATCCCACGCATAGCGAGGCACAGAGATGGAGACTTGGTTATCGTCGACCGGTCCCTTGGCCACTGCCTCGATCAGCAGACGATACGCCCACTCGATCCGAGTAGTCCCTGCGTATGCACCGTCGAGATAGCTTCGCCACCAATCCGTTTCGCTAAGCGGATGCGACTGGAACTCTGGCTCGACGATCGCGCGCCAGATCCTCACCCGCACGTCGTTCGCCGGCGGCGCCGGCGTCGCTGTGCTCCAGGCCTTGATCATTTGCGAGAAGAGGGCCAATAGGGCCGCGACGACGTCCCGCTTCTGGGGGCCATCCCCCGCACTGCGCGCGTCGAGATCCCCGAATGCGCCGACCAGCGGGATGGCCTGCGAGAGCACCGCGAACCCGGGCCACCCGAGCGCGGCGTCGCCCGTTAGCTGGTCAAACGCCGTGACCGGCGCTCCCGCCGGCGTCGTGCCGCCGACGAGGCGGTCGTCGGTCCAGTCCGGAAAGGTGGCGCCAGATCGTGTCTGGCCCTTCAGGGTGAGCGCGAGGCGGGTCCCATTAGGAAATGGCACGGGCACCATGGGTTGGCCGTGCAACTGGCGAGCGACCGGTTCGTCGATGAGGACGAAGCCGTCCTGCTGAAGCCGGTTCGAATCCCAGGTGGCGAAGTACTTGTCGGGCGGGATGTGATCTGGGTGGCCGGCAGGCGTCAGGAAGGGCTGCACGACCAGGAACGTCGCACCCGCGTCGCGGCCGTAGTCGTCCCCATTGGCGCCGATCGGGTCGAACAGCGCGGAATGGAAATGGGAGATTGCTACGTAGAGTCGTGCCATTTGGGCCTCATCCAAACGCCGCCCGGCCACTGATGCGCATCTGCACCGCGCCCGAGACGCTGAAGGTCCAACTGAACCATCCCGAGCCGACGCGCACTGACGCTGAGTAGTGGGCCGAGAGCATCGCGTCCCAAGCGATCATGCTGCGTCCGGAGGGCACGTAGCTCAACGTCACCTCGACGAAGGCCTGGGCCGACACGCGGAAGCGTGCGGACAGGATCCAGACCTCGACCCCGCCCTCGCCATAGGCATAGATACCGATTACGCCGACGACCTGGAGCTGTGCCAATGATCCTTTGAGGAGCGCGAGTGGATTGCCTGCGTCCGCGTCGCGCGGCAGCTTCAGAGTCGCGGAGCCGATCAGCACGCCGAATACACCGATGCCCGCGCGGACCCAGGCAATGCCCGCGGAGAGTTCGAAGCGGTAGCCGAGGTAGAAGCCGGCGCCCGCGCTGAAGGTAACGTACTTTCCTTGGTTCGCGGGCAGGAAAGGCGGCGGTGCGAGGCTAGTCCGGCGCTCGATGAAGAAGCCGAACTTCGCTTCATACGTCCCGACGGGCATAGAGAAGGCCCGCTCCCAGGCATAGCCCTCTGGGCCGCGCCAGGGCTGGCCGCAGTCGATCAGGAAGTCCCAGCAAGGACTCCATTCGAGTGCAATGAGGCCGGACCGCATCTGCGCGAGAAGGTCAAACGCTGCACAGCGGAAGCTCGTACGGAACCGGTCCAGCGCGGGCTCGGGACCCGGGATGTAGGCGAAGTTGAGCTCTTCCTCGCCGGTGAGCAGCTTGGGCACCACGCCGCCCAGCCGGATGCCGTAGTAGTGCTTGTCGTGCAGCACCAGGGCACAGGGCTTGAACAACTCGCCCAGGTCGAAGCGGACGCCGAACAGCCACGGTTCGTCCGTGCGGATTCGGGCCTTCAGCCGCTCGTCGGGGGGCGAGCTGAGGATGCCGGCGATCGCCTGACGCTCTTTCGGCACGTCAGCCGCGATGCCGGGGTCGATCAGGGCGTTGAGGACACCTTCGCCGGGATCGAAATTGCGCGTTACCAGCAGCCAGTGCAGCCGGAAGAAGCCCGTCGGCTCACTACCACTGGCATACCAGGCCAGCATCCCGCGCCCGCCGCCCGCTTGGGTCTTCTGGGCGAGGATGAGCTGCCGGTCGTCGTTCTCGTCGAAGAGCGACCAGGAGAGCAGTTTTAGGTTGAAGTTCTTGATGCTGATGACGCCGACCCGCTCCTCCTGCGTGATCACAGCGGAAGATCCGTCACCGCCCGAGCCTGGATCGAGCAGGGGGATTACCTTGATAATCACCTGGTCCGCCGAGATCGTTATCAGCCGGAACAGGGACAGGTCGAGGTTGCGGCCTTCGAGCGAGGCGATGCCCAGGCCAGGGCCATGAGGGGTTGTGCCCGGATCGGACACCGGCACGCCAGCGCGCGCCACCAGCGCGAGCTGGCCGCCACCGCCAAGTTCTGGTCCGTTGCCAAAGCTGATCCGCGTGTCGAGGTAGGGATACGCGTAGCGGCCCGGGCTCGGCATTTCCGGAGGGACCACGGGCATGGTCTCGTCGCGAAGGCGCTCGATGATGGCCTCGCGCTGGTCGCGGATCATGCCGATGCCGACCGGCTTGATCTCGAGCCCGGCGATGCGCAACTGGCGCTCCTTCGTCACCGGGAAGCGGATCGCACCTAGGTCGAAGGTCAGCGCGCGCCGGATGCCCATCGGAATGGATAAGCCGTCGGTCACAGCCGGCAGCCGAATGCGGAAGTCGGACAGCCGGACTGGACCATCCGGTGGTTCGAATTCGACGCCTGCCATGAAGTCCCATCGTCGGCAGGCGAGGTCCGCATCTATGTCGAGCGTGCTGGCGCCGTCATGCGAGCCGACGCGAATGCCGCGAAGTTGCAGTTCCTTGAGGAAGGCGACGTCGATCTTGAGCGTGAGCGGCGACTCGAAGCTGGCGCCGAAAGTGAAGTCGCGCGCTGCACCGCTCGCAGGCGCGTCCGAGGCGCGAAGCACTCCGGATACCTTGATGGTTGGCCAGCCAAGGTCACGCCGCCCGAAGAGCTCTACCACGTCAAGCTGGAACGCGATCTCCCCCGACAGGATCGTCGTGTTCTTGATCGTCGCATCGAACTTGGTGAGCGACCAGCCGACATCCGCGCCGCCCCAGCCGGGCACGGTGCTACCGGTAGGGCCACCTTGCGCGTCGGTCCAACCCTCTGTCGACGCGTGCCGCTCGATGCGCCCCCAGACGTCCAGATCGACACCTTGAAGCGCGGTGGGCGTGTGCCCGCCGACGGCTGCATACTTTCCCGCAATGTGCGGAACGCCGCACAGAGTGCTGAGCACTGGGTCGCGGCCGAGGTCGATTGTCGGGTTGACGATGAGAACTCCCCGCCACGCCGGCTCGCGCAGTTCGTCCGCGAGTTGCCCAAGAAATCCAGCGACGGGCTCCTTCGCCACGACGCCGATGGCAAGGCCGAATGGATCTGGGCGACCTGGCGCGGCATAGGCCTGGTGCGCCTCCGCCAGGATGGCGTCGAGACTTCGTTCGCCGCCGAGCTTCACGATCAGAGTCGTGTCGTCGTCCAGGAACATGTCCCAGGCCTTGCCGGTGCCCATGCTGCAGAAGTCGAAGCGGTGGTTCCACAGCGCCGCAATGCGGTCTACCGGGTGCAGTGAATTGGTGTCGCCGGCGACGCCAGCGGTACGCGTTCGCCGCGAGATCACTAGGTAGTCCGGCGGTTCAAAGGACAGGTCGGCGAGCCTCGTCAGCGGCAGCCCCATGTCACGCAGCGCCTCCAACAGCGCCGCGGCGTCGATCTCGTCAGCGAGCACGGCCGCATAGACTTCGGGCGTGAACAGCGGCCCATAACGGGCGTTCAGATCGTCGAGCAGCACGACGATGGGTGTGTCGAAGCTCTGGTGGTCGCGCCATATCTGCTCCACCTGCGCGATCAGCGGCGACAGGCCCTGCAGCAGTTCGGCGATCAGGCCCGAGGGCTTGAGCGCGCCGGCGAACCGGTCTTTCAGCGCCGTTACCAGCGCTTGGCCGACCACCTGCTGCAACACCGCCATGTGTGGAGCAAGCACCGAGGCGGGGTTGTCGCTCCAGATGGTCGCCACAGCGCGTTTGAGCACGTCGAGGCTGGGCGGCGCAAAGGCATACTGGAAGAGGAGGGACAGGATACCGTTCTCGCCCGCCGGGTCGCGCAGTTCGGCTACTTCGTCGGGCATCGCCCCGTCGAGCAACTCGCTGTAGTCGTCGAAGCCCAACACGCCAGGCGGACTGCGCTCGAGCATTGCCGATGCAGTGTCAAGCCGGGCTGAGGCCTCCACAAGGTCTTCCCAGGTCCAGTTGTCCGGGTCGGGCAGGCGCGTCGGTTCGCCGACCAAGTACTTGCGCAGTTCTCGGCGCGCCGGCCAGGGATTAGCCCCTAGCGCCGCCGGCAAGTTGGACCCGGCCCAAAAGGCGAAAAAGCTTTCGATGTGCGGGGCGAGCGCTCCGCGGGCGTCGTCCAATCGCTGGGTGGCGTCGAGAATATCATGTGCATTTTGCGACCCGCCGAACAGGAATGCTGTGGCGGTTACCGCGCTAGCCGGCGCCAATGTGGTGTGGACCGTTGCGGCCGAAATCGCTGCGTCCGGGCGTGCCAACTCGGTCTCCCCCGGTGCGAATGCTGCTGCGAGCCGTTTTCCGGCCTGCATCGTGGTGGCGGGTGGCGCCGCGATGAGGCACGCGAAGCGCTGCGGCGGACCACCCGCACGATGTCCTTCCGTGTGGATGTAAGGATCGGGCGGAGCGGGATCGAAACCACATACGAGGTCATCGTCGAGCCGCGTGGACCAGGTCTGGATGGTGGAAGCCAGCGGTTGCGCTGCTGGGTTCTGCCGTGGGCCGGCCAAGTCTGCGAAAGCCCAGCGGAGGTCGCACAGGGGCAGAGCTACGCGTCGTCCGTTGCCCTGGGCATAGTAGCGCCGCATCGGTGGGGAAGCGACGCCAGTGCGCACGAGCGTCGAGCGTTCGGGCAGGTCGGCCAGGAGCTGCATTGCGATCGTCTCGAATGACAGCGTCACCTCGACGAACAACAGGTCCGTCGCTGGTACGCACACTGGTTTCAGGCTAAGCACGCAAGGCAGCGGGCTACGCTCGTGACTACCGCCTGTCCGTATAGCGCCATTGCTGGACCAGCCGACGATTTCACGCGGCCGCCGGGAACTCGACAGGGCTCGTTTACCGCGGAGCCAATAGGGCGGCTTGATCGTTCGGTCGGCCTCAAGGTCACCCGGCACGCGTTCGCAGGCGTACGCCTCGATCGGGTCGATCGAGATGAGCTTTACGCCGATCTCGAATTCCTTGTCGGTGAAGCCCATCACTAAGGCTTGGTTCAGGCGGCCGGATCTCTCTGCCTTGAGCGCACCGGTTCGCTTGGACAGGGGTACCCGCGAACCCACGCTCAAAACGAGAGGGTGTCCATGCTCGTCCTTGAGTGCCGGCACCGCTAGGACGAACTGCTGTTCCGCCGGTGCCGCCCACCATTGAGAGATCTTCCAGCCATTTGCGATCGGCGAGAGGTCCGCCTCGATTCGCAGTTCGGCTGCGACATGCTGAAAGAGAAGTCCGTTCTCGAAGTCATCCAGATCTGCTGTGGGATCGAGGATGTCGGCATTGAGGAAGACGGCTCCGGTGCGAGGTGCGAGAAGCAAGACTGTCGACGATAATTCGAGCCGTATCCCAAGCACTCGGAAGAACTGATCCACACACGGACTGAAGGGCAGGCCACCGAACTGGTCTCGCAGCAGTGCGCGAGGACGATCGTCTTGAGCGAGTAATTCGGCCTTACCGTGCATCAAATCGAGTGCGAGTAGGCTAAGGGTCCAGTACTGGAGACGTTCAAAGCTGAGCAATCCGCTCAGTGGGTGACCAGCGATCTGTGCCAGTTGACCCGCAAAGCTAGCGCTGTGCTTGAAAAGAAGGGCGCCCTCCTCGATGACTGCGCCTTTGGCGACAGCATCGAAGCTGTCAGATCCGATCCGCAGCGTGATCTTGCCGGTGCTTGCGAGGTTGAGTTGGTCCTGCAGGACGAGTTTGCCGTCCTCGACAGCGCAAGTTGCGGACAGACGCACAACCACGAAGGCTGCGGCGCCTGAAGTGCCATCCAGTTTGACCTCGAGCAGCGTTCCGGCGGCATCCAAAGTGAAATCCGCCGTGAGGCCCGGCACATGATGCTGGGCAGTCCCACCTAATGCGATCGAGAGATTGAGGCCAAAGATCGACAGCGTAACCATCATGTGCTCGCTTTATCGCAGCCCGGAATGCTCACCTCTCGCTCGCCGGCCTTCCAGCGCAGAGCGCGCACATCAGCTGCTGTTAGCCGCTTCAACTCGCTTCTCCCGATGCTGAACTTGAATAGGTTGCTGCCCTTGGTTCGCTGGAGGTCGCGAGTGACGCGCCCGTCGATGATTTTGTATGTCGGGTCTTCACTCTCCACTGACAAATAGGTCAAACCGCCACGCAGCAGCACGGCGTCGATGCGCGCATCCTCGTTGTCGCTTCGGCAGATTCCAGAGGCCTCCCAAGCCTCGAGCGACCATAACGGCGCACCTGCGTCAAGGGGTCGAACTGCGTTGACTTCAACCGAACCGAATAGCGTCTTTGGTGAACCAAGTTTGTCACTGTCGTAGTAGTCGTTATCGCCACCCTTGCTGCTCACCGCGAGGACAGCCGCAGGCCAAGCAACGCTGTCGGTTAGCAGTCCAACCCCATTTAGCGAGCGGTTGACGATCCAGCCGGCACATGCCGTGTCCCGCAACCGCGCGTCGATGAACACTCTGACGAAAGCCGCGCGGGAACTCGTGGGTAGAGCGGCGCACAGTGCGGCCATGTTCCCAACTGCCCGTATGGTGGGCACCTTTGTGGTCACCTCGGGTGGCGCGCTTGCGCGCACTTCGATGCACAAGCTCCGGACGAGGGCATTCCAGAGCGCTGCCTGATGCGACTCCAAATCCACAAAAAGGGCGCGACGCGTATCGGCCTCAACCGGATATTCGCTTGTCGGGCCGCTGAGGGAACTCCACTCGGTCCGGTTGGCCGTGAGAAACGTGGCCAGCACGGCGCGCTCCGTAGGGTCGAGATGCTGGCCATCGCCGATCAAGCGAAGCGCGACAGTGATTGGCGTAAGCGATGGCGGGCTCGGATTCCCGAAGCTCAGATCCGCGCGCAACGTGCCCGCGCTCCAGGTAGCCAGCGCAACGCGACTCCCTACGCCAGGCCGTACAGCGTAGAGGGGCGTAGCGGTCGAAGCGGGTGCCGGGCCGGCTACTGGCCCGGAATTCGACGCGCAACGTGACCCAAACTCCGCGCGAGGAATGCTGGTCGTTGGACGAATCTCTGTCGAGGCGCTTATAGGTTCGATGGAGCCGTCCAACCCCACAGGCGTCCGCGACGATAACGTCCCTACGGCGCAACCGCAGAGCACCGCGGCCGTCAACACCATGGCTAGTCTGCCCATTGGCATGTCTATCTCCATCACGCCGCGTCAGGCAGACCGTCGGCATCAAACTTGAAGGAGTCGCGCTCGATGCGCAAACCAGGCGTAGCAACCTCCTCGGCGAGCTTGAACTCTCCGCCCTTGCGACCCCAAGCGAACTTGGCCTTCATGGGCCAACTCAGCAACTGGCGACACTGGGTGTGCAACTCATTCTTCTCGAGGGGATGCGACGCTAGTTCCTCTCGCATCGTGTGCAGTTCGTCGACCTTCAACTTCTTGAGCTTCTTAGCGATATCGGGTGGCAGCTTGGCTAACGCTGCCGCAGCAACCAGCCCTTCAATGAGCGACTTCTCCTCTGCGTTCTTCCACTTGGCGGGATCCTTCTCCGCGATGTTGGCGAACGCAAGCGCCAAGCGGAGCGACGGGTAACCCAGGCCCTTGTGGTCCACGAAGTTTGACCGGCGTATATGGCACCTGAGAGTCAACGCGACAGCGGCTTCCGAGGTGATCAACTTGGACAATGAGACCTTGCTCGTGCCAGCAGGCTTCCCAGGTCGATCAGAAGGGTCAATCTCGTATGCGAGGATGTCCCGTACGCGTATGCGCGTCATGTGCCATTGGCGCAATCTGAATGAGCTCACGTTGCGGGCGAGGGCGAGAAAGCGCCAGAACCAATGCGTCGTGCGGAACCAGTTCAGGTTCTCGACTTTTGAAATCTCTCCGTCACTCGCGGGACCATCGATCCCGCCGGACAGCCAATTCAGGCGCCCGGTGTAGTTGCGCGTTCCTCCTGGCTTGTTCGGCGGCTTGCCATTCGTCCAGATGGGCTTGGGCAAGACGCCGAAGGGCTCGATAAGCTTCGTCGTCGCATCGGAGGCTTCCGTTGCTGCCCAATAGGCGAGAAAGGCGGGCAGCTCACCGGCACCCGCATGGTCCGCGGGACCCGCCTGACCAGCTTTCGCCAGCGCGAGCGTCCAGTGGCAGGGGCCTAGAGAGATCCAAGCATCGTCAAAGCCGTTGAGCGACTGCAGATAGCCGTAGCACTCATGTTCGGACACAGCCCGGACGACTCTGAACGTGCGCCGAGACTTGTCGCTGAGTGTGGCCCACTCCTTGCCGATGAGATTTGCCGGTGTTACCTCTGCCGTTGTGGTGACGATTCGAGAGTCTCCAACAAACCCACCGATCCACACATCGGCTGGTTTGCCGCTTCCGGCCGCCACAACACGCTTGTCGATCCGGCCCGACTTCACGGGCGCCTCATGCTTTGGCTCGAAATGCCCGGTCAGGTCGGAGATGCGGACCTGCAGCTTTCCGTAGGGCTTTGCGGCCGTGCTGGCCTTGATGAACGCCACGATGCGAGGATCGTCGTAGCGCCAGTAGTTGCCTCTTACCTGGATCGTATCCTCGCCCAATTCGGGCCACTTCACCTTGCCGTTGTTGACGAAGATTTCCGCGACAACCGGACAGCGGTACTTCTGGATGGACCAATGGTCAAGGAAGGGCCGGAGGCTCTGACGGTACACACCGTCGATGGGACCTGTATAGGGTTTTGTATTGGCAGTCACCTCAAGGCGAAGGAGGTACCGAAGCTCTGTTTCGCTACCCGGCCTGACCTTCGCTACCTGCGGCATACGAGCATAAATCTGGAATTCCCTCACCGCATGTCGAAGCCAAGCCGTGGGTTGATCGACAACGTCGAAAAGCAGGTTAAACCCCAGCTCCGACAGAAGTTCCTTGAGAGCCACGACGTCTGCCGGATTCATTGGTGAGTCTGCCAATTGGGGTTCGGGGTTGCCACGAGGGCTCCTAGACTTTTCCCGCGAGGTACGAAGCGTGGCTGATACCTAGCAGAGACAGCATGCCCGATGAAAGGTCAGGGAAATTGGGGATGCCTTCCGACAAGGGAAGATTCTTATCGAGAGTCTCGTAGAGGGCCAACGCGTACGCCAGCAACAGAAGCATCGTTAGCGCGAGGTGCTGAACCTTGCTGATGTCAATGTAAGGGGCTCCTTCGTAGTCTCCCAAGACGAGGTCGATCCAGCGCGCATCCTTCGGCGATGCGTTTTGGTAAACCCGGCCGACGAAGTGGCCTAGCTGGATCCCCCTATCTCGCGCAATCTTTGCTGTGATTGCCGCGCTGTCATCGGAGTCGAGCAGTGGTGTCCCCCTGTTGCGGCCCTTTATCAAAGGTGCGGCGACAAGTGTGAAACTGCTTAGCCCGAGCAATGCCCATATCTCCGGTGGGATCCTGATGTCGAGTGGGCCGAGCATCACCTCGTTGCCGACGCCCTGGGGGTACGTTGCTGTGGTGTTGAATATTCCGGCCGCCTGCAGACCACTCGTCACAAGCACTGTCCACAAGATGAGCTGAAATCGCGAAAGGCTAATCCGGTTGTCGCGATCAATCAGAACGCCATCGAACCTCTTATGGACGGCCCAGCCGATTGCAACAAGCATCAAAATCAATGTTGCGCCCGAAATCAGCCACGCGGGCCCACCGGAAAGATTCAGGAGATGAAAACGCCCAGCAGCTAAGCAGATTAGTGCTGACATAACGAGCAGCAGAAGACCGATCGGCATGACCCCTCCCCAAGTGCGGGACGAAAGTTTTACAGAAGCTATTAGCCCAGCATAGACGAACCTTGTGAACCCACAAGTGAAATATAACCACTACCGGCAGTTCGTGGCCGACGCTGTGCAAGAACGGCCACTTGGTCCTGTGCTGCAACG
>Ga0058865_1036237_pt1 | contig 16133 bp, 14 predicted proteins | sample TNRReaAnaerobRNA_2_FD_61085 | JGI IMG/M metagenome (GOLD analysis project Ga0058865, IMG submission 61085) | Wastewater treatment Type I Accumulibacter community from EBPR Bioreactor in Madison, WI, USA - TNR Reactor, Time C-32min-Anaerobic_ RNA... | ecosystem: Engineered > Bioreactor > EBPR >...
CGCCAAAGTAGTTGAGCAGCAGGACGCGACGGCACCTTGCCGATTCACAGTAAGCCAGCATGCTGTCGAGTTTCTGCCGTTCGACGCGCTTCTGTTCGATCGGCGCCGCCGATTCGTCGATCATCTGGCGGTGAATCACCACATCGTTGAGGCCGTAGGTCATCCACGCTTCCGCCGGATCACCGTCGCGTCCGGCACGCCCGGTTTCCTGATAGTACGCTTCCAGGCTCTTCGGCAGGTCGAAATGGGCGACGAAGCGCACATCCGGCTTGTCGATCCCCATCCCGAAGGCAATGGTCGCCACCATCACCAGGCCGTCCTCACGCAGGAAGCGTTGTTGATGGCGCTGGCGATCGCCGGCGGCCAACCCGGCGTGATAGGGCAAGGCGGCAATTCCCTGCGCCGTCAGCCAGGCGGCCGTTTCATCGACCTTGCGCCGCGACAGGCAATAGACGATGCCCGCCTCGCCACGATGGCTGCCGAGAAAGTTGAGCAGTTGCCTGCGCGGGTTGTCGCGCTCGACGATCGTGTAGCGGATGTTCGGCCGGTCGAAACTCGAGACGAACAGCCGCGCCTCCTCCAGGCGCAGGCGGGTGATGATTTCCTGCCGCGTCAGGTGATCGGCGGTCGCCGTCAGCGCAATCCGCGGCACTCCGGGAAAGCGCTCGTGCAATTGCGAGAGCTGGATGTACTCCGGACGAAAGTCGTGTCCCCACTGCGAGACACAATGCGCCTCGTCAATCGCGAACAGCGCGACCTGCTGGCGAGCAACCAGTTGCTCGAGCAGGCCGATGAAGCGGTCGGTCAGCAGCCGTTCCGGCGCCACATAGATCAGATCCAGCTCGCCACACTGCAGGCGTCGCTCGGTCTCGACCAGCGAACGGAAATCCTGCGACGAGTTGAGAAAGGCGGCGCTGACGCCCGCCAGGCGCAGCGCGTCAACCTGGTCCTGCATGAGGGCAATCAAGGGCGAGACAACGACCCCGACGCCCGGTCGCAGGAGCGCCGGAATCTGGTAACACAGCGACTTGCCGCCGCCGGTCGGCATCAGCACCAGCGCGTCACCGCCGGCGACGATCTGGTCGACGATCTCCGCCTGCTGACCACGAAACGAGGCATAGCCAAAAACCCGGCGCAGGGTCTCGAGCGCCGGCGAACTCATGCCCAGAGCGCCGGGAATCAGCGCAGACGCTCGCGCAGCAGGTGCTCGCCGCTCCAGCACAGACACTCGCCGTGCGTCTCCTGCCAGTCCGCCATGACCCAACGCTCGACGTGGATTCCGTCAACGATGTGGTCATGCGTCGCCGGACGGTGCGTATGGCCATGAATCAGGCTCGCGTAGCCGTGCGCGCGCAGGAAATCGTCCGTTGCCCCGGGGTTGACGTCCATCAGGTACTCCGCCTTGTCGCGTTTGGCGGACTCGCTCTGCTGGCGCATGGCCCGGGCTATCTGCTGCCGCTCGGCCAGCGGTCTGGCGAGAAAGGCCTCCTGCCAGTCGGCACGGCGAACCAGCGCACGAAACGCCTGATACTGCTGATCGTCGGTGCACAGCGCGTCGCCATGCGCCAGCACGAATTGCCCACTCGGCAGCGACAGCACGTAGGGGTCGGGCAGAAGGCGTGCACCGCTACGGCGAGCAAAGTGTTCGCCGAGCAGGAAGTCGCGGTTGCCGTGCATCAACGACACGGCCACCCCGGCCTTGACGAGCGCAAGCAGGGCAGCCACGATGTCGGCCGCGAAAGGATCGTCGGGATCATCCAGGCAGTCGTCACCCGGCCAGGCCTCGAAGAGATCGCCGAGAATATACAAGTGTTCGGCCGCGCGCGCACGGCCGCCGAGGAAGCGATGAAAGATGCGCGTGACGCCCGGCGCCTGCGGCGTGAGGTGCAGGTCGGAAATGAACAGGAGCAAGGAGATTCTACCGGTCGACTGCTGGCGTGACGTTCAGCAGATTTCGGCGCGCTCGATCAGCACGTCGTCGACCGGTACGTCGCTATGGAAGCCGGAAGAACCCGTCTTGACGGCCTTGATCTGGTCCACGACTTCACTCCCCTCGACGACCTTGCCGAACACACAGTAACCCCAGCCCTGCGTGTTCGGCGCGCGGAAGTTGAGGAAGTCGTTGTTCGCCACGTTGATGAAGAACTGGGCCGTGGCCGAATGCGGGTCGGCCGTACGCGCCATGGCCACGGTGTAGGCCTCGTTTTTGAGGCCGTTGTCCGCTTCGTTCCTGATCGGCGCCTGGCAGGGCTTCTGCTTCATTCCTGGCGCAAAGCCGCCTCCCTGCACCATGAAGCCGGGGATCACACGATGGAAAATGGTCTTGTCGTAGTGCCCGGCAGCGACATAATCGATGAAATTCTTCGCCGAAAGCGGCGCCTTGTCGGCATCCACTTCGATGCCGATAACGCCGAAGTTCGTGTGCAGCTTGATCATGGTTTCCCTTTCTCGGAAATGACCTTGACCGACCGAATCATGACCGGTTCAAGGGGAACGTTCTGGTGCATCGAACGGTTGCCGGTCGCCACCCCGGCAATCCTGTCCACCACGTCCATGCCTTGCGTGACCTTGCCAAAAACGGCGTAACCCCAGCCGTCGGGCGAAGGATGGTTGAGCGCAGCGTTGTCGCGATGGTTGATGAAGAACTGCGCACTCGCCGAGTGCGGGTCGGCAGTGCGGGCCATGGCGATCGTGCCGCGGTCGTTCTTCAGGCCATTCCTGGCTTCGTTGTCGACCTTTCTGGTCGCCGGCTTCTGTTCCAGTTCAACGGTAAAGCCGCCCCCCTGGATCATGAAACCGGGAATGACGCGGTGGAAGACCGTGCCGTTGTAGAACCCCTCATTGACGTACTGCACGAAGTTGTGGACGCTTTTTGGCGCCTTTTCGGAATCGAGCTCGATCACGATCCGGCCCATGCTGGTCTGCATTTCGACACTGGGCGCGGCCGTAGCCGCCAAAGAAAACAGTGCCCCGGCAATCACGGCGAATTTTCTGTACATCAAACCACTCCTTGACTTGTCTGGTCAACCAACGCGTTCCTGCTGAATCAGCCATCGCCCCCTCGACTTGACGAGGACGATGGTCTTGCCCACCGAGGACTTCAGGTAGGGGGAAGTGTAATGCTGCCGGAACCTGACCGTCGCCTTGTCGTCGGCAAACGACACCCGGATTCCATCGGCTTCGACGAGCAGCTTGCCGGGCTTTCTCATCTGTTGCGCGCGCCCCTCTTGCCACTCCTTGCGGCTGATCCCTCGCGGCACGCGAAAATCAGGCGCATAGTAGGCAAAGTACGCTTTTTCATCCTTGCGTGACCAGGCGTTCGCCCAGCCCTGCAGCGCTTTGCTGACCGCCTCCCCGTCACCGGTGCTGGCAGCCCGCGTCGCCGTTGGCGCGGGTTTGCCGGCAGCAGTGGCCAAGTCAGCAACCTTTGGCGCCGCCGCCGGCTTCTCGCTGATTCGGGTCGCTTCGCCGCGCTTGCCGCCACTGCCCGAAGCGCTGCTGCCCAGTTCCCGCAAACTGGACAACTTGCCTTGCGTCGCCCGCAGCGAAGGATCGAGCTGCACGGCCTGGGCATAGGCCCGACGCGCCAGGCGTGCGTACAGGTCACCGAGGTTGTCGTAGGCGGTGGCATAGCCGGGGTGCACCCTGATCGCCATTTCGAGCGCCGTGCGCGCCTTGTCGTACTGCTTCTGCTGTTCATAAAGCACAGCAAGGTTGTTGTACGGTTCGGGCAACTCCGGGTAGTCCTCGATAAGCTTGCTGAACACCGCCATCGCCTCGGCCGAACGACCCATCTCGGTGAGGATCAGACCTTGAGTGAATCGCCCCTGGGCGTCGTCCGGCTGGCGCGCCACATGGGCTTCGACCTTGCTGAGCGCTGCCGTTGGCTGGCCCTGTTTCAAAAAACGCTGGGCCTCCGCCAGATCGTCTGCGCTGGCCAGGGAACCGCTGCCGCCCAGGACGCAGGCGACGATCACGGCGGGCCATGCCGGCGGAAAGCTCGAGCGCATCGTTATCGGGTATACTCAGACAGGCAGCGACGAAAAGTCACCAAAGCGTTCGATTCTAACAAGAGTCGCGTTCAAACCAAAATACTCTGCACGCCTCCGCCTTCCCCGGCGTCCTGGCGCCGACCTGAAGATGCTGAAAATCTACAACTCACTGGCCAGAGAGAAGCAGGACTTCGTACCGATCACCCCCGGCAGCGTCCGCATGTATGTCTGCGGGATGACGGTCTATGACTACTGTCACCTCGGCCACGCGCGTGTTCTGGTCGTTTTCGACATCGTTCAGCGCTGGCTGCACGCCAGCGGCCTGCAGGTGTGCTATGTCCGGAACATCACCGATATTGACGACAAGATCATCAAACGGGCAGCGGAGAACCGGGAGCCCATCAGTGAGCTGACGGGGCGCTTCATCCGCTGCATGGATGAAGACGCAGAGGCGCTTGGCGTCGAGCCGCCGGATCATGAACCGCGCGCCACCGAATACGTGCCGCAGATGCTCGAGCTGATCGGCCGACTGGAAAAAAAGGGTCTGGCTTACCAGGCCGCGGCCGGTGACGTGAATTTTTCGGTGCGCAAGTTTCCCGGCTACGGCAAGCTCTCGGGCAAGTCCCTTGACGACCTGCGCGCCGGCGAGCGCGTCGACGTCGATGCCGCCAAGGAAGACCCGCTTGACTTCGTGCTCTGGAAGCACGCCCGAGACGGCGAGCCATCCTGGCCTTCGCCCTGGGGAGCCGGGCGGCCAGGCTGGCACATAGAGTGTTCAGCGATGAGTTCCGAGCTGCTCGGCAAGCACTTCGACATTCACGGCGGCGGACAGGATCTGCAGTTTCCGCACCACGAAAACGAAATTGCGCAGTCCGAGGGCGCGCATGACTGCCGTTTCGTCAACTACTGGATGCACAACGGTTTCGTTCGCGTCGATGACGAGAAGATGTCGAAGTCGCTCGGCAACTTCTTCACGATCCGGGAGATCCTCAGGAAATACGACCCCGAAGTGCTGCGCTTCTTCATCCTGCGCGCGCATTACCGCAGTCCGCTGAACTATTCGGACGCCCACCTCGACGATGCCCGGCAGGCTCTGAGCCGGCTGTACATCGCACTCAAGGCCGTCCCGCCCGAGGCCGCCGCCATCGACTGGAACGAAGCACACGCGCTTCGCTTCCGAGAGGCAATGGATGACGACTTCAACACGCCCGAAGCGTGCGCGGTGCTGTTCGACCTGGCCGCCGAGCTCAATCGCCACAAGTCGGCGAGTCTGGCCAGCCAGTTGCGTCGGCTGGCGGGCTTGCTCGGACTGCTCGGGCGTGACCCCGAGGCCTTCCTGCAGGCAGCGCCGACCAGCAACGAAGAAATGTCGCCCGCGGACATCGAAGCGCTGATTGCCGAGCGTCTGGCCGCCAAGCAGCGCAAGGACTTTGCCACCGCCGACCGCATTCGTTCCGCGCTGCTGGCGGCCGGAATCGCGCTCGAGGACGGCGCCAAGGGAACAAACTGGCGTCGCGCGTGAGCCCGCGGCGCACGGTAATCCTCACCACAGGGCGACCCGCTGGTCCGCAGTTACGCCGCGGTCTGACCCACCGCCCTCCTGATCTCGCCAGCGAGCGCTGCCCTGGCCTTGACGGGCGCAGGATGGCCAATCTTACGTGCAGCGGAGTTTCGCTCAGGCGAGGAAGCCCTGAGGAGGTCGGCGGCAGAACGGTAGCGGCCTGCCGCGCCAGCGGGCACCGCAAGCCGTGGCTCAGGTGGCGGCGAAGAAGTCGCGCACTCGATCCATCCACGACTTGGCGCGCGGGTTGTGGTGGGCCGAATTTTCCCGACTGGATTCCTCGAGCTCGCGCAACAACTCCTTCTGCCGTTCCGTGAGATGGACCGGCGTTTCGACGACGACGTGGCAGAGCAGGTCGCCGTGGGCATTGCTGCGCACCCCCTTGATCCCCTTGCTGCGCAGACGGAAGGTCTTGCCGGTCTGCGTCTCGGGCGGAACCCGGATTTTTGCGGCTCCGTCGAGGGTCGGAATATCGATCTCTCCCCCCAGCGCTGCGGTGGTGAAACTGATCGGCATCTCGCAGTGCAGATCGTTCTGTTCACGCTGAAAGACCGGATGCGCCTTGAGGTGAATCTGCACGTACAGATCTCCGGACGGGCCGCCATTGATGCCGTGCTCACCTTCGGCCGAGAGCCGAATCCGATCTCCCTCGTCCACTCCCGCCGGAATCTTGACCGCCAGTGTCTTGTGCTGCTTGACGCGCCCGGCACCATGACAGGCGGTACACGGATCGGCAATGTAGCGTCCGGTGCCGTGACACTTGGGGCAGGTCTGCTGAATGGAGAAAAAGCCCTGTTGCAGGCGAACCTGCCCGCTGCCCTGGCAGGTCGGGCAGGTCTTCGGTTGCGTGCCGGCCTTGGCACCGCTGCCATGGCAGGCCTCGCAGGCCTCCATCGTCGGAATGCGAATCTTGGTCTCGGTGCCGAAGGCCGCCTGCTCGAGGGTGATTTCAAGGTTGTAGCGTAGATCGGCACCGCGATAGACATTCGACCGTCCGCCTCGGCGACCACCGAAGATCTCATCGAAAATGCCGCCGAAAGCGTCCGAGAATCCGCCGGCTCCGGCCGCGCCCATGCCGGCCTGCGGGTCGATGCCAGCATGACCATATTGGTCGTAGGCCGCCCGCTTGTCGCTGTCGGTGAGCACCTCGTAGGCCTCCTTGACCTCCTTGAAGTGTTCCTCGGCTTTCGGATTGTCCGGATTGCGGTCCGGATGGAACTTCATTGCCAGCTTGCGGTAGGCTTTTTTCAGGTCATCTTCGGAGGCGTCGCGATTGACGCCGAGAATGTCGTACAGGTCACGTTTAGCCATCGGTTCTCGAGCACTTTGAGGGGCGGAGCGAGGCGCGATTATACGCCTCGCCCTTCAGGCGAATGCCTACTACTTCCGGTCTTTGACTTCGGTGAATTCGGCGTCGACGACGTCGCTGTCGTCCTTCTTCGCCTCACCGCCAGATCCCCCGGCACTGCCACCGGCACCACCGGCACCACCGGCACCACCGCCGCCCGGGCCGCCGGCGTGGCCAGAACCCTCCGCATGCTCCTGCTGCTTGGCATACATCTTCTCGCCCAGCTTCTGTGCCGCCGTCCCGAGCGCTTCGCTTTTCGCCTTGATCACCTCGAGGTCGTTGCCGCGAATCGCCTCCTCAGCGTCCTTCATCGCTCTTTCGATGACGCCTTTCTCGCTGTCGGAGAGTTCCTTGCCGTATTCGGCCAGCGACTTCTTGACCGTGTGGATCATGCCGTCGCACTGATTGCGGGCTTCCGCCAGTTCATGGGCCTTGCGGTCTTCTTCGGCGTGCATTTCGGCATCCTGGACCATGCGCTGCACCTCCGCTTCGCTGAGGCCGGAAGACGCCTGAATCTTGATCCGGTTCTCCTTGCCGGTGGCCTTATCCTTGGCCGAGACATGCAGAATGCCGTTGGCGTCGATATCGAAGGTCACTTCGATCTGCGGCATGCCGCGCGGTGCCGGCGGAATGTCCGAGAGGTTGAACTGTCCGAGGCTCTTGTTGCCGGTGGCCATTTCGCGCTCGCCCTGCAGCACGTGGATGGTGACCGCGGACTGGTTGTCGTCGGCGGTCGAGAAGACCTGGTTCGCCTTGGTCGGGATGGTCGTGTTCTTCTTGATCAGCTTGGTCATCACCCCGCCCAGCGTCTCGATCCCCAGCGACAGCGGCGTCACGTCGAGCAGCAGCACATCCTTGACCTCGCCCTGCAGGACACCGCCCTGGATCGCCGCACCGACCGCCACCGCTTCGTCCGGATTCACATCGCGCCGCGGTTCGCGGGCGAAGAACTCTTTCACCTTCTCCTGCACCTTGGGCATCCGGCTCTGACCGCCGACAAGGATCACGTCGTTGATCTCGCCGACCCGGCAGCCGGCATCCTTCAAGGCAATTCGGCAGGGCTCGATGGTCCGCTCGATGAGCTCGTCGACCAGCGATTCGAACTTGGAGCGCGTGATCTTCAGCGTCAGGTGCTTGGGACCGGAGGCGTCAGCGGTAATATACGGCAGGTTGATCTCCGTCTGCTGGCCGGAAGAGAGCTCGATCTTGGCCTTTTCGGCAGCATCCTTGAGGCGCTGCAGCGCCAGCACGTCGGCCTTCAGATTGACGCCGGCCTCCTTCTTGAACTCGTCGATGATGTAGTCGATCAGACGCTGATCAAAATCTTCGCCGCCGAGGAAAGTGTCGCCGTTGGTCGACAACACCTCGAACTGGTGCTCGCCTTCGACCTCGGCAATCTCGATGATCGAGATGTCGAAAGTACCGCCACCGAGGTCATAGACGGCAATCTTCTTGTCGCCCTGCTTCTTGTCCATGCCGAAGGCCAGGGCCGCCGCTGTCGGCTCGTTGATGATGCGCTTGACCTCAAGACCGGCAATCCGGCCGGCATCCTTGGTGGCCTGGCGCTGACTGTCGTTGAAGTAGGCGGGCACGGTGATCACCGCCTCGGTAACTTCCTCGCCCAGGTAATCCTCGGCGGTGCGCTTCATCTTGCGCAGCACTTCGGCAGACACCTGCGGCGGGGCGATCTTCTTGCCCCGCACTTCGACCCAGGCGTCACCATTGTCGGCCTTGAGAATCTTGAAGGGCATCAGGGAAATGTCCTTCTGCACCTCCTTCTCTTCGAAGCGGCGACCAATCAGTCGCTTGACAGCGTACAGCGTGTTCTTCGGATTGGTCACCGCCTGCCGCTTGGCCGGCGCACCACACAGAATCTCGCCGTCTTCGGCGTAGGCGACGATGGACGGTGTAGTCCGCGCGCCCTCGGAGTTCTCGATGACTTTCGGTTTGCCGTTCTCCATCACGGCGACGCACGAGTTGGTGGTACCCAGGTCAATCCCGATGATCTTGCCCATTGCGTAATTCCTTTCGATAGCTCATTGATTTGTGTCCACATTCTTCACAAGTCAGAATGTTGGGTAACGTTTGGTAACTGGGGATCAGGGTACCGATTTCAAGCCTTTTCCTTGGCCACCATCACCAGCGCCGGACGCAGCACGCGGTCGGCCAGCAGATAACCCTTCTGCAGAACACTGACCACGGTGTTCGGCTCCTGCTCGGATTCGACGACGCTGATCGCCTGATGCCGATGCGGGTCGAATTTGGCGCCCAGCGGATTGACTTCGGTGAGTGCGGATTTTTCGAACGCGGCGACCAATTGCTTGAGGGTCAACTCAGTGCCCGAGCGAAAGCTCTCTGCGCTGGCAGTTTCGACGGCCAGCGCCGCTTCAAGACTATCCTTGACCGCCAGCAGTTCGCGAGCGAAACGGTCGATGGCGAACTTCGCCGCCTTGGTGATGTCTTCCTGCGCACGTCGGCGAACGTTCTCGGTTTCTGCTTTGGCGCGCAGCCAGGCGTCGTGATACTCGTCGGCCTTCAGTTGCGCCTGCAGCAGCGCCTGTTCGAGATTTGGTGTACTTTCCGGGGGGGCCGGCGTTCCTTCGCCGGCCGGCTCGATCATTGCGGGCTCTGGTGCCACAGCGGTGGTCTCTTGAGGTACGGTGTCGTTGGTTTGCATGGATGGCGATCTCCCTTAAAACGCAGCAGAGTTTGGGGCAATTTCCTCGATTTCAAGCGTTTTGTAGCTTTGTGTCGGACGACAACGTGAATCGCGCACAAATCTTCGTCGCCCTGGCGCTTCTGCTGCTAGCATTTGATTCCCCGCTGGTCGTAGATGGAGTGTGGTATCGGAATGCTGCAGAAGATCGGCAAGTATGAAATCATTCGCGCGCTGGGCAAGGGTGCGACCGCAGTCGTCTACCTGGCACGCGATCCGGACCTGGATCGACTCGTCGCCATCAAGCTGATTCGCTTCGGCGACGACAATGCCGCCATGTCGCGGCGTCTGCGCAAGCTCTTCCAGACCGAAGACTCGATCGGTCGGCGGCTCGAGCATCCGAACATCGTCAAGATCTACGACGCCGTGGTCGAGCCGGAACAGGCCTATCTGGCGATGGAGTACGTCGAAGGAGCGGCGCTCGACAAGTTTTGCGCGATCAATCGCCTGCTGCCGATGCACCGCGTCATCGGCATCATCTTCAAGTGCTGCCTGGCCCTCGATCATGCCTTCCGGCAAGGCATCGTCCATCGCGACATCAAGCCGGCGAATATCCTGATCGATGCCAGCGACAATCCGAAGATCACCGATTTCGGCCTCGCCCTCAATCTGCAGAAGGACATGGGCACCGACTCGACTTTCGTGATGGGCGTCGGCTCCCCGGCCTACATGTCGCCCGAACAGGTCAAGAACTACCCGCTCAATCACAAGACCGACCTCTATTCGCTCGGCGTTCTGCTCTTTCAGTTGCTCACCGGGCGGCTGCCCTTTCGCGCCAACAACCCGGCCACCCTGGTGTACAAGATCGTCAACATGGACTCGCCTTCAGCGTGCGCGCTCAACCCGAATCTGCCGCCGGGGATCGATCCTATCATCAGGAAGGCGCTCGAGAAGGACCTCTACAGCCGTTATCGCAATGGCGCCGAGTTCGCCAAGGATCTCTCTTCGGTCCGCTACCAGATGCTCGAAGAAGACCAGACGCAGCAGGACCAGACCCACTTCGAGAGGCTGCGCAAGGTCGACTTCTTCGCCGAATTCGAAGATATCGAGTTATGGGAGGTGTTGCGCATCAGCGTCTGGCGGGAATTGTCGGAAAAGGTAACGCTGATCCGCGAAGGCGACAGCCATCGCAAGTTTGGCGTCGTCGTCGACGGCTTTGTCGAGGTGTCGGCCGACGGGCGAGTGATCTGCCGCCTTGGCTCGGGTGAAGTAGTGGGTGAAATGGCCTTCCTGCATCCGACCGACAACCGCCGTCAGGCGACGGTGGTGACGCTTGAACCCACCTTGTTCCTCGAGATCAACAGCTCTGCCCTGGACTTGAGTTCGGATGAAGTGCGGGAGCGCTTTCACAAGGTCTTGCTGGTCAAGCTCCTCGACCGCCTGCGCGAAGCGAACAAGGTTCTCGCCAGACTGGGTCAGACCGCTGTTCAGGGCAACTCGGCCGCCTACGCGTCAGGCCTGACGCCGCCGCTGGAGTTGCTGTAACCTGGCGCTTCGGCTCGCTGCCGATTGGGCGGCGAGGAAACCTTGCTGCTTATGGGGTCGGCAGCCCGACCGGCTGACCTGCTTGTGCTGGCACGGGGATCGCTCGCCCTTACAAGTGTAGGTTTTTTATCGAGCATTCCGTCGGTGGTAGAGTTGGCCAGGGTTCCGGGACAGCGTGCGCGATGGGGATCATGTGATGGCTGAGCAAAGCTGCAACAATCAAATTCCAGCCTTGGCGAAAGATCCCGACCAAACGCCAACCGTTGTTCTGCCGCCGAGCGGCTCCGGGGACGGTCGGCAAGGTTTCGACAGGCAAAGCGGCTTCGGCCTCGCCGCCGACGGACAGCAACCACCAGGTGGCCAAGGCGATCGCGAGCCACAGCCGTTGCGCGCGCGCGGGATCGTCCATGCGGGTGTATTGCCATTGCCAGCCGCCCCGTTTGATGCGTTTGAACCCTTGCTCGATCCACGCCCGCAACCCATACCAGCAGACATCTGCGGCCTGTGGCGACAAATCGGTCAGCACCAGCCACGCTTCTTTATAACCGGCATCCCAGCGGCCGAGCAACGTGCACTCGAGTTGCGCCTTCTTGCAATGGAAGGCGGTGCCCTGGCTTGCAAAGGACCGACCCACGGCCGGTACCAGTTGGGTCAAGGGCACCCAGTGATACCAACCGCGAGGTCGAAACGTGCCCTGTTGATTGATGCGCAGCAGCGGGTGCCAGCCCAACGCCTGAATCGCCTGGAAAAGCCATTTGGCGTACAAGCCTCGATCGGCCAGGACAATGACGGTCCAGCCGGGCGGCACGACGGCGCTGAAGTGTTTCAGCAAGGCCAGCCATTCGGGCTGCCACGGATGCTTCTCCGTTGCCGGCAGAATTTTCCAGGCCACCGGGACGGCGCAGCCACGATAGAGCACGCTGATCACGAGCGCCACAAAGCGTTGGCCCAGCGTGGTCGCATCGAGGGCAAGCGCCACTTGCTGGCCGGACCAGCCCTCAAGCACCCAAGCCAACCACGGTGCCCAGCACTCGCTCACATCGAGTTCGGCACGGTGCGTCCCCGCTTTCGCGCTCGCTTCGCGATACGTGTCGCGCAGGCGTTCGCGCACCGTGTGGAACGATTGACCCAGTAGCGCCCCCAGCAAGCCGGCCACCGCACTCAAGGCACAAGACCGGGCGAGGATCATGCCCAGGCTCCACCACGCCAGGCCCGCCGCAAGCGGTTTGCTCAAGCCCGGGAAATGGTCGGCAACGGTGGTAATCCAACGATAAAGTTCGGGATGGCGAGACATGATTCACCTCCAGCAAAAGCCCCCTTCCATAGCCTCTTCCCACCTCTTATATGGGGACGCCTTGTCTCGCCATCAGCTGTCTCAGCCAAAAAAACCTACACTTGTAAGGGGAGGGGTTCCGGTGACCGGGGCGCCGCTGCCAGCCGCGGTCGCCGCCGCGCGCATTGCGGCGACGCGAAGCGGCTGCCCGCGCTGTGTCGCCCTCAGCCACGTCCCACGCGTGGCCTGCAAGTCCCGCCCTCGTCGGTGTTCAACGTACCCCGACCCGGTTCACCGGGCCGCCTCGGTTGGCAGGCGCAACGCCCACGCCCGGCGCCCCTGCGCCCACCCCCGGTGCAACGCCTACACCCGGCGCGCCCACGCCAACCCCGGGCGCAACGCCCACCCCCGGCGCGCCCACGCCGACGGTCGAGCGGCGAGCCACCCCGGCATAACTGACCGGCGTTGCCGGTGCCCCGACGACCGCTTGCGCGGTGGTTACCAGACTTACAGACGAGTTCGGCCCGAAATCGCCGCTGCCCAGCCATCCGGCAACAGCCAGTCCGGAAACCATAATGGTTTTGCGCGTGACTTGTTTCATTTTTGCTCTCCTGTGGGTGCCTCCGGCGGCAATTCGTCAAGAACGACCAGGGCGTCCGGACTGAGCCGTTTCGCTGCCACCGGGGGCACGAAAGTGAAGGCATCGGGCGCCGGCCGGAGGCCGGTTTTCCAGCTCTTGACGCGCAGCGTATATTGCGGCGCGCTGTTCACGGTCTTGCTGGTGATCACCAGCTTGCGCGGGACGGGGCTCTGGCCCACCTGCACCCAGAGTTGCCAGTCGGTATCCAGGTTGCGAAAGGCAAGATGCTCGCATTCCACGCCATCGATGACGCCACGGCCGATATGCTTGGCTTCCCGGATGCCGGCAACGAGCACCTCATAGGGACGCGAAAGAAGCAGATCGGCACCCGGCAAGGCCACGCCATGACCCGCCCGCAGCGCTTCGATCAACTGATCGACGCTGCCCGGCGCATCGAACTGCGCGTAGCCATTGATGTTCCTGCCGAGAACGCTGACCGTCCTGCCGTCGAAAAACAGCCCGACGTCCGTGTAGCCGCCCACGCGCTGGGCACGCAGCTTGTCCGGCCGACTGACCAGCACCTCGCCGGAACTGGCGAACTGAATTTTCTCCATCTGCGGCGTGACGACTTCGATGTCGCTGTCGAACGTCAGTTCGATCGTTTTCTGGGCACTCACATAATCCGACATGGCCTTGAGGATGGACTTCGCCTCGTCACCCTCGGCGTGAACGCCTGACCCCGCCGAGACGAGTGCCAAAGCGAGAAGCAGCGCGCGGCCAGTTGGCCAACGGCTGGAGCTGTTGAACTTTGTTTCTGGATTTGCTTGCATCGTGTCAATTCCTCTCCTTGAAAAAGGTCGCCCCCGCAACGCAAGAACCACCGACGGGGACGAATGCCGATAGCGAAGACCGCCCGCATCTCTCGATCGCGTGCGCTGACCAATCTCTTGACGGCGTCACCTGCCCAGCCTGTAGGTGACTTGCCGCAATGGACCTACCGGACCTCGGTGCACGCTCCCCCTGCAAGGGGAAGGTCGCGCCGGTGACGGTGGCGATGGGACGGGAGCGGGTGTCGAGGCAGCGAAGAGACCTGTCACTTCGCCCCATCCCCCTCCCAACCTCCCCCTTGAAGGGGGAGGAGTTCCTTTGGCAACCAGGTCCATTCATCGGGATTCCGGGATGCTTTTTTCTGCAAATCACCTTAGAGCCCGTACTTGAGGGCATCCGCCGGGTCCACGCACTGATAGTTGGTCGCGCACTTGGTCAGCGAGCAGGCGCTTTCCGTCTTGATGGCCACCTGCTTACGCTGCTGGCACAGTCTTTCTGCTCGGCTACGAACGTCGGCAATGGCCTTTTCCGAGTTCGGGTGGTCGAAGGTCAGGTAGTTTGTGTCTTCAGCAAAGCCTACGAGCCAGTTATCGACACAGCTTGAGAGCAGGAAGGTCAGCAGGAGTGCGCGGATGATCATCAAGGTGTCGATCAAGGACAGGGAATTCAACGCCACGCCCGGAGGGTTCGCTGCGCACGGGAATCAACCCCACGACTGCACGACGGTCGCATCGGGTCTACACCCCCGAAACTGAAAGCCATGACCTTTGCCCTCGCTGGCCAGCCGCATTCCCGCCTGCCTGGGCGAACGGACCACTGACTTGCCGTTGCGCCCCTCCTCGTCACCTCGTCACCTCATCCCCTCGCCGTCATGCCGCGAGTCCGGCACGATCGTCGCCCCGACATCCTTGAGCAGGCGCTGGAAGTCGGGCGAATCCATGATGATCGTTCCGGCCGCGGCGCGCAGGCGGTCTACGGCCTCGGCGGGCAGGACGAACGACGTGGGCTGCTCATTGAGATAAGCCAGTTCCGCCGGGTCCTTCAACTCCGAGAACGAGACGTCGATGACATAGATTTCGGCGCTCGGCACACGCACGGCTGCGGCTACCGCGGGGTCCTTGTTGGTCGCCATGGCCTCCGATTTCGCGATCATGCGCAGGGTTTTCCAGCGTGACGCCATGTCGCGCAACAGTTCGGTCGCTTCGTACGAGTAGCGATCGATCGGCACGCCGGCCGACTTCAGCAGAATGCCGACGGTGCCCGGCGGCGTTTCGGATTCGTCCCAGTTGGTCGGCGGCGAGGAAAGCGAATTGACGATGAAGACGATCACCCGACGCGCGTCGTCGAGCGGCGTCGGTGCGCCAATATCGTGCAAGGCCTGAAATATTTCCAGCGCGTCGAGCACCGCGCGCATGCCGACGTTGTCGGAAACGCCGCCGTCCACGAGATGCAGGTAGGGCCGATGGACGCCGTCGTCGTAGGCCTGCATGTCTTTCAGCGAGCGTATCGCGCGCGCCGCCGGTCGCGGCGGTTCCTCGGCGTCGATGAACGGCTTTAACCAGGCGGGAACTTTCCGGTTGCAGGTGCCGGCATAATTGTTGATCGTCACCGGTGAGAGCACCACCGGCACAGCCGACGACGCGGCCGCAGCGCGCGACAGCGGTACGGCGTTGAGCTCCGAGCACAGGATGTCGAAGGTCGTCTGGGTAAAGACAAAACGCGCGCCGGTCGAGATGTCGGTGGCCGACGCCAGGATCAGCGGCCCATGGCCGGCGTTCAGATCGCCGAAGGTGGCCCCGTTGAACAGGATTTCGTCGTACAACTCGGAGGCCAGTTCGGAGCGACCGAAGGGCGTAAACCACAGGCGACCCCAGTTGCTCGGGCTCAACGTGCGGCCGACGATCTCGCCCTGCACGTCACGCTTGAGGAACCGCTGCTCGTACTCGCTGAACAGTCGGTCGCCGTACAGGCCATACGCCAGCGCAGTGAAACTGCCACCCGACACACCGGTGATGACGTCGACCTGATCGAGCAGACGGATGCGCTGACCTTGCGGCCCAAGCACCTCGGTACGGCGGAGAAACTCGAGCACGCCGTAGGAGAACGCGGCAGCGCGCGTGCCGCCACCGGAGAAAGCGAGGATGACCACACTCTCCTTCTGCTTGACACGGCCCAGCCGCGTCTCGAAGCGGTAGCCCGTCTCGGAATCCGCCTGCGTGAGCGACGGATTGATCGGCCGGGTGGCACAACCGCCCAGCAGCAGCAGGAATACGACTGCCAGGAAAGATCGCGTGCGCAATGGAGTCATCGGGTGGTCCCAACGGATACAGGAGCCGCGATTCTAACTCCT
>Ga0058865_1061997_pt1 | contig 15873 bp, 9 predicted proteins | sample TNRReaAnaerobRNA_2_FD_61085 | JGI IMG/M metagenome (GOLD analysis project Ga0058865, IMG submission 61085) | Wastewater treatment Type I Accumulibacter community from EBPR Bioreactor in Madison, WI, USA - TNR Reactor, Time C-32min-Anaerobic_ RNA... | ecosystem: Engineered > Bioreactor > EBPR >...
AACTGAAAAGTGATCCCTCCTGCTTCCGGGCAAGAACGTCTCCGTCACCGGCTACAGCCTCGGTGGCCACCTCGCCACCACCGTCAACCTCATCCACCGCGGCGGCGGCGAGCAGGTGGTCACCTTCAACGGTGCCGGTAGCGGCAAGATCGGCGACGGCAGGCTGGATGGAGGACACCTACGAGAAGTTTTCGTTGGTGGTCGCGCGGTTCCAGGAACTGCGGGAGCAGGCCGCAGCGGTAGGCAATCTGGAAGGTCATTTCACCACCACCGAAGCCCTGACAGCCTACCGCGCCATTAACGCAGCGATGGCGGCCAATGGCGGCGCACCGACCGACAGCACGCTCGGCTGGACCCTCGTCGATGAGAGCCCAGGGATTCTGGAAGCGCGACCGAGAACCGAACTGCAATTGCGCGGCGACGCGCTAATCGCCGCCATAGAGGCGGACTCTGCGGCCAGCCCTGCCGTCGGCACGGGCGCGGGTGGAAACACCGACACCCGACGCAGTTGCAAGACGCCTGCTTCGAACAGCACAATCACGAACGGCTCAGCCGGATTCCCCGGTCTTGAAGCACGATGGAGGACAGCGCATGACTGCGCCGCTTGAAACGCCCCCTACAGCCTCCACCAGCACCAGAGGATTCTGGAAGCGCAGCGCACTCGCCATCGGTGCCGTGATTCTCTTCCATGCCTTTTTCGACATCCCGGGCTTCTTCTACAAAAACCGCGGTTGGGATATTCCCAGCAACCCGGTGGAGAAAGCCGCCTACGACTACGCGCACAGCCTGAAGCTGCCCGATAGCGTGCCGCAGGAAGCCCCGTATTTCCCGTTCTGGTGGGCGCGCATCGTGGCCCTGATTCCCGGCGCTCCTTCGGTGGACGAGGCCTATTTCCGCCACCTCTGCGAACACGAGGCCGGGGACTATGTGTTCAAGCGAGTGGAAAATGTTGAAGGCGTGTTCCAGTTGCGCCCCCGGGAGATGATCTCCGGGAATCCGATCGACTATGACCGCTACCGCATGGAGGAGCCGACGGGGGTCGGGGCGGGGGATACGAATACGCGGGGCTGGGAAGCCCCAAGAGGCCTCGTTCAACCTCCTATCGGCGTGTACGAGTTTCTGGAACAACCGTCTTATGTAGTGGTCAAGTTATTTCGGACACTGGGATAGGTTGTTTTTCTGCCATTTGCTGTTCATAGACATTCGGCGGCAGGTAACCGAGTTTCGAGTGCAGGCGGGCGCTGTTGTAGAAGCCGACGATGTAGTCGGTCACATCGCGAGTGGCCTCGGCGTGGTTGGCATAGTTTTTCTGCCAGACGCGCTCCATCTTGAGGTTCAGGAAGAAGCGCTCCATGACTGCGTTGTCCCAGCAGTTGCCCTTGCGGCTCATGCTGGCTCGCAAATGGTGGCGGGCAAGCAGGGCGCGGTGGGCGTCGCTGGCGTACTGGCTGCCGCGATCGGAATGCATCACCAGAGCCGCCGGCGGTTGCCGCTGGGTAATCGCCATCTGCAAGGCCGTGCAGACCAGTTCGGCAGGCATGTTGGGAGCCATCGCCCAGCCCACGATCTTGCGCGAAAACAGGTCCATCACGGCAGCCAGGTACAACCAGCCGCTACCCGTGCGGATGTAGGTAATGTCGGAGACCCAGGCGGCATTCGCCTTGGCCGGGTCGAACTGCCGGTTGAGCAGGTTGTCGGCGATCGGCAGAGCATGGCGGCTATCGGTGGTGTGGATGAACTTGCGTTTCCAGACAGGCCGTAGCCCGTTGATTCGCATCAGTGTTCGCACACGGTGCCGCCCGACGGGCCGTCCTTGCTTAAGCAGGGCCTGCTGCAAACGCCGGCTGCCATAGCTTCGCCCGGAGGCCGCAAAAACCGTCTTCAGATAAACGGTTGCCGCGCACACGCTGGCGGGCTTTCTCGCTCGCGCTGCGGCGGCGTAGTACCCCGAGCGACTGACGCCGAGGGCGCGGCACAGCGGCGCGATACCGGTGGTGGCCTTCTCTGCCAACTGATCGATGCACCGGTGGCTCATCTCAGTTCTCGGGCAAAGAAGGCCGACGCTTTTTTCAACAGGTCGTTGTCCTGTCGCAGCTGGCGGTTTTCAACTTCCAATTGGCGTATGCGCTGCTGCTCGGCCGTCAGCGGCTTGCCGATGCCGGCCTGGCCGGATTGCTCTGCCGCAAACTGCGCCAGCCAGCGCCGAACGGCCGTCTCGCCAAGGCTCATGTCGCGGCAGACTTGCGCCACGCTCAAGCCTTGGTCTTTGATCAGTTGAACGACCTGCAGCTTGAAGCTCGGCTCGAAGGTCTTGCGTTTTTGGCTCATCAATTGCTCCTCTAAGGGTGGATCATCCACCTATCGAGGTGTCCAGGGAAATTAGACCACGTCAGACTTATTCCACAGCATTCGCACCCGCAGCTTCACACAGGCCATAACAAGTTCTCCATAGCAAGCGCCCGTTCTCTCTCGACACGCTGGAAAAAACTCCCCCGCGCCGCGATGCGCGAGGATCGGTTCGCCCAGAATTCGCGTCCGCAATGCCATTGGAAGCTTTTCGTCCCGCTTTTGACTGCTCAGCGACCTTCAGCACGCTCTGGCGCAGGCTAACTCGCGCCTTGAGGTGCTCCAGCGCAGGGCAGAGGCCTGGCATCAGGTCGGCAAGAATTCCAATCGCGGAATTTGGGAATTTGGGTCAGCTTGTATTCTCGCCGTGCTGGCACTAAAGTGAATCGCTACAAGAAGCCACGCAGGATTAGATCAGTAAAGCATTGCGGCACCGCGGCGTCGAGGGAGGATTCCATGAATGTATACCGCTCTGCGTACACCAAGCGTACGGCACCCCTTGTAATTGATCATTCGCAGCCGCAGTAGAGCCATGCCGACCGGCCGCTTTAAGCATCGCATTGCGTCTTGCATGGGCCTTGTCCTGTGCTCCTCGGTAGTTGCAGGGCTTGGTCGCGCCCGGGCCGTCACAGCCACGACATACGACGTGGTTCCCGTCACATCTATCACGGCCAATGGCAGCGTGCACGCGTTACATCCGGACAAGCCGCCGGGTGCTGCCTTCATCTTTCCTTCACAGGGCGGCACCGCTGCCGCGCCGGTTGATTTCAGATCGACGACACCCTTCTTCCTGCCCTCGAATCGATTTCGCGATCCAACTACATTCCGTTGGAAGCTCCTGCCTGAGGTGGCCATCGGGGTTACCCGGTTGCCCGACGACCACGTACAGATGGCGATGGACGCGAAGTCCGCGGGAGCGCTGCGCGGGCTGAGTTGGCACGAATTCCGCGATCTGCAGCATGCATTCCGAGAATGGCTGCTGTGCGAGGGTGGCTGGACGTTCTTCAGGGATCCGGCCCACCGCTTTGCCAATTTCGATGCCACGCTCGTGTCCTTTTGGAGCACCGGCCCACTGAAACAGGCGCAGTTCGACAAATTCGCGCAACTGGCGCTCAACGATCCCCCAGACGACACGATCGAGATCGACGTTTACGCCATGAAGGCGACAGTGCTGCGCCCACCCGAGACGCTGCGCATCTCATGGGGCACCACGGCGGTGTACCCAACGGCATCCCGTGGGATATCTAGCGGTGCCACCCGCTTCAGTGGGGCAGGACACACAGATATCGAATTGGAGCGCGGCGCACGGGGTGTTCGGCTCTTCTCGCCAGGCAGCTTGGCAGTATCGGCCATTTCGCAAGGCCAGCAATCTACAGGGGACCTACAGCCTTTCCCCACCGACATCTCAGACCTCTTCGGCCGCATCTTCGTGCCGATCGGATTTCCGCTGGACCTTTACAACGATCGCCTGCTTCGATACAAGTCGAAGCCTACCGGGGCGACCAGTGTGAGTTACGAAGACCGCGCCCCGGGGCTGCTGGTCCTGCTTTCACCAACCACCTATGTGAAGGCTGAGCCGAACGATGCCGTTGCCACGGCCGTGGCCCAGTTCGTCACCGACGGCCGCCGCGCCCCCAACGAAGACTCGGGCAACTCGGCGCAGCACTTCATGCGACGGTTCATCGTCATGGGCCTGACCGATGCCACCTATAGCAAAGCCGCGGTCCAGCAGGAATTGGCCCGGCTGATTGACAGCGCGAAACTGCACAGTGCAAGCCCGGCGGACGGACACGTCATGGCGGTCTTTGCGAACCAGTCATCGCTCGATGTCAGGTGCCGCGTTTCCGTCAACGGACGCTCCCTGGAAATGCCACAGCCGCGTAGGCGAACGTGGGCGCACGTGATCGATACCGCCATGCCACTGCTGTATCTTGCACCGGCACCTTCGTCAGGGCCTGCCCTGGTCGTGCAGCGCGTACGGCGTGCGCCCGACGGCACGCCGCTCGAACACATGACCGTGCGCGTTCATAGGATCGACCACGCCGTGCTCTATGCAGCGCAAATTGCCGAAGGAGATGACTTTGCCAGCCCTGCCGCCGTACCAGCGAATCTACGCTGATCGCCAAGCCGTGGCGTATGCCCCCGCCAGTGGGGGGCTGGATCATCTGTTCGTCTACGCTGCTGCTGACCCTGCTGCGGAGCCTGCGGCGCTGGCGCCGGCCGATCTCTTTGCGCGTTGGAGCCGGCCGCCGGTCGCCAACTTGGGGGCGGGCCCCGTACCCCGCGCCATTTTCTTCTGCCAGCGCTTCGATCGCGCGACAACGCCGGGCCATCTGGATGCGTTGGATCTGTCGCTGCGTTGGGGATTGGCAGTGTATTGGTCTACTTCCACATTTGCAGGCGGCTCGCCCGATGCCACGTTCCCGACCACCGATGACGTGCCCATCACCGTCGGAGAACTCGGGCTGCTGTGGAAGGGCCGCACGCCGCACACCTTGGACGACTTCACCCTTAGCCTCGACGAGGGCGCCGGTCAGCTGAGGCTGGGGCTGCCGGCTGGCACGTCGGGCCGCATCGTCCGCGTGGGCTGGCCTATCGCCACGTCGCTCCAGTTCACACTGACGCTCGCGGCACCCGGCGGCTTCGTGGCCGGTGCAGTCGGTGTCGCGGTGGATTGGCCACCCGGTCGCGATGGCGATCATCCGTTGCGGTCCGTTGGCTTCGTATACGAATCCGCGCCAGAGCATGTGCCAGGTCAGGGAGACGACCCAGTGTTCTGCCCCACCCTGCGTGCAGAGCTGGCCGATGAAGTAGATGCCGGCGGGACGCTCTGCACGGTTGCCCTGGATCCGCGCGACAAACCTGGCCAAGCCAGCTGGCTCACCGGTCAGCTCAATTCACGCATGGAACCGGGCCGCGCAACGTTGCGCTCATCCTTGTTTGGCACGAAAGGCCAGCGCATCCACCTCCGGTCGGCGGGCGGGGTCGCCCGGCTGGGTTTCCTGTTCGAACTGATGCAGCCGGGCGGCGATGTCACAGCCAGCGAAAGCGTCATCTTCCATCCCGAGGGGGCATTCGACATTGTCAATGGCCCCTTGAGTGGTGCACGCCCCGCGGGGGCAACAGGCATCGGCGCGCTGGACGTCATGGCCGGTGCAGTGGCCACCGAGTTCCTTGACCTAGCCACGGTCGATGCAGCCCAGATTCACTTTTCCCGCGGGCCTGCGTTTCTCGGGGCTCCAGGCGAGTTGACGTCCGGACCTCCAGCGTCGAAGCTGCCTGGGCCCGTCATCACGTCATATCTGCAGTTTGCGGATGACACGGGCAAGGTGAGGGACGTTCCCCTGCACAGCCAACCGGCGGCCGCACCGCTATTCGTCGTGGCACAGGGCGCGCAACGCGATCTGCCGCGGCGCCGCGAGCCGCTGGGGCTAACGGGGTTGCCCCTGCCGATTTTTCCTTGGGCGGGCTTTCGTGGCCCCGATGCCGCCGAGGCCCAGGCCATCGAAGCCACGCACTTGTCGCCAGTGCGCCGCGCGCAATTGCCGGCCAAGGCGCTGGCCGTGCGGGATGCCATGACAAGCACGGTGGGCGTCACGCCGCAGGGCGTGCTGGCTGAGGTGACACCCGAGGGCTATACGCGGCTCTTGTTCGGGAATGCCGACACCGCCGCGCCGCAGCGCCTTGAGTTCGAAATCGCGATCAGCGGCAACACGCCGGAATTCCGGGAGTTCCAGAAAGCGCTCGCGGGCAATCAGCTCTTCGTGGTCATCGACCGCCCGACGCCGGACGCCCTGCAGACGATCCGTCCGTCGGCGTTGTTCCACATCCGCGACTTCGCCTTCAAGCTGCAGCTCCGCAGCGACGTGCCGGCGGCGCTGGGCGAACTGCCGCCGCAAACCGTGCTGCTAATGAAGTACTTTCGCGGCAAGAGCCTGGCGGAACTTGTGCAGGATCCAACCACCTGGGCCTGCCGCCGCTTCCTGGCCACGGGCACGCCCGACGATGTGGCGCGCCTGGCCCATCTGGGCGCCGACGCTAGCAAGCGCATCGCACCCGGCCTGGAATCGATCTGGTCCGACCCGAACTGGCAAGGTGTTCTGGCCCTGAACCTCGGCTTGGACCGGTCGCCCGCGGTGGTCGAAGCGCTGGAGCCCGGGATCGTAGGCGAACTGCGCGTGCATCACTTCGGCATCAGCGCACCCACGGTCCGCCGGGACGACCTGGTTTCGCCAAAACCGCGCGCTGCCTCGGCGTTCGGGTTGATCAACTACTCGAAGCCGGCCAAGGATCCGTGTCGCCCGGAAACCGGTGACCGAGAACCGGGTACGGATGCTGGCGGCCGCGAGTACCGCTTCACCGTCAACGCTCTGGAACTCGGGTTCCAGAGCAGCCAGATCTCGACGTTCAAGGCCGATCTCGATGTCGAGTTCACGCACCTTTTCTGGGACCCCGGCACGCTGAGCGACGGAAAGCTCAAACTGGTGGGCAGCTACGAAAGGCGGCCCACACCCCATGGCGATGAAGATGTCTTCAGCCTTCGGGCTGCTCGCACCTTTCACGTCGACTTCCAGCCGCCCTCGCGCCTGCGGCAGTTCACCATCCGGCAGGCGCAGCTGTCCATCGTGTCGGTCGAGGGGGAAGGCGCCAACCGCACGATCACCGCGTTCATCGGCCTGGACGGCGATCTCGAACTGAACGATGCCCTGATGCCGCTGCCGCTGTTCAAGGTCAAGCGGATCGTCTTGAGGAACGTCGGCTTCGCGTTCAAATACCGTCGGCCGCAGGACCAGGATCCCGGGCAATTTTCCTTCGGCTTCCAGGCCGATAGCGTGGCGGCCGAGCTCGAGTTCGATGCGCCCACCGTGGCCAGTTCGCTGCTGGAATGGCTGCCGGTCAAAATCAAGGGCATGGCTGTTGCCGTGGGGTCGCTACTCGATCTGCGCGCGTTGCAGTTTCAGCCCATTCAGTTTGCGGGATTGCGCGAGTCGTTCCATTTCGGATTCGTGCTGGAAATGGACCTCGGCTCTTTGGGGCGTCTAGCCGGCGATGCCCGCGGCTTGCGCGTGCCTATGATCCTCGGGTGGGGCGGCGGCTCGTCACGCGGGGTGGCATTCGGCATTCGCTTCCCCGCTATCGGAGGCGCGCTCGATATCGGCATCCAGCAGTTCATCCGCCTGCGGGCCCGCCGCCTCGAACTGGTGCTGTGCGGGCCAGACGGCGCCCGGCAGTCCGTGGCCATCAAGGCCGTCGGTGCGCGCATCGTCATGTTCGGGCGAGAGTGGCCGGACGCCGACACCTCGATCGCGATGTTCGTGCCGCTGCGATCGGGCCGCCGGATGAGCTGGGCACTGGGGGTCACCCCGGCCAGCGGGCCGATCAAGTACATAGGCGGCGGCCAGCGGCTCACCGTCACCCAAGGCACCGGCGGCGAGAAGACGACGAAGGACATCGTCGAGCGCTTTCAACGCAACCTGGGCGACGTGGGCGATGTCTGTGCGCTGAGTGCCAAGTCTGACTCGGACGGCTGGACGATCGTGGCGCACTTCGATGCCGGCGTCGAGGCGTGGCTCGCCATCGCGGATGGCGATGGTCTGTACGGGTTGCGGGTCACCCTGCCGGTGCTGGGCGACGTCGACGTGCTGTATCGCCGCCTGAGCGATGAACTGGGCATCCTCTCGGCCGAATACGCACTGCCAGGGTTATTACGGCAGATCCAGTTCGGCGCTTTGTCCGTGCGCCTGCCAGCCATTCGGCTGGAGATCCACACCGACGGCGGCGCCCTGCTCGATGGCGGCTTCCCCTGGCGGAACGACTTCTCCCGCAGCGCTCAGGCCGAGGTCGGCATTTTTCTGGGATCCGGCGGCTTCTATTACGGCCGCACGTCGGCGCTGGCTGCAGACCTGTTGCAATTCACCGGCGGCTATGGATTCGGGCCGCCAGACCCCGCCCAACTCACGCGTTTCCGAGCGCTGAGCTTTGGTTTCGCCCTGCGCGTGGGCATCGGGCGCAGCTTTTCGATCGGCATCCTGAGCGCAGAGGCCTCGCTGTCGATCTTCGGAGGCTTGGAAGGCGCAGCCGCCTATCCGAATGGCGGCGGCGGCCTGCTGGAGCCACCCCTTTATGCGCTGCGTGGGTTCGTCGGGCTGATGATCGACATCACCGCCCAGGTGCAATTTGCGATCATCCGTGCGCGGGCCCGGATCCTGGTCTACGCGATGGTCGGCCTGGAGATCCGGCGCGTTCTGGGCAAGGCCGCGGATGGTACGCACCACCTCTTGACCCTGCCCATCGTGCTGTTCGCGGAAGTCGGGATCCGCGTGGAGCTGGAGGTGCGAATAAGGATCGGGTGCGTCAGCATTACGATCCACCTCGCGTACAGCGCCACCTGGCGGCTGCAGGAGACGATCGGTGAGCTGAGTGTCGGCGGCCCATTGCCGTTGGCCGCGCTGCCAGGCGGCCACCTGATATTGCTGCCCTTTGCCTGGAATCCGGCCTACCGGTTCTGGACCGCGGTGCGCGATCTGGACGTGTTCGTGACGGTCCTGCCGTGCCTGGCCGACGGGCGGGACATCGACGGCGCAGTCGGGGTCCGCACCTGCGCCGTCGGCCAGTTGCTGCTGCCCCTGGCCCCCACCGACAACGGCTTCGCGGATCTCGTCAAGTTCCTGCTGGGCTGGGTGCTTCGACCACAAAGCGCCTCGGGCATTGCCGACAACGAGCCGATCACCCTGGCCGAAGTCACCGGTTTGCGGCGCATGATCCACGCGAGCCAGGGCGCGTTCTGGGCCAGCTTCGAGGCCGCGCTGGTGACCGCGCTGAAGGCTCAGTTCAAACTGCGCCTGCACCCCGTGTCCGCCACGCATGCCGACGATCTCTTCGCCGCCGCGCCACTGTGGCCCGGCACGGTGTTCCGCCAAATACGCGGCCCCATGTTGACAACCGGTGAGCCGCTTGCGCATTTCGTGGTCGAGCAAGGCGTGGTTGTCGCCGGCCGCGAGGGCACATTCGCCAATTACAGCAGTTGCGTCATCACCGGCGCCTTGGCCGAAATCGAGCAGCTCATCACCGACGAAGGCCAGACGCCGGACCTTGTGGCCGATACCCACGATCCGGACAAATTCCTCCGCTGGGGCGTGATCTGGACGCGCCTGTTCGCTCCGCTCACCGACACAAAGGCCTCTTGACACCATGGCGACCAACCCGAACGGCCAACCGACTTCACGGCTCGATCGCCTGTCGCGCGATCTCAACCGCACGCTGCTGCACGGCAGCCGTGCCCAGACCACCTCGGGCGCGTTGCGGCCCGCCACGATCGTCAGCGGGCAGCAGATTCCGGTTGAGCAGCCGGCGGCCAAAGGACTGGCCTTTTCCTTCGAGCAGGGCGGGGCGTCTCAAACGGTGCTCGTTCCCCAGGACGGAGTGGATCAGTCGGCCGCAGCGATGAATGGAGTGCTCGCCCAGCCGCAGATCTATTTCGCGCTGGCGGCCGACACGCAAATTCCCACGTGGGTGGTGCACCTCCGCCAATTTGCCCTGGCCGACCCGCCACTGCCCGAGCAAGTGGCGAAGCTGACCGCCCGCCACCAGGTGGTCGTGCACTTGCCGGCAACGGTGCTGCATGAAATCCACGGCCAAGGCACGGATGCCGACGTCACGCTGCTGAGGCGGGACAAGACCGAGGGGCAAGCGTTGCCGCGAGACAGCTGGGTGCCCGCGCTCCTGTTGCGCTTTGGCCTGCAGGTCCGGCCCGCCGTCGCGGGTGGCGGCGCAGGTGCGCCCGTGTTCGACATCAGCGGGACGCCGCAGGGCGAGCGCCATTACCTCGACCTTCTGCACCTGCTGCCCGACGACCCGCCGGGCGGCGCACCCACGATTGCATCCGTCGTGTTCATGGCCGAAGAAGCCCCCGGTGGTGCCACTGAAGTGCTGGACACCTGGACACTGGCCAGGACCAACCTCACTGAAGAAGCACGGCCAGGTGATGTGTCGCTGACCGCGGGCGCCACCGCACCCGTGCGATGGCCGTTCGTGGCCACCGAAGGCGAGCCGGAGAACGGCTTGCGCTTGCTGCAGATGGCCAGCATCTCGAACAACGGCGGCTACTGCCTGCGGGCACCCACGCGCCTGGCACCGAAGACGCTGGTGGTCTGCGTGCTGCTCGAGCGGCGGGCGGGGGCCGGAGGGTGTGGCCACAGTGTCATCGTGCCGATGGCGGCCAACGCTGTGGCTTGCGACAACCAGGGCCTCGTTCCTAACGTGGCGCGCTTCGAAGGGCTGCAGAGCGTTGAAATCGCGCCCTTCGTTCCACCGGGGCACGTCGCATTGGGTTGGCTGCGCGAGGAGCCGCGTGAGAAGGCCAATGACGAGCAGTCGTTCGGCTTCGGCACGATCAGCCTCGTCGACTTCCAGGCCATGGACGGCGCCGGCCGCCGCGTGGTCGATGACCACAGCGACATCGCGATCTCACCGCAGGACCAAGGGTTGCAGGGCGATCCCGTGCCGTGCCTGCACACCGCAAAGCTGAACGGCGATGCCCAGGCTCTGCCCGCACGCAGCGCCGCGCTCTTGCTCCTGGAGCCGGAGGTGCACCGTGCCCGGCTGGCCGCCCACGCCGAGAGCCCCACAGTCACCCGCGCCTACCGGGCAACGCTGCGTTGCTACGACCCGGCCTTGGGCGAGTCGCCGTTTGCGCCATTGGCCGATGCGGGGCGGCGTACGGTCACGGCAACGCCCGGCTTTCGCGATGTGTTCGGCAATGTCTTCCCGGCCATGGCGGGGGCAACGCTCGCGCGGCGGCTGTACTACACCGACGCGTTGACAGGCCCGGCGCAATGGCCGGGAGTCCGATGCCAGCTGGTCCCCAGCCTAGATGTCGGCGGTCCGGCGTTGACGCTGGAAATGGCCTACGCCCCCTGCGCGCCGGGCGAGGATCGGGCATCGCGCCTGATCCGGTTGACGGAGATCTGCAACCAGTTGCGGGGGGCGAAAGGCGACGTGCGCCTGACGCTCGCCGCGGCACCGCTGCTGCAGGGTGAGCGCGACATCACGAACGATGTCTTGCGCTGGCTCGGCGCGCTGATTGCGCTGGAACAGCCCGCCAAAGCCGGCGATCCCCCCAAGCCCGAACCACGCCCGGCACCAGCACCGCTGCCATTCGCGTATCGCTGTGATGCCATGCCGCCGGTGGCCTTGGTTCGCTTCGACCCTGAACTGAAAGTGCGGCGCACCATGGCCGACCTGCTGCCGGCCGAGGAAGACCTACCCAGCCAGCCGCGGCTTCGCGCTGCGATTGCCCAGCAGATTGCATCGGCGTCCAGCCGCGTTCAGCTGGCCGTCCGCACGGCCGGCGCAGCACCGGGCACCGAACAGGCCAGCTCCGGCGAGTTCAGGAAGATTGCGATGGCCTTTCACGAATGCTGCTCGAGAGTGTTCCGGTCGCAAATCGGCTTTGCGCGGGATTTGTTCAATGAACACGCGTTGTGGTTCATTCCGAACGACCTCTTTCCCGCGCCACGGCAGGCCGTGGGGGGCGACTGGTCGTTTGCCACTGCGCGTCCGCTCGCCCGCACATTGGCCACGGACGTGCTGCAGGTGCCGAACTTCTCCAACAAGACCACCGCTGAAGCTAATTGGCACGGCTATGCCCTGGAAGAGCGCCATTTCGTGGACCAGGACACGGACGAGATCGCGCGCAGCGCCTTCCGCTTTCTCGATCTAGACGCGCTGACGCCCGAACAAGTCACGGGCGCTTTGCCGCCCGACTTGGCCGTCACGGCGCTGGAGAGCAAAGACGCCGTGGCACGCACGCTGGCGCGCTGTGGCGGCCCCTCGCAGGTTGATTCGGTCTATCTGGTACCGCTTTTCGAGGCCGCCCAAGACAGCATCGATGCCACCGCTATCACGCGGTTGGCCCGGGACGCCTTCCTCAAGAGCCTGAACGCCTTCTACACGGTCGATACCTTCGTGCAACTGCCGCTGCTGAAGCCCGTGGACGGCCGCACCCTGGCGGCCATCGAGGGGCGCGCCAAGGTCGACTTTGGCGCCATGGGCAGCGGGCTGCCGTTGCCGACGTTTTCCGACGTCCTCTTGAAGGCCGGTGAAACGCGGCTAACTCTGCTGTACGACGCGCCCGCCGGTGTGAAGGACGCCAACGATCCTGGGGAGGTGCCCAGGGTTCCTCCCAATCTCGGCGCATTGACGGTGCGGCTCACGCACGTGCAAAAGCCCGCGGACACGGCGCCCGACCCCGGCATGCCCACTCCATTCAATCGCGGGCCCTGGCTTGAATTGGCCAAGGCCGTCGAGATTTCGTGGACGGGCTTGGGGACGACCGTCCCGGTGGCCGTTCGGCGGTTTCCGGCGCGTCCGGTCCTGACGGGGGTGGAGGCCACCCGGAACGAGCCACCGCGCGAGATCCGCTCCTCCGACGTGCCCGGCCTCAGCCAGTGGGGATGGACGACCTCGTTCGTCGCCGAGGGCCTGAGCGTGGACACGATCCACGGTGAAGTGCGCTATGACGGGGCATCACAAGCCCCAGCCCAAATGGCCTTGGCGAACGGTCGTTGGGCCCCAACCAACACGCTCCACGCCTTGCTGGTGCTTGCAGACCTGGGCGAGCAATGGGCAGGCATTCCAAAGCCGGATCGGATGCCGCTTGTGGCCGAATTGTTGGCTAGCTTGGCCGGCCATTTGGCGCAAGGCCGGCCGCTCATTCCTGCCGCCTTGGCGGCAAAGCCAATCGACTACTTCGACATCACTTTCCAGCCAGCACCCGGCGGGTCGCAGGCCGTGATCAGTGGCGGGCCCCGGCCGGTGATGCCACGGATTATGCCGAGCACGACGGACGCCGATGCTCCTGGTGACTTGCGGCTGGTGCGGCTCCAGGCGCGGGCGGGCGAGAACCATGCTTCTGTCCTTTCGGAGGGCGGAGGGCGCATGTGCGTAAGAAACTTCAGGCCAAGCTTGCGCTTGGTGCGCAACGAAACCATCCACGGCGTCCGGCTCGATCCCCGACTGATCTACCAGTGCGCGCCAGTCGAGGCGCCGCGTGAAAGCTGGGCACGGAACGCCTTTACAGCGCCCGCTCCGTATCCATCGTTCCGCTATGAGCGAGAGGCCGGCCAGTCGCTCAAGGACGCGCTGGGATCGTTCTTCCGGGGGCTCTTCCAGGACGCCGATCTGACCAGTCTGGGCGTGGAGGTGGGCGCCGCACTGGACATGCAGCGGGGCGCGCTGGCTGTGAGCACGCCCTACTCGATCGTGCCGCTGGATCTTGCGCCTAGCGATGCGCAAGCCATCGCGGATTTCGTGTTCTACAAATGCCACGAACTGCTGGGCGGCACCGGCGGTAACGTTGCGCGCCCACCCGAGATGGAGGTGGCTCTGCTGCGGCTGCACATACAGGTGACGGCAGTGGTGAACGGCGCTCGCCGCGAGCTTTTCCGCATCGACGCCCTGGATTTCGAATTGGGTTGAGGCGTTGAAGGTTTGCGCACCCAGGACCCGGGAAAGCAAAGGATCGATGATGAGCAATGTGTGGCGTTGAGGCTTCTTGATCGTGGTGGCGGCGGGGTGGGTCTTGGGGTTTGAGGCACAGTGGAACGGACTGCCACAACTGCAAGGCCAGCAATTGCGTCAAGGCGTAGGCCGTGGAACGACTCTGCATCCACAGTTCCAGCGCAGCCGTCCACTTTTGCCACAGATTGGCCACGCCCCACCAGCGCTTCAGATTGTGAAACAAGGGCTCGATTGTTCGCAGTAACGTGTGGTTTCGGCAACGCTGCAAAACCCCGGCAACCCTACGCCCGCCGCCCCAGCGCGGGGGCGATCTCGCTCCTGGCGGATTCTCCGGCAGACAAGGGCAGCGGCGAGACTCTGCCGCTGTGCCGCTCAGTCGGGCAGGACTTCAGCCTGGTTGGCGGGCGGCAGCCTCGGCGTGGGCCAGCGCCTCGGTGTAGTTCCAAGGCATCCACGCCGACGGATCGAGCGCAACGGTGGCCACATGGCGCTGCAGGGTGACGAGGTAGTCAAACGGCTCGATCTCGTGCAGTTCCGCGGTATGAATCAGGCTCATGAACAGATCGCCGACCCGCGCACCGTTCAAGGTCCGATAGAACAACGCGTTCTTTCGATGCAGGATCGCCTTCTTGAGGATTCGCTCACAAACGTTATGCCGGCTGCCGGATTATGCCGCGTGCGGGTTGCTCACTGACGCCCTTGCGGCGGAGCGCGGATGTCGGTCGCCGAAGTTGTCGGCATAATCACAGGCTCTCGAGGAAGGCGAGCAAGGGGTCGGCGGGTTGGTAGCGAGCCGGTGCAAGGCCACTGGCGGTGGCAGATGCGAGAGCGCGTTGCTTGAGCTGCATGTCGGCATGCAAGTAAATCTGGGTGGTCTCCGGTGATTCGTGGCCGAGCCAGAGGGCGATCACGCTTGGGTCTACGCCGCGCCGGAGCATGTCCATGGCTGCCGAGTGACGTAGCGTGTGCGGTGTCACGGACTTCGTCGCCAGCGAGGGGCAGGCCTGACGCGCGGTAGCCGCATGCCGCGATACGAGTTGCTGCAAGGCGTCGGCGCTCAAACGGCCGCCGCGCAAACTGGGGAAGAGCGGATCATCGGGTTCTGCGTGCTGACGCGATAACCATTCGTTGAGGATCGCAGCGACGTCTGGTCGTAGCGGCGTACAGCGCATCTTCCGGCCTTTGCCGAGGCAACGAACGTGCGCGCCGGTGCCGAGTTCAACGTCCCGGCGGCGAAGCGACGTGAGCTCGCTATTGCGCAAACCGGTCTGAACGGCGATGAGCAGCAGCGCCCGGTCCCGTGCGCCGATCCATGTGCCTGGGTCAGGCGCGGCCACGAGAGCCGCGACCTCTTCCTCGGTGAGAAACGCCACCGAAGCACGCTCATAGCGTTTCACGGGGATCGCAAGAATGCGCTGGCACTGGAGGGAAAGCGCAGGTTCATTGATCGCGACGAAGCGAAAGAAGGCATGCAGTGCGGACAAACGGGCGTTGCGCGTGCGTGCAGAGTTGGCGCGCTCCCGTTCGAGGTGGCGAAGGAACGTCTCCAGGAAAGGAGCGTCGAGGTCTTCCATGCGCAATTCGCAAGGCCCCCGCTTGAGCTGCTGCGCGGCGAAACGCAGCAGCAGGCGGAAGGTGTCGCGGTAACTCGCCACCGTGTGTGCGCTGACCCCTTGCTGCTCGCGCAAGCGGTCAGTGAAGAACCGTTGCAGGAGGCTGGCCGTGCCGGCAGCGTTCATGGCTCGCCTCCGGGAAGCTGCACGCAAGGGTAGTCGCTGGCCAGTTGGAGAAGTTCCGGGACAGCCTCGATATACCAATAGGTAAGGCCGACATCGACGTGACCAAGATAGGTGGCGAGCTTGGGCAACTCTTGCTTGATGTCCAGCCCCGCCCGATACCATTCGACCAGCCTTCCCGTGGCAAAGCTGTGCCTGAAATCCTGCAGCCGCGGCCCGCGACCGATACGCCGACGCTCGGCCTGCGGGCGAAGGCCGAGCGCGCAGGATA
>Ga0058865_1065171_pt1 | contig 15854 bp, 10 predicted proteins | sample TNRReaAnaerobRNA_2_FD_61085 | JGI IMG/M metagenome (GOLD analysis project Ga0058865, IMG submission 61085) | Wastewater treatment Type I Accumulibacter community from EBPR Bioreactor in Madison, WI, USA - TNR Reactor, Time C-32min-Anaerobic_ RNA... | ecosystem: Engineered > Bioreactor > EBPR >...
GTCTGGGTGATCGGCTACGGCATCGTCCAGGCGGCGACTCCCCGGCTGCTGCGTAGCCGGGTCGATGAGCAACACGAACCCGATGGGCGCACCGCGACCGTCCTCGCCTTCGTGCTCGCCGCGCTGCCGGCCGGCATCGCCCTGGCGTTGAGTGCGGGTGTGGCGCCGGCGATCGTCGTTGTTGCCGGCTTGATCGTCTTCGGGGTGGTTTTCGCACTTAACTCGGCGGTGCACTCCTACCTGATCCTGGCCTATACCGACAGCGACAAGGTGGCAATGAACGTCGGTTTCTATTACATGGCCAATGCCGCCGGTCGGCTGGCCGGTACGGTCCTCTCGGGTGCTCTCTATCAGTGGGGTCTGCAGAGTGGCCCGAGCAATGGTCTTGTCGCCTGCCTGTGGGCTTCCTCAGCGTTCGTTCTTGTTGCCGGCTTGCTGTCACTGCTCTTGCCACGCAATCCCGGCCCGCGTAGTAAGCCGATCAAGATGGGCGACCTGGGCGAGTAGCTCCGGAGGGAAGAGCCATGCCCATCGGCGGTGCCACGCCGGAGCGCCAAACCGTACTCGGCGAGTGGATGGAAAGCCCGGAACGTGAGGCGCTCACAGCTCAAGGGAAGTGCGATCCACTTGGTGGCGCACCTTGCCAGCAAGGGTAAGGCAAATCTGAGCACCTGGGCCACCGGGGACAAGTGAGCCGTGAGTCCTGTTGTCGTGGCGTCCATGTTGACGTGCCCCCACTGTGGATTCGCCCAGCAGGAAACCATGCCGACTGACGCTTGCCCGTTCTACTACGAGTGCCGCAACTGCAAGCCCCCAACCCTTGCGATAGCAGCCCTTCGGCCCCATTTCTTCCCATGGGTCCGGTAGAGGAGCCAGAGCGGCCGTCCGCGGCATGTGCCGTCAACGACCGCTCTGGCCGAGGACTTGCCAGTGAGCAGTTGTCCGGAACGACTGCTCCACTCTGATACCTGCCATTTAACCACTGACAACTCGACCGGCAGCTGTGGGTCGATTGCCGTCACCAAACCACGAAAGCTCAGTGGCCGCTCCCAAACCACAAGCGGCCAGCCAGACCAGTTACTGCTGAGGCCGAGCGCCAAAGCCCGGATCTGACTGAGAGCAGTCGTTCAGATTCTTCAGGCCACTGGCAGCAATCGACCCAAAACGGCCATCCGGACTTCTCTGAAGCTGCCGTTCAGGCAGACTGGGCTACTGCGAGTTTCGTTGCCACGAAGCTGCCGTTCGTGACCTCACACATCCGGCCAGGAGCCGACCTTCGTGTATGCCAGAGAGCGGCCATTCAGATGACTGCTCAACTTTAAGACCTGCCGAACCAGCTACGTGTGCAATTTGGCCATTCCCGACAGTCAGCTGTTGCATTGGGAGATGCGGCAATGCAATCTACAAATGCCGCTTGAAGCTGGGGTTTTCGGAACGGAGACGGCGCGGAAATTGCCACTACAACGCTGTCGCGGAAGGCTTCGTCCAGTTGCTCAAGAGGGCGCGGGTCAAGCGCAAAAAACCTGCGCTAGGCAGGAAGACGCGCGACGTATTGTGTTCGACTACATTGAGGTACTCTACAACCCGAAGCGGTGACACTGCTACGCAGACGGTAGATCTTTGATGGACTACGTGAAGTAGTAGTTGATGACGCTCGGGGTGGTCTAGAGAACCCGGGGCGATTCAAGCAGGGGAGTAGTGATGGCGCAGTTTAATGACTGGTGCATATCAGTAGACGACGTGGTCGGAAACCATCACCGCATGGTAATGACTGGGCAGGCGGCGAGCCTTCTGACGGGCATTCAGGCAACCGCAGCCATCGTGCCGGGACACTATGCCTCGGAAGAACAAGTGGCGCGCGCGCTGGCGCGTCTTGGCAAGCCGGCGGCGGCAGCGCTGATCCAGGGGAAGCTCCCGACGACGAAGGCGATCCGTTCCGGCGACCTTGGCGAGATCTACGCCACCGAATGGATCGATGCGCATAGCGGCGGCTACCACGCCCCGATCAAACGCCTGCGGTGGAAAGACCATCGCAACATGGCGATGCGTGGCGATGACGTGATAGGCATTCTTCAGGACGCCCAGACTCAACGCCTCCATTTCCTGAAGACAGAAGCCAAAAGCCGCATCACACTCAATGCCCAAGTTCTCAAAGAGGCCAGAGCTGGTCTCGACAAGGATGGTGGACTACCGTCCGCGCATGCGCTGTCTTTCATCTCGGCCCGCCTACTCGAGCTGAACAACCTACCGCTCGCTGACGCGATCGATGATGCGCTGCTGAAGCACGGCATCCTGCCGCAGAATGTCCGGCATCTGCTTTTTACCTTTTCTGGTAACGCACCAGACGCGCTGTTAACCGCTTCCCTGCAGGCCTGCCCTGGACCGATCAATCAGTGGGGGGTCGGCCTGCGCGTTGAGGGGCACGCCGCCTTCATCGGCGCAGTCTACGATCAAGTAATCGCCAATGCCAACAACGCCTGAGGCAATCGCGGCCGACATCGCCGAAGCGGCAACGGCTGGCTTTCGCGGCCGTCTCATAGCACGCGGTCAGGCGCGAGCGATCATCTGGCGCGACGGGGTGCTCCCGCCAGATGCTCCGGCCTTTGCGCCGCAGCTCAGCTATGACTTACATTCTTACGGCTACGCCCTGTTCGGACTGGGCCTTCGCTTACGTGAGCTCGGTGGTGAGGCCGCGCAGGCGCGAACAGCCTTCGAGCAGGCCGCCACCGCCCTTGAGGCAGTGATTGCAAAAGGCAATCGCGAGGAGACCGATCGGGACTTCCACTTCATTGTGGCAGCGGCGAGCTATCATCTCGCTCATCTCTCCGCTCGTGCGTTCTCGCTGCTGGCGTTCGTCGAAGCCGATGAGAACTTCGCGCCAACCGAGCGGGTCCTCGCGCTATTAATGCGGCGGAACTTTCACGGACTTCGCACCATTGTGCTTGACTTCCGAGCCTCCTGTGAAGGCAGCGACGCGCGAATCGCTGCGGGAATCCAAGCCAACCTCGATCAACTTGAGGCGGCAGCAGAATTGGCAGAGGATGGCAATGACTTCCTTTTCGAAGGCCTGGATATAGCGCTAGTCGACACCTTTATGTCGGCGATGGCTCTATTTCTGCTCGCGCTCGAACGCGGCGAGCAACTGCTGCTTGACCAGGCGTTGGAGCGGCTCCGCACGGGGCTTTCTATCTGCAGCGAGATGAACATGATCCCGCAATGGTGGGCCCATCGCATCGCTATCCACCTCCTTTCGGACCTATGGTCGAGCACCTTTCATGAACGGGTACCGCTCCAACCAGTGGGAGGCGAGGCGGCCGACTGGCTCCAACTCCGCGAGCTTTTCATCGCCCTGTTGCAGCAGCGTTCTAAAGCCGAGGTGGATCTGTGGCCTTCCCAAATCGAGGCGGCGAAACGCGCGGCTGACCAGTCTGATGATCTGGTTGTCTCACTGCCCACCAGTGCCGGCAAGACACGCATAGCCGAACTGTGCATCCTGCGTTGTCTGGCTGGCGGGAAGCGAGTGGTCTTTGTAACGCCACTGCGCGCGTTGTCCGCCCAGACCGAAACGACGCTGCAGCGCACCTTCGGCCCGCTCGGGAAGACGATTTCCGCACTCTACGGCAGCATCGGGGTTAGCGGTTTCGATGAGGACGCAATCCGGGAGCGCGATATCGTCGTCGCCACACCGGAGAAGCTCGATTTTGCCCTCCGCAACGATCCATCCCTTCTCGATGACGTTGGCCTACTCATCTTCGACGAGGGGCACATGATCGGCCTCAACGAGCGCGAGGTACGCTACGAGGTGCAAATCCAGAGGCTTCTTCGTCGCGCGGACGCGCATGAACGGCGAATCGTATGCCTATCGGCGATTCTCCCCGACGGCGACCAGCTCGATGACTTTGCTGGATGGCTACGCCGCGACCATCCTGGCGGCCTGATAAAGCACGACTGGCGTCCGACGCGGCTGCGGTTCGGCGAGGTGGTTTGGAAATCGACTACCGCGCGTCTGAATCTGCGCGTCGGCGAAGAACGGCCCTGGGTTCAGCGGTTTCTCACCGGAGTGGTGCCGCCGACCTGGGTGCCGCCAAAGCGTCGGCGAACCAAGCTATTCCCGTGCGATCAGCGCGAGTTCTGCCTAGCAACGGCATGGCGGCTGGTAGAGGACGGGCAGACTGTCCTTATCTTCTGCCCGGAACGACGTAGCGTCGAGCCGTTTTCTGATGTGATCGTCGATCTCCATGAGCGCGGCGCGTTACGTTCATTGCTGGAGGCAGATCCTGCTGTCCTCAATACCGCGATAGCGCTTGGCGAGGAATGGTTGGGGCCGGACAGCGCTATCCTCAAATGTCTTCGCCTCGGTGTAGCGCTGCACCATGGCGCCTTGCCGACAGCCTACCGCAAGGAAGTCGAAAGCCTGCTGCGGGACAACATCCTCAAGGTCACCATCTCGTCACCGACCCTGGCGCAAGGTCTCAACCTGTCGGCCACGGCAGTAGTTATGCATTCCCTCCATCGCGCCGGCGAACGGATTGAGATATCTGAGTTCAAGAACGTGATTGGACGGGCCGGACGAGCCTATGTCGACGTGGAAGGCATTGTGCTCTTCCCGATGTTCGATAAGATCCCAAGGAAGCGGAGTACCTGGGAGTCGCTCATAAACGATCTCGGTGCGCGCAACATGGAGAGCGGACTTGTGCAGCTAGTCGCGGCGCTGTTGTCACGAATGAGCGCGTGCATCGGTGGAGATCTGAACCAGCTTGTCGAGTATGTCGCGAACAACGCTGTAGCGTGGACATTCCCCGAGGTCACGAACGAGACGCCCGAAGACCGTGAGCGCGCCCTTGCGGATTGGAACCGCCACGTCGCAACGCTCGACACGGCGGTCCTTAGCCTCATAGGCGAGAATGATATTCCTGACGATGGGATCGAGGCCGCGCTGGACGACATTCTGCAATCCTCTCTCTGGCACCGCCGCCTTCTGCGGCACAACGAGCAGGTGCAGCAGATACTTAAAGCGGGTCTCGCTTCGCGCAGCCGGCTTATCTGGAGGCAATCGACCGCAGCGAGCCGCCGCGGCTATTTTCTGGCTGGCGTCGGGTTGGAAACCGGCCACGAGCTAGATGCCATCGCAACGGACGCCAACCTTCTTCTGATCCAGGCCAATGGAGCCATCCTCAATGACGATGCCGAGGCGGCGATTATCGCGATTACGGCTATCGCCGAACGCGTCTTCGCGTTCTATCCCTTCACGCCCGATCCTATACTGGTTAATTGGCGCGACGTTCTCCGCGCCTGGCTTCTTGGTCAGCCTGTCGTCGGCATCGCTGCCGGTCAGGAGTCGGAAACACTGCGGTTCATAGAAGGCGGACTCGTCTATCGTCTGCCGTGGGCAATGGAGGCCCTTCGAGTTCGTGCGGTCGCCAACGGCGACACCGTCGCCGAATTACCGCTCGATGTATATGAGCTTGGATTGGCCGTACCTGCTGTCGAAACGGGAACGCTAAGCCGCTCCGCCTCGATTCTCATTCAGGCAGGATTCAGCTCAAGGCTTAGTGCTATCAAGGCCGTCATCGACACCGGCGCGACCTTTCGGACGGGCCTTGAGCTTCGCCTGTGGCTCAGTTCTGAAGCCGTCAAAGCATGGAGCGCGCAACCTGATTGGCCTACTCCTGAGACGAAGGCGATGTGGACACAGTTTACGCACAGCTTTAACCCGCGCGACAGTCTCGCCTGGGCGAAGCGCAGGTACAGAGCAGGGGTAGTGTGGCTCGGCATGCCTCCGCTGCCAGGTACGCCTGTACAAGTCCACCATTGGGCCGGTCAGTCAAGCGTGCTTTCGGCTGACGGTGCACCGTTGGGCACATTACAGACGATACTTAATCTCGCGAGGGTGGGTCTGATACGTGCCCAGGTTTCTCAAGATGTCGGGCAGATCGACCTCACTTATCTGGGGCCTGACGACCTGTTGGGCGCCACGCCTTTCTAGTAACTACTGTCGAACACATGGCTGTTATACGCGGCTGGTTAACCGGCCGTCCGTATGGCCGACTATTTGCCGGTGAGCATTCTTCTTGAACGGCGGCTGTACTTTGTTATCCGCCTTACAACTGGGGGCTGCGCGAAGGGCCGGATTGGGTCGTGATGCGACCGACCTCTCGTCGACTTCGTCGCCGGAAAGCGGTCAGTGAAGTTTCGCTTCCCGGAAGCGGCCATTCATCATCGAGTGCTGACGACCCGGAAGAGCCGTTCAGCGAGTGGAGGGCGCTATGACGGCACCCCGGCGTATATCTGTCATTCAAACCGGACGCCGGTGGACGGCATCGGGTCAGGTGCGGTCAGTGGGACTGGGTTCCATAGTTCGCCCGGATGTAAGCATTGGAGTGACATTTGCACCCGGCAGCTCGCGGCTAAGCGACCGACACGCGAAAATGCGAAAGGGAGCCGAAGCTCCCTTTCTTAAGATAGAACCAGCGTCCGCTCAGAGTTTGCGGCGACGTCCGATGGCCAGACCGGCTAATCCAAGGCCGAGCAAAGCCAGGGAGGCCGGCTCCGGAACGCCGCTGGGGGTGCATCCGGGCGCAGTCGGATTCGCGCTGCAGAAGTCCACTGCCGTATCCTGCACGCCAACCGTGAAACCGTTCCAGTACTCATTCGAACTGCTGCGCCACGTGACCGTATCGAACGTTCCCAGGAACCGAAGCGCACCATGAGGCTCGCTTCCGCCGACATTGTTGCTGTTGAGCTGGTACTCGAAATTACCCCCGCCAAGATCGACGACGACTTTGCTGGCACCGCCGCAACCCCAATAGCCGCAGTCGTTGCCATCGACACCACCGAGGCTGAGCAACTCAAAATCCCGGTTGAAGGCGTAACCGTTGCCGTTGAGGCTGACAAACGCAAACACCGGGTTGGCGACCGCCTGCGAGAAGTTCAGGGTCTGCAACCCCCTTTGACTCAGGGCGACGATGTCGTTACCAGTCGGGATGTTGTCCACGGCCGCACTGGTGTATGGCGACGTCGCCGGATTCCTTCCGGCTCGATTGTTCTGCCAATAGTCGATGCCACCGCTCGGCTGATAGAAGCCGATGCCCTGCGCATTCGTGTAGGTCACGGTGACGGATGAACTACCCGTCGTGATCGTCCCCTGCGCCTGAAAGCCGGACCCGGCATCCAGGTCGCCGCCAGTCCAATCGGTCCAGAAGATCGGGGCTGCCGAGGCAGCACCGGAACACAGGGCGATGGCCAATGTGCCTAAAGCACGTGTAGTCTTTTTCATGCGGGTTTCTCCAAGTCAACGCAATATGTTTACACATTATTGGAGAAAGCAAAACTCGTGCCAGAAACCTAAACAAAGTGAGGCTTTCTATATTCGACAAGCACTTAGAGAATGCGACTACGGTCGGTTCGATAGCACTGACGAGACACATGTCAAAGAATCCGACACATCTGTCAGGCAGGCAGAAACGAGAAGATATGGGGACACCACGGTTTCAAGTGCGTGTAGGTCGCCAGCCCCTTGCATCCGAACTCAGGCGAAAACATCCCCAACGTCAACTTATGGCAATATCCGAATGGAATTGAGCCAGTTGTTGGCCCCCGGCGAACTTACCGGTGGCGTAAACCGCCCTACTCGCTGGGTCGGGAGCCGAAATACGCGGCCATTAGATGCAGCCGTTGCTGAACGACAGCTTTCTGGACTCCGTGAATGACGACAGTGGCCTAGTTTTTGGGATTGGTCATACGGCAGGTCTCGAAGAGCAGCGGTCGCTAAGATGGCGGCTTTGTAGAGACGGTGTGCGGCAGCAATTGGCCGGTAGGTTGAGGTCGCCAAGGGCCGCTTCGGAGCAGTCCAGTTCGCAGAATCTGGACCTGGCTGACTGGCCGGTTTGGAGAAAGCTGACCGACGGCTTGGGGTCGTGATGCGACCGACCTCTCGTCGACTTCGTCGCCGGAAAGCGGTCAGTGAAGCTTCGCTTCCCGGAAGCGGCCATTCATCATCGAGTGCTGACGACCGACATCTGCCGTTTACCACTCCGGGGCCTCCGCCGGCAGGTAACGGGGTCGAGAAGTCGTTCCGTGAATCACCCAGCGATAGCGCCTCGGCCGGAGCGCTCGTTCTGGGCGGCGATGCGAATCGTCAGCTATCGGCCATGACTTTCCGGGGCGATTCAACGCGAGCGTAGGTTCCATCCAGCAACTGCTGATAGTCTTCCTTAGTGAAGGCAGGGGCTGCCAAGAGATTCTGCGCCAACTTGCGCTTGCGCTCCATCAGCAACTGCAGCTGGACATCGAAACTGTATTCCTCGGCCTCGGGCAACACCGCAAGAGGGTAATAGATGTGCACAGGGCGAGTCTGGCCGATTCGATACACACGATCCGAGCACTGATCCTCAACCGCTGGATTCCACCAGCGCGACAAATGAATGACGTGGTTGGCTGCGGTCAGGGTAATGCCAACTCCGCCGGCCTTCGGCGAGAGCAGCATGACGTCGAATCCCCTTTCACGCTGAAAGGCATCGACCCTCGTCTGCCGCGCCTCGGTGCCGACTTCACCGTTGATCACCATGGGAAGCTTGGCCAAACCATAGCGGCGCTTGAGCAGCATTGGGAGCTGGTTCGCTTCCTGCAGGTCAAGGGACTCAAGGAATACCAACGCCTTTTCGTTCCGTTCCACAACCTTGTCCAGCACCTGCATCGCGGCGCACATACGCGCAGATTGCCCGATGTCGAGATCCTGCCCACTGCCCGAGTCGCTTTCAGCCAGCATCGGATGAAGGGAAATTCTTCGTAGGGCGTGAATCATCCCGAGCGTTCCTTGGGGCCCCGCAAGTTCGCGGGTGGCGAGTGCGCGCTGATAGGCCTCAAGCTGCCGCGCGGGCATCGGGACTCGAATTACGTGCTCGTGCTTTGCGGGCAATCCATCAAGGTTGTCCGTTTTCAAACGCCTCAGCAGAAGCTTCGGGCGCTCCTCGCTGCTGCCCTGTTCATCCTGCCAAACCATGTGACGGAGGGTCTGGACATCGGAATCTGGCGATTCGTACCGTGCGCTAAAGTCCTTGAGATCCAACAACGCGCCCGGCTGAACAGCATCGGCAATGCACCACAGATCCGCCAGGCGGTTCTCGACCGGAGTGCCGGTCATCGCCACGGTAAATTCGGTATTGAGACCTTTGACGGCATGGGTCATGCGCGCCTTGGGAGATTTGATCTTCTGAGCTTCATCGAGAATGACCGCGGCGAAGGGGATGGCGCCGAAACTCAACTGATAGTCGGAAACTGCCTCGTAGTTCGCCAGGACAACGTCTCCGCCGACCAATCGAGCCGTATCGAGCCCCGCCGTCCCATCCAGGTGTCGCCCTCGTCGCAACGCCTTCAGATGTTCGCCATACGCCCGGACAATGGTGCCAAGCCCCGGAGTCAGCAAATGAGCGTCGATTTCCTGTTCCCAGTTCCGCAGCAGCCCGACCGGAGCGACGATCAATAAGGGCCTTCGTTCAACAGCACCGTCCTCGATCATCTCGCGAAGCCAAGCGCAGAACGCCAACGCCTGATAGGTCTTCCCGAGTCCCATGTCGTCGCACAGCATCGCGCCCCGGCTGCCTTCAACCCAATGACGCTGAAGCCATTCAATGCCGGCGCATTGATGAGGCTTGGGGGAAGTCTTCAAGCCACCAGGCAGACCCGGCCTCCCAAACCGGCCCGCGGTCGTCGACCGTGTGAAGGACGCGTCCTCGAAGTTGGTCTCGATGATCAGGACGTTCTTGACCGGCAGCGGGTGGGTATTACCGTCGGTTCTGCTTCCATCGTACCGACGCACGGCATCGTGCAACCGCTCCAATGCGTTCAGATTCGCAGCTGTCGCGGGAACCTCGACGCCGCCAATCGATGCGGTCTGTTGCCCCGCGGCAAGCGCATCCCGCATGTCGTTGAGACCGCTTTCGAGGGCCGCACGCTCCAACGGCACGTCAACGCCGTTCAAGCGTATTCCAGACGACACCGGCGCACTCCAGTCCTGCGAGGGAATTTTGATCCACGGAAGCGCAGGCTCGGACCACGCCCCCAGATCCAGAACTCTGTCTGCGTAGCGCTCGGTTTCAATGAAGACAGTCGGCGCAGACTCATCCAACCCCATGAGCTCGCGTATCACCGCCTCCGGATGCATCGCTGCGCGCTTGCGCTGCTCCGCGGGAGCCTGGCGGAGTTTCCTCACCGTGGCCAATGTCTTTTGCAGCGCTTCGTCGGCCACGACGTACAGGCCTTGGCTGAGAGGAAACGCCGACGCGCCCTCGCGCAGTTGATCGAGTCGCTTGGCGAACAACGGCTCATCAACTTCGGGGAGCGCTCGGACGTGCTCGAGCTTATCGCCCTCATCTGCAGCACGCGTGGTAAGCAGTACAGGGTCAAGTTGCATCTCACCCCGTTCGTCGGTCACCAGCGAAAAAGTAAGCCCACTAGCCGACACCACCCGGAACGACCGGAGAAAGGAATCCGAAATCGCTTCCACTCGGGTTTCACCGAGCGTCTCACGAATGCGTGCCCAGCAACGAAACTGATCGTCGAGCGCCGCATCCGGAATCGCCGAAAACTCGTCGACCAGGCGGAGAGCATGAAAAATCGGCGCCGGAATTCTGTAGGTCTTGCCGCCCGAGGCAAGCCAAGGGCCATCGCGCGTTACATCTCTTGCCGCAATTGCCTTGCCGGGCTGCAGCCAGCGCAAGGCAATTGCCGCCCCCGGTTTGCCCATGGCACCGGAAAGCCGCACATCAAACGGAAACGGGGCATTGGGCGGTAACCCCAGGTCGACGGCCACCGCTTCTGGCCAGGCGACCAGCTGCTCGGCTGGAACAACGAGCGAGTCAGGCCCCACATGCTCCGGAAACTCCTCGGCAAACGCACTGATCGCGGCTGCGGTATGAATCGGCTGGTTTGCCAGCCATTCATCAAGTCCGTTCTCTAGGGTCCAGGCGGCACCGGCACGAGTAAGTTCAACGTTCATAGAATGTCTCGGTCACCGAGATACAAGCGGGTAAAACTACGGATGAAATCGCGCGCCTTTCGTTGCCATGAACCGGACTCGGAGTGGACATGGCGAAGCTCGGGGTTTTTGTTCTGGCCAAAGTGGAAGTCCAACGAGGTGTGCATTCTCAAGTCATGCGCGTGGTACCGGGCGCGATAGAACGTTGGTGCCCCGGTGCTCCCCTCGCGGTAGGCCCGCAAACTGCCGTTATGACTCCATTCGGTAAAGATCAGGTCACCGATCCGCAGCAGCAGCACCGACTGATTCGAGGCAGTTCCGCCATCGAGTACCCCGTACCGCATGGCAAGATCGCTCGACACGTCCCCGATCACCTTCTTCGCATCAGGGCCAAGAACGAGCCAAGCATCCTCCACATACCCCGCGTCATAGTAGGCCATCCAAAACTTCTGCCGGTAGCGCCAAATATCGTCGGCCGTGCGTGCGAGGATGCGCATGAAGCAGCGCAGGGAATCTCCTGCTAGCCAACGCATCAGCACGCTTACCGCGTCCTCAGCTACGCCATGCCACTGATAACTGGCATGCGAAGTCACCCGAGGATCCCCGTACTGTGAAACGAAAAGCCGCATCAGCTTGGAACGGTGGAGATCCGGAGGCATCCCCCGACGCCACGGTCTAAGCAGGGCCTCCGCAAACCTCACCCGCTGCGCTGTCTTGACCACTCGTGCGGGCATCCTGTGCTGCTCCAGCTCCAGCAAACGAGAAACCACCGCCCACTCACGCAGCCGCTCGGGGTTCACTTGGAGTGCCGAGGCGAACACCTCCCCGCCAAGAGCGCTGCCGAAGAAACCGTCCCAAAGAAGAAGCTCTTGCATCGTTTCACTCAGCCCCTTGGCTCCGAGCAAGAACTCCTGGGCGAGATGGTTCGGAGCCTGCTTCGGATCGAAGAACGACCTGCTCCGTTGCAAGTGCTGCAATCGTTCCGCAAGTGCCCCTCCCGCCGCGTCGATCACGATGCAGAGCTTCGATGCGAAGTCCAGGAACTTCGCATCGCCTGAATCAAAGGCTTCACAGTAGGTATACAGCAGCGGAAGTAACCAGCGGCGCGCTCGACGGCCTCCGCCCGCAAAGGCTTCCGGCAGCACTTCGGTCCAATACTGTTTCAGCAACTGGGGGTGCACATCGGGCAAGGGCGGTTCGCCTTTCACCCAATAGGCAAAGGGCAGTTTCCGCAGTTCGACTCTTGATAGCCCTCGGTATTGCTCATGCCGTGCACGTTCGAACGTCACGCGCAGGCGCTTTCCGATCTCTTCCATCGGAGGCGGCGGCGTCACCGAGACGCCTCCCATGTCGCGGGCGACTTTTTCAAGGGAGGGAAAGGTCTTAGGCAGAGTCGCAAACAACACGATCAGCGCACCACTTGTTCTTCGAGCGCCATCAATTCGCCGAGCACCTCACCGATCGGGCGATACGTCAGCACAATCCGAAGATCGACGCGACGATTTCGCCCGGCAGAAGGATCGGTCCCTCTGAGGGGGCGCGTGTCAGCATAGGCGCTGTAGGAAAACAACGGCTGCCCGGCTTTGTTCCGGTAAGCGTCGAGCGCACTTCCCACGACAAGGGCCGCCTGCACGGCGCGTGCCCTGTCGAGAGACAGATTGATATTGTCGTAGCCGTTCCGTCTCAACGGACGACTGTCGGTGTGTCCCTCGATAAAAATCGTCTCGATTTGATGCCCTCCGCGGTTATCGGGGCAGTTGCGGCTATGGGCCAATTCACTGGCCACAAAACACGGCAACACGCCGGTGAGTCCCTGAGACGCAAGCGCCAATGCCCCCCTGCCCTGTGGCGTCAATTCCGCGCTCCCCAGAGCAAACAGCACATCCTCGGGCAGTGAAATCACGCCACTTTCGGGATCCACGCGGATTCCAGGCAGCGCTGCTTCAATACCCTTCCCGATGGCCGTGGTCACGATCCCTCGGGGATCCCCTGCGCGGAGAATCGCGGCGCGCTGATCTTCCACCACCTGTTGTTGCCGACGCTGCTCAAGCGCAAGAACGACCACCAAGATGATGAACACGAATAGCAGCCCGATCATTAGATCGGACGCAGACGCTAGGTACCCGCCGTCAGACTCAGTCTGCGTTTCGCCCGCGGACGCCCCGTTCCCATGAAAATTCCACATCGCTTACGCTGCAGCCATACGGGGAGAAAGGATTTCACCGAGTTCCTCGATCGACTCCTCGAGTCCGACCACCCCCTTGTCAAGGCTACCAATGGCCTTCGCAAGATGCTGATCCATCGTCCGGTGGAGCTCGGCAACCTCGTTGGAGTATTCGGTTACGCCCTCGAGCATCGACGCCACGGTGCTCTTCAACGCGGCGGCCGTTTCAACAACGGTTTCCTTTAGCTCTTGGCCCATTGCCTCTTGCAACGATGCAACTCGTTTCGAGTACTCGTCGACCCCCTTCGCAATTTGCGCGGCAGCGCCCTGCAAATTCACGACCGAGGCCTCGATGTTGTCCTTCATGCGCTCCATGGTTCGCTCAGAGCTTGCGATGGATTCATTCAAGACTGTCGCGACCCGCTCGACCGCTCCGAGTGTCTGAGGCATTGCGTCCTTGACGGCCTGAATCACGCCACGCTGTTCATGCGAAAGTTCTTCAATGCCATCGAGGGCGTTGAGGACGGCACCTGCGACACGTTCGAGCCCCTGCATCGCTTCACCCAGCCCAGTCGACACCCCGTCGAGTTTCCCGATTGCTCCATCCATGCTCGCCAAGGCTCCACGGAAGAAGTCCGCGCCCTGTTCGCCGAGTTTTGCAGCGTCGGAAATTGATAGGTCGAGATCGTTCAAGGCAACCTTCAGCGATTGCGCCGCAGCCTCAAGATTGGCTGCACCAGTGCCTAGGCCCGCAGCAACCGCCTCAACTCGCGCGACCAGATCGGTTCCCGCGCGATCCAGCGCCGCGACGGCAGTTTCCGCTCCACGACCAATTGCATCGCCAGCACCGTCCAGTCGGCTCGACAGTGCAACCAAGGTCTCACGCAACTGCGTCATTTCGCTGTCGGTAGCCTTCTTCAGAGTGGCGCTGAAGTCCTCCATCATGCGCTCCAGCGCTTCCTGATTCATTGTCCCGATCTTGTCGCTCAGCCCTTCAATGGCAAAGACCAGCTTGGACGTCATGGCCTCCATCTGCGGACTGAACGCTTTCGTGATTGCGCCCGCAAGCGATACCGCAAGGTCGGTCTCGAAGCGCTTAAAGGTTCCCGTTTGCTCGCGCGATTCGTTCAGCAATTCCTCCGTCAGCGCCCCCAAGTCGGTCGAAACCTCAAGGTGCTTCGTGCTGCTCTGATGAATATCCCGTGTCGCATTGAGCTGGGCGAACATCACCATCTCGCCCCCACTTACCGGCACGAGGACTCCAAGACGTTCGAGCACCAGTTCAATTTGCCGATTGAGCTCTGCCATCTTCCGCTTGGATGCGAACGTCCAGGAAATGGACGCAATCAGGCCAGCCAGAGAGGTCAGGAATTTCGCACCGGCAGTACTCAGCAGGCCTCGCGTCGCGTTCAAAAGATCGGCTTGCTGCCCCGCCTGTTCCCCTAACGCGGACGTTGCGTGGGTCAACGCGACCGTCAAAAAGAAGAAGGTAAAAGCCAGACCGACGCCAACGAGAAGATTGGGGACTGCCTCTGCAAGCGGCAGGTTCATCTGATGTGCCAGCAGTCGCTGCGCAGACCAAATGTCACGCGGAGCACCGAACATCACGTGAATACGTTGCCCGCCGTGCGGCAGCGCGATTACACGCCCGGTAGTTTCCTGCCAGGCCGGCCGAAGTGCGGGGTTGTCCTTCACCGCTTCCTTGGCTCGCTCATTTGCCGCTGACCACATATCGGCCTGCGTGGAGAGTGCCTCGGTCAGCTTGCGCAGCCCCTGCACAAGAACGGCAATGCGCGGGCTGAACCACCCCCAGTAGCCCAGAGCCGCTGAAACCACTATGCCTACGGCTATTACCCCGACAACATTGGCATGCCCACTCGCGATCTGTAACCAGCTGCTCACTTGGCTCTCCCCGTTTTACCTCATTTACCGCACTTCAACTTGGCGCCACCCCGCCACGCAGATCGGTGGAATATACCTTTCAGGTAGTACTCTTGTGTAACTATACGACCAACAGGATCCCGAATGACATTGCCTATTTTGCGCCGAGGAGAGATCGCATCCGACGAGCGGAGACTCAGAAGACCCTCATCGTCCACCGCGTGCGTGTGCACACGACGTTTCCATGTATCACCCCCGAGGTTTGTAGACTCCCTTGAGGAGTGCTTTGCTTCTCTTAGCGGATAGATTTCTGAGTGGAGCCAAGTGCCAGCTTTGGCCTAGGAGTTCGCATCGGCTGTCCGACAGGTCTCCTAGCATAGCCGTCGCTTGAGCGGCGGCTATGCCCGATGGGCGACCGGCAGAAGTTGGCCGTGTCGAGACAGTGCAGGCATCAAGTTGCTTGCCGAATTCCGGACATTCAGCCGCGTCACGGAACGCCTTGGCTATTCAAATTGGATGACCCCCTCGACCGGCAGGTTGTGGCCGACTGCCGACGGACGCCATTCTGCGCCCACCGGCTGCTTACCGGCGCATAGCGGCCGGTCAGGCGAAGAAAGTCACAGGCCCAGCCGATTGACCGCTTACGGCTGAGCGCTCCAGGCTAACGTCGTCGGCTTTCAAAAAAAAAAACCGCGACCGTCTGCTCATCGCGGAAAGCCACCAAATGAGGCCTCCCTCAGGCCTCTCCAGACAGTGCTCATCTACCCATCGCTAGGCCGCGCGGTCAGCTAAGGAGCCCGACCCAACCTGCGCCATCAAATGCAGGCGCGCACT
>Ga0058865_1077823_pt1 | contig 15603 bp, 8 predicted proteins | sample TNRReaAnaerobRNA_2_FD_61085 | JGI IMG/M metagenome (GOLD analysis project Ga0058865, IMG submission 61085) | Wastewater treatment Type I Accumulibacter community from EBPR Bioreactor in Madison, WI, USA - TNR Reactor, Time C-32min-Anaerobic_ RNA... | ecosystem: Engineered > Bioreactor > EBPR >...
CGAAGTATTGTGGAGAGGATTTCGTAGCCGACGCACGTGAAAAGGCACGTGAAATTAAACCAAAAAAACCCGCAAGGCCAGTGGCAAAGCGGGTTTCAGTTGATCCGTTGGCGGAGAGAGCGTCCGCCAGATAGTAGTCCAGTAGTATCCCGAAACATCCATAAACATCGTTACATAACAGCCTATTACGCAATTTTAGTGTCCAAGATAGTCCTGTACAATCTCGTAAAATCCAGCTATGATTTGATAGTCAATTTGATAGTAGAGCGGATAGCATGGCACGCCAACAACAGCGACTTTCAGCACTCCAAGTCACCAAACTCACCAAGTCGGGGCTGTATGGCGACGGTGGCGGCTTGACGCTCCAGATCACCACCACGGGCGCGAAATCCTGGCTGTTTCGTTACATGGTGGCCGGCAAGCCGTTCGGAATGGGGCTGGGGCCGACTCATACCGTGAGCCTTGCCGAGGCTCGCCAGAAAGCGCTCAACGCGCGGAAGCTGCTTATTGACGGCATCAATCCTCTGGCGGCCAAGAAGCAGAGTCAGATCGCCGCCGCACTGGCCAGCGCCAAGATGATGACCTTCGACCAGTGCGCCGACGCGTACATCCTGGCGCACAAGGCGGGCTGGAAAAATGCCAAGCACGCTGATCAGTGGACAAATACGCTCAACACATACGCCAGTCCGGTATTCGGCCACTTGCCCGTGGCCGAGGTAGACACCGGCCTTGTCGTGAAATGTCTTGCACCTATCTGGGAGAGCAAGACCGAAACCGCCAGTCGCGTGCGCGGGCGTATCGAGTCCGTGCTGGGCTGGGCGACCACCAGCGGCTACCGTACCGGCGAAAATCCTGCCCGCTGGAAAGGCCACCTTGAAAACTTGCTGGCAACTATCAGCAAGACCAGCAGGACGAAACACCATCCATCACTACCGTGGCCGCGCATCGGCGCGTTCATGTCGGCACTGCGGGCGCGTGAAGGTGTATCCGCTCGGGCAGTCGAGTTCACCATCCTGACTGCGTGCCGGTCGGGCGAGGTGCGTGGTGCTCGATGGGCTGAGTTCGATATGGCTGGCAAGGTCTGGACAATCCCGGCCGAACGGATGAAGGCCACGCGTGAGCACGAGGTTCCATTGAGCGATGCGGCACTGGCCCTGCTGGAATCCATGCCGAAGGATGGAGATATTGTGTTCGCCGGTACGAAAGGCCAGCCTCTGTCGGATATGTCGCTGACTGCCGTGATCCGGCGCATGAACGGCGACGAGAAGCCCTTCTGGGCGGATGTCAACGGTAACAGCATCACCGTCCATGGATTCCGCAGCACATTTCGCATGTGGGCGGCAGAGACCACCAATTACCCGCGCGAGGTTGCCGAACACGCCCTGGCGCACCAGTTGCCGGATGCCGTCGAGCGTGCCTATCAGCGCGGTTCGCAGTTCGCTAAGCGCGCCGCATTGATGGCGGAGTGGGCCGTGTATTGCACGACGGTGCCGGCCGATGCGGTGGTAACGCCAATTCGCGGCGCGGCGTGATCAACAGAGAATTGGTGCTGGTGATACGGTGAGCAGTGTGTTTCTCGGCGCGCCTTTGCTCACTCTGCGCCTTGGGGTTGGAAGATTTGCCAACTGCGGTTTCCAGGATCTCAAACCAACAATTCCTCATCGGTGGCCACCCTGATCGCGCGTGCTCCGATATTGATCGTATGGACGCCATCAAGAAATGCCTTACCCGCCACCTGCGTTCCGTCAATCGCGACGCCCGTTACGCTTCCCAGATCGTAAATCCAGGTATCGTCAGGGAAATTGACGATTACCGCATGTCGGCGACTGATGCCGCTCTGGGTGAATGAAATGTTGTTTGATTCGAGCCGGCCAAGCGTGATCAGCGGGGTCTGAAATGAATAGACATCGCCATCGCCGCAGTCGAAAAACATTGTTTGCGGCTTTCGACGTTTTTCGCTCGTTCCGAAGCGGAAATCCTGGAAGAGTACTTTCGCTTTCAGCGGCGGCCCATCTTGTTGCCAACTCTTCGGGCTCTCCGTGGCAACCTCAAGATTCAGCCGGGTGAAAGGATTGCTCCGTGAATTCTTGTCGAAGCTTTCCAGAATGTCGCGTGAATATTCTCCAGCGAGCAGTCGGCACAAGAACCGGTTGTTCTCGAAGCAGTCGTTGGCAACCCCTTGGGCCGTAACCGCTTCGGCGATTTGTTCAGCAAGCTCATAGCGGTTTGTCTGAAAGAAACATTGCAACAGCAGATTGCATGCCTCGAAGTCGGCTGATTCGCGTTGCAGATGGTCCGTCAGCATCGAAATTGCCTGCGCATGGTTCCCCTCTTCAAGCGCGATCCAGCCGAGTTCTTTCTGCAGGGAAACGCGAGGGCTGATCCGAACGGCTTCGGCGAAATAATTCTTCGCATAGGCAGTCCGTCGCAGCATCAATTCAAGTCGGCCAGCGGCAACGAGCGCAGCCACACAGTCTGGCGTGACGCTTATGGCCTGTTCGAGACACTTCCTGGCCGTGACCCACTTTTTCCGTGAAAGCAGGATACGAGCTTTCTCCGCAAGGCTATATGCCTTTATCCGGGCGCCATCGATGACATAGGGTACGTGGCGCGATTCGATGGCCTCGGCAAAGTCTTCCATTGTCTGAAAACGCTGCTCGGGTGTCGGGTGAGTGGCCTTCAGCAAGATTTCCTGAATCCAGCGGTCCAAGCTGGTTGGGATAAATTCGTGCCTGATTTTTGCCCCCAAGAGTTCGCTGGCGGGAACCCTAGACAACGGGTTGGCCCCAAGCAGCAATTCCAGCAGGGTGACTCCGAGGGCATAGATGTCGATGCGCACATCGTCGCTGCTCGCCTCGCCAAGGGATAGCTCCGGCGCCATATAGGCGCGCGTACCCCAGTTCCGGTTCGCGACACCGAAATCAGCGATTTTTAGGCGGTGGTCGTCAGTCAGCAGCAGGTTCTGTGGTTTGATGTCGTGATGGACGATGCCGCGGCGATGCACGGTAGCCAAGGTATCTGCCAGAGTCCTGCCCCAGGAAAAGACCTTGATGGCGTCGAGTGGCCGGCCCTGTGCGAAATCGTGGAGACTACCGGCCGCGCAATACTCCATCACCAGATAGAGATGTTCGTCGTCCTCGAAGTGGTGAAGGAACTTGACGACATGCGGATGATCAAGCGCCGAAAGGTGGTGCATTTCCTCGATCAGCAGCGACGCATTGCCGATCGACTCACTCCTGAGCTGCTTGATGGCGACGCGCCGGCCGGCGATCAGCACATCCGCCGCCAGCCATACACGACCAAACCCGCCCTCACCGAGTGAGCGAAGAAACTGATACTTGTTATCGAGAGGAAGAAGGGGGAGCTGCACGCAATATCTACCCGATCAAGCCGTGTCGCACTTCGTTTCTTTTTGGGCGCGGGCGATTTCGGCGGTGACCATGGAGTATTTCTTGCCCTCCTGCACGCCGCGCTCCTTCCGCTCGTCAGTCATTTCGCCGCGCACGGCAATCGAGCACAGGCGCTTTTCTATCCATGCCTGCGGGTAGGTCTTGGCGTGATAGCGGTTGCGAGCGCGGACGCTGGCGAGTTCTGGGGCTTCGAGCTTCAACCCGTGACAACTCCTCATGTCTTCACTCCCAATCCGCATTCTTGAACCCAAGCGTCTTGGCATTTTCCGTAACGGCGCGCTTGGTTTGATCTGACGCGCCCGATGGGAAGCCGACTTGAATCTCCAGCGTAACCATGACTTCCGCATTGGGGTCGGCCGCGAGCACGGCGATGACCTCCTCTGCCACCTGAACCAAGCGCATTCTTGCGGTCGCTGCATTGATGGCGACGTTGCCGTGGAAAGCACGGGGCTTGGGCGTCGATGCGGCGGGTCCGGGAGGTGTTGGCCCAAGAGGCACAGACCCTGGCAGTGTCGGGCCGGCGGGCAGCGGGTCATGCCCCGGTGGTGTCGGGCCGGGTGGGAGAACCGGCGTAATCGCCGCCTCATACGCCTTGGCGGCCTCCGGCTCGATCAGCAGCAGCGTGTTGTCCAGTTGCACGTTTGCGTCGCCGAATTTGAAGCCGTCGAACTTCCCTTCATGCTGCCCGTAAGCCGTGCCGAAGAAATCGCGGCTGCCTGCGCCTTTGACGATGGCTTGCTCCAGCACCTGGCGGCTCTTCAAACGTGGCAAGTAGAGGTAACGCAGCGTGTCTTCCCAGAAGGCCATGCCGCCAATGGCGGATTTGTCGGTCTTCCAGTAGAGTTTTTTCAAATCCTCGCGCAGATGTATCGGTGACCAAGTCGTAATCACAAGTACGTTGTCGATGCACACGCGCTCGATCTCTGGCCCTAGCGCCGCGCCGCCGGTATTGAGCGGAAACACCTCCACCGTCGGCTTGACGGCGGTCGGATTGTCCTGCCCCGGGCAGAGCAACCACTTGTAGCACTCCCGCGCCACACGCGGCAGCACATCCTCCGCCGTCACCAGTTCCTTCTTGGCCTGCTGAGCTTGCAGGTTGTCCAGCGTAAGACGCATCGCGGCCACGTCTTCCACGATGGAGTTCCAGGCCAGTGCCACACGGATACAATCGCGTAGCCGCGTCAACGCGCCGTGATCTGGCACGAGAAAGAGCAAACGGTTACCGCGATAACGTGGCGTGGTGCCGTGACTCCTGACGTGCTCAAGCACCCCCGCAAAGGCAGCGCGAGACTCTTCACGCGAGAAAAACTGCTCGGGTGGCAATACGATCAGGCGCAGCGCACCGTCATCCGGTACATCGCTGTGCGGGGTGAAGATATGCGTGCCATCGAAAAACGTCGCGTTACTGGTGAGCCGTTTGAGAATCTCAGCCATGCGCCCGCGTACTACACCATCCTCAAACCGTATCTTGCGTTCCTCCATCTCCCGCCGCAGGTTGGCGCGGGTGTCGAACCAGTAGCGCGTTGCATCCTGCGCCTTGTCGCCGGAGGAATTCAGATAGTGCAGTTGGTCCGCCAGCCGGTTCAGCGCGTCGGAATAGAGCGAGGACGTTTGCCCCGGCTGAAGACAGCCCAGCAGAACACGCGCCCGGTGCAGGCCTCGTATCCCTGGTCGGGTGGTAACCGACGACGGCGCACTGCCAAGAAACACCGTACGCGCCACACGGCGTGCGGCTTGCACCGAGCCAAAGCGGGTTTCTTTAGTTTCCAGCACGGTGGTCTCGGCGCGTTCGCCATCGATGTCGCGGTCGATCACCGGGTCCCAGCCCGGCCCGAGGTAGTAGACCAGTTCATTGCGTGCGCTGCCATCGTAAAGCGGCAAGCTGCCGGGCAGAATCATCAAGTCCTTGTTGTTGTCCTGCCATAGCCGGTAGATGACCTTGGCCATCAGTTTCAACACACCGCGTGTACGCTGAAATCCATCAATGGTCGTCCATTCCTCGTAGAGTTGAGTGAACACCTCTGGGTGGATCGGATAACTCTGCACCATGCGGTCAAAGTAACGGGCTTCCTGCGTTTCCTGCGGCACCTTGGCACCCTCGGCCACGTAGGCATCGGCAAAGGCACGGCACACTACATCACGCGCCTTGGCGTCCTTAATCGACTCAAACAAGCGCCGCCGGACAATCTCGAATGCTTCCCCGGGGGCTACTGTTTTCCACAGCGCCTGCACGCGGTTAAAGACCGCCTCCAGTGACTGCAGCGCCGCCACACCACGCGGACCACCTGCCTGGCTGTTCGATTCCGGCAAGGACGCCAGTACCACCGCATTCGGCACCAGCTTTGCCGCCTCGGTCAGCGATTGAATGAACGATAGGTTGCTGTCGTAGGTGCCGCCGCTGAGTGCCTGGCTCTCGACGAACTGGCGGATATACACGACCAATTCATCCAGCAGTACCACGCAGGGTGCACACTGGGTCAGCAGGGTGCACAGCACATCCTTGCCCGGCGAGGTGCCGTTGGCATCGGCTTCCTGCACCAGGGCAAAGCCTTCATCCCCCCCCAGTTGCCACGCCATCTCGCCCCAAAGCGTGCGGATCGCCTGCTTGCCTTGCTTCCAGGCTTGGCCCGGCGCATGGGCGGTACCATCCAGCACGGCAACCTTGGCCACTGGCACATCCATCACCCCCGCGTGATCCAGCAGCGCCGGGATGCCGGACAGGTCGCCCAGCGCACATTGACGATTAGCCAGGTGATACACCGCCAGCATGGTGTGCGTCTTGCCGCCGCCGAAGGAAGTCTGCAACTGGATGACCGGCTCGCCACCCTTGCCATTCAGCCGCTGCGCCACCTGGGTGAGCAGCTTGCCCATGCCCTCGGTAATGTAGGTGCGCTCGTAAAATGATTTGGCGTCACCGTATTCCGGGGTCGCTCTGCCCGTACGGACGGCGGTCAGGTCGGCAGCAAACTCGGATTGCTGGAACGTGCCATTCAGCACATCGGGATGGGGCACGATCACTTCGCGCCAGGGTTTCAGGCTCATGATTGAAATTCCAATTTTTGTTACGCAGCTTGCAAGTGGGTTCGTAAATTCTCAATCAGCCCCGGAATATGTCCTTGCCACTCCAGGCGTTCGTCTGCGCTGTTTCGTTGTGTAGCGATCCATGAAAGTGCCTGACAAACATCGTAAAGGTTCTTGGCTGGCTTGGGCGCACCGGGAACGGCAGCAAGCAGTTTGATTGGCTTTTCACTCGGCTTGCCGCCCGCGAACAGGTCCTGCAGTTCGGCATCTGCGCCGCTACGACAAATGTGCAGCGTGCGGCAGGCGGCTTTCTTGCCCCACCGCTCGGCCAAGTGGCCATCAACCCAATCCTCGAACTTTCCTGATTCGACGGGAGAACGCTCCCATTGCCCCAGTCGTTCCAGATCGGCTTTAACTTTCTCCAGTCCTTCCGAGATGATTTTTGGTATCACCTCCAGATTCAAGTTCTCATCGTGAATATCGCGCAACGCAGCTTTGGTCTCGCCGATAATCAGACCGTTGGCGCAGATGAAGCGGTACCACCCGAACAAGATCACCAAGCGACTTGAGCCATCCACGGAATTGAAACACTCCAGTCGAAGGGCCAACTTTTTCCCATCGCCCGGATTGTGAGCAAATTCGTCAGGAAAATAGGCGCGGAAATTCATCCACTCACCCAGCGGCGTGAGTCCCACTTCGCAACGCAACTCACTGGGGTCAATGTCATGCGCTCGAATACCCTTCAGGCACATCTCCACCACGTCCGCATGTTGTGCAAGCCGATAAGTGTTTGACACCACGCCGACGGGTATCCGCTGTTCGGTGATAGACACGGGCAGTCTGACCACCGTGCGAATATACGGGTTAGCGGGGCCGACAGCGGATACCTTGAAATCTTCGACGACAAAACGGGTATCAGCTTCGATAGCGAAGCCCATTTTCCGGCCAGGAAAGTGGCATCGCGAGCACGCCAGCGCACCGTTTCACTGGTGATTTCGACCAGTTCATCTGAACCGGAGTCGAGAACTTCTTGGCTAGAAAACAGATTCATGTGTTGGGTTCCTTATCACTCAAAGAGCGTCCCTTGCGGCTTGGCAGGTTTCAGCACGCTGCTGGCAGCGGCTTCGATGCCGGTCCAACTGGTGATGAGTTCGTTGTAGGCGCGGGCGTCTTCGGCTTTGCCCAAGCGTTCGCACAGTGTGTAGAGGCGGTAGGCCAGTTGCCGGATGGCTTCGGCTTTACCGCCAAGAGCCGCGAGGAGTGCGCCGGAGGCTGAGTCGCCGCCTTGTTTCAGGGCGCGGATGAGTTGGTGCAGGGCCTCCCAGACAGGTGTGCGTTTGTCGGTACGCGGGTCCCAGTCAGTGGGGTATTCGGCCCACTTGAGAAGTCGCACTTTGCCGCCGCCACTTTGCAACACTCCGGCCTCCTTCATAGCGTCCACGCTGGTGGATTTGGAGCGAGCCAGCACGTCAGCTTCGCCAAAGACGCTTTCCGTCCATCCGTGTTGCTCGAACCAATGCAGACAAAACTGAGTGTCGGCGTCGAAATCGTCCTCGGCGAGGAATCGGTTGATGAGCTGAAGGGCGGTCCGGACGCTCATGGGTGAGCCGTCGGCCTCCAGCACGGCGGCGTATTTGGAAAAAACCGCCATGCCCGGCCCGATGATGGCCTGCGAAAGGTCCACCGGGGCCACGGGCGAGCGCTCGTCGCCGGCCCCTTTGGTCATCTCGTCGAGTGCCTCGGGCAGCACGCCGTTTAACTCGCGGATGAAATCGCGACGGGAAATGGTTTGTGCATCCGCTAGCCGCTTGCGGCACACCAGAATGATGCTGGAAGCGAGAGCGTTGGCGCCGTTATCCCTAGGTCTCCCCGTCCGCTCGGTTCTCATGGGCCAAGTGCCACAAATGGTGAAACCGGCTCGGATCACTGCCTCAAGGAAGGTGTCCCATCCGGTGCTGGAGGTTCCAGTGACGACGTCGCTTTCAGTTTGCTTGAAGGCGTAATAAATCGTGACTGGAAAGGCCGGGTGCGACTGCTCGGCGATGCGATGCATCGCTTGAGTCATTCCGTCTAGGAAGAATGTTTCTGCTTGTTCTTTGCTTCCGTGGCGAAAGGGGGTCGCGACCAGTTCCTCAGTCTTAGGTACGGCGATCGTTGAAAAGATATCGGGGAATACGGGGCGCAGCGAGCGACGTAACCAAACGTAAAAAAAGTCTGAGAGGTCAGCGTAGCCAATGTTGTCATAGTATGGCGGATCGGTGGATATCACTTTCCCCACAGACAGTTCTTGCTCACTGGCATCCAACTGCCGCGCTGAACCAATTGTTTCTGAAACGAATCCATCCAGAACATCACTTACCCACTCCACCCCGCCTGCCCAGTTACCGCTCATTTTCTCAAGTGGGTTGACTTCAATATAGTCCCAAGACATAGGAATCGCGTGTCTCGCAAATATTTGTCCGACGCTGCCGCCCTTCATGTTCCAGTGGCAAATCGTGTTGTTATAACTTGCTAATCTACTTAAGGCGCATCCTAAGTAAACGGCAACGGCTTCCGAGTAGGCAGTAGCGCCATTGCCACCAGCAGTGAGGGGTTTCCGGTCGTCGCTCATGCCGGCTGCGCCAGCGTCTTTGCAGACTATTGTGCGGACCTCATCCACCAGGTCGGAGAATGTCGTGAGCGCGACAAGCTGGCGAGACGTGAAGAGATCTCGCCACTTGGCCATACCGTATTCCTGCACACGGAAACCAAGTGCCTTCGCAGGTAGATCAGTGTCAGGAGCATTTACCGCCATCGCAGTGAGTGCGATGGCCTCCATTTCGGATGTCGGGGAAAGATAGATGCGTCCACGATCACCTTCCACCATAATCGCCATCAATCTTGCGCCCATGCGGCCTCCTTTCGCCTCAGCTCGCAAGTAGTCGAAAGGCATCGGAGTACCTGACATAAGACAAAGAAAGCTGCTTCCGCTGCTGGCAGATTTAGTTCCGTTCTTCGCCCCTTTCGCATCCTTCAGCGTGGCCACCTTCACGGTGAACCTGTATCCACCGTCCTCGAATACCGGCTCGACATAAGCTTCCTTGCCCGCCTTGGTGGAGAGCACGAAGGTCGAGGCAAGCGGCACGTCCACATGGGAAAATGCGGGATTGGGACTTTTCACTGTGCGCGCCCAGAGACACGCGATGACGGAAAGCTTCTGGCCTAATAGAGATTTAAGGTCAGACCGTTCTTGCACCATTTCCTTCGTAATTTCAACTGAGGGATACAAACGTTCAATGCGTTTTCGGGCCTCCGTCAGCATCCAGGTCCCATAACGACGAACATCCTCCGCGAGGCCGGTGGCACACGGCCAAGATCGTTCTAGTGCGAGCATCTTGCCCTTTTGGGAATCCAACTCCGGCCCGACCGGAGCGCGTCCACTGAACTTGGGCGGAATCTCGATCATCGCCTTGCTGATGAGCACGGCCACGGGGTTGAGGTCAGAGGCAAATGCTTCCAACCCAAGGCGCTGCGCTTCCAAGGGGATGGTACCGCCCCCAGAAAACGGGTCATGAAGGGCGGGAAGTTTTCCCGGGTTGAACAGCTCGACGGCCTGCGGGTGGTCCTTGTTCAGTTCGCATACCTCGCGCCATGAGCGGCGAATTTCGGCGCGGGCACGCTCAAGCACTTCCTCGTTGGTGGTGTTCTCCCACAGCACGAGGTCCTCGATGATTTTGAACAGCCGCTTCCGCTCGATGGCGGCTTCCTTCTTGTTCTTTCCGTATTTGAACCCACCGCCGTGCTGGTAACCGGGATCATTTACTAACTGGGCGAATATAACTGCCCGTGCTGCCGCAAGAGGTCGGCGAGCCCACCAATAATGAAGCGTCTGTGGGTGGCCATGCCTCGGCACGGCCTTCTCTTCTTTAGCCGCCATATTGATCGCGTCCAGCGGCAAGCCGACTTCGATCAACTTGCGGGGAGATTTAATGGGAACAGTGTTCATGTTAATTCTTCAAAAAAGTGTCGAATGGTCGTCCAATATGGTTCCCACTTCGTGGCTTCAATTTCCTCACCAATAAAGACCAGACGGTCATCTTCGTCAAAGCTCATGAGGGCTTCCAGGAAGCCGGTATCTCTGTTCAGGTATTGGTTCAAAGCTTTGTGCCGTGCTCCATTCAGGTGACCACAATCCAAATGAAAGACGCGAATAGTCTCGGCACCACGGCGACGATCATCTTCGGTCATGCCATCGCGATGGCGGACGCGTACTTCGCCAGAAGAATGGAAATAGAGATAGTCGTCCGGATCATGCTCGTCCGGCTTGATCAGGTCATTAGGACTATAGGGCGGCGCCTTTGGTCGGTCTTTGTAATGGCCACAATGCGTTTTGGAACCACATGCGATGAAAAGATTGGACCACTCGAAAGTGTGCTGCGGAAAATGTAGCGGATTCTTGCGACGGAAGTGCTCAATGTGGCCTCCGTGGTAAATCTGTGACTCACAGTAGGCGCAGCGCAATCCGAGGATGACAAACTGCTCATCATCCGAAGCATCATCCACGATTTGCTGGCCCTGCATGGCTTGGAGGCTTAGTCGGACTGTCTTCTTCTCTTGTCCTTTGAAATCCTTCCACGTTTGGGTATTCCAATCGTAGTTATCAAGACAGGCGGGCCTTTGCACGGAACCTCGGTCGAGTTTATGCATGACTGGCTTATTCAGAAGGTGGTGTTTTTCGGCGCTTGAATGCCTGGAATCGGATTAAGCGGTCAAAGTCGAGAATGATTGGATGCTGATTTCCGTAAAGGGCCGCAAGTTTGGCTCTCAGCTCCTTGCCATCCTTAGTGTCATGGCCGCCATTTTCAATGAGTGCGGTGTAATCGTCCCGCCAACCGGCTTCCGGCACAGGGGGAACCTGATTTACTCCCATCACATCGTTCATGGTCGTAGAGCTTTCGACGCCTTTGGTTTCCTCATCCGGCATATCTGCGCTCCCAGTTCCGTCGGCATCCTGAGCGAGAATGCGGATGTTTTCCCGCTTCACAGTGGTGAGCACCTGCGGGCTGTGAGTGCTCATTACGAACTGAACACAGGGAAAAGCAGCACTCAGCAGTCCAATGACGAGCTGCTGCCAGCGCGGATGAAGGTGCATCTCCACTTCATCAATAAGGACTATTCCAGGTGTTTGCTTCGCTGCCTCCTCACCTAAGAATGGATTCAGACGAACGCATCGGTGAGCTAAATCACCGACGAGGGCCACCATGTTACGAACGCCATCACTGAGGTGGGATAAAGGAAGCCGACCCTTCTCTGAATGCTCCAGCGCTATGTAGCCCGGACTATGGTTTCGTCCGTCGGGATCGTGACGCGCGGGTTCCCACACAATTGTTGTCCAACCGGTGGGGCCGAGTACTGTACGAACTGCATCGCGCACGGCGGCGATGTAGTTTTCTGGTCGGGCTTGAAATCCAACAGCACGAAAGCGAGGGTCACTAACCTGTTCCCATTCTTGACCAAACCAGGCAGCGAACGATTTGTAGGATGACGAAGGCGAAAGACAATCCAGATAGGCGGCCGAACGAATAGGGCTGGTTTCGGCCAGCCATCGCTTCCCTTCGGTGAGTCGGTGCTCGTCGTAGAGCCGCCCTGTCCCGTAATAGGCGACAACAGGCAATACAGTGGGCGAATCGGACGGATGATTATTATGTACGCCAGGTCGGTCGGCCAGTCGCTTGCCAATCCGCCGAATATCCCTGGTATCTTTGGTCGAGGTTCTAGCGTGAAAACTGTCCTTGCTAAGAACACGACTCCAAGAAACAAGCTCTCCATCGGCCAGACCATCAACTTTGAATTTAGTCGGAAGTCGTGACCCCATCGCGCCCGCTTCTCCTCGCTTCAGAAGAATATCAGTCCGATCAAACCCGCGGGGTTGCTTGCCGCGCCCGACCGTTGTCACAAATTCTTGGAGGCTAATACGCAATGCATCGAGCAACGCTGTCTTTCCCTGCGCGTTATCAGCGACAAGTACCGTGAGCTTGGGGTGCAAACTAAGGTCGCAGGCAGCAAAACAGCGAAAGTTTTCGAGCCGCAGACGATCTATTCGCAAGCTGTTATTGGGTTTGATCATGGTTTCTGTGCCTGCTGTAAAAGTGCCTTGAGGTCGTAGTTAACCGAAGACACACCCCAGCCGGGTTCTTCCTTGAACGGGTGCGGCACGTAATGGGGGCCGTCGATGGCGTCGTCTTCGCCGACGAGCACGATGGCGAGGTGATACTTGTTGCCCTGGTTCCAACTTTCAAAGATTTCGTTCTTGGTCACCGTGACTGTGGTTGCGCCTTTGACGCGGCCTTTGACCTCGATATGGCGGGCTTCGGGCAAGCGGCCGTCCGGGACGGGCGAATAGGAAGTAATGTCCCAGCCGCATTTTTGGGCGGACACATCCACCACAAGGCAGCCGCGCGCTTCTTCGGCAAGCCGCACGGCGTTCATGGCCAGTTGCTCGATGCGTGAGCGGGCTTCGGGGTCGGCGGAGAACATCGTGCCCGTCGTGGCAACATCACCACGTAAACGGCGCAGCAAGCCCGCCGGTATGACCAGCGCACCGCTGAGCACGACCGGCGTGGCGGACGTTACGTGGCGCATGGACTGGAGTTCTTTCTTGCGACTCTCCAGTCGGGCTTCGAGATCACTGAGCGTGCGGCGGACATTTTCCAGATTGAGGCGCACATCTTTGCCAGTGGCCTTGTCGTCGTTGAGCTTGATGAAGCGGTCGGACCAGTAATCAATCTCTTTGGTCAGACGTTCGTGGACGGCGGCGAGGGTCTTGTCCACATGGGCGATGCGGCGTCCGGCGATTTCGCTGAAATGCTCGGGCACGAGGGTTTGGGCAGCCAGCGCGAGGGCGCGATTTTCAAGCCCGGCGGTGAGCCATGGCGCAGCGAGGGTTTCGGCCAAGAGTGGCCGGTCAACCTGCGCTAGCGGTTCGAGGTCGAGGTGTGGTGCCCAACCGGCAAAGGTGGCGCTGCCATCGGGCAGGACGCGGACGAATTGCAGGCGCTTGGAAATGACTTGGCCATCGCCGGACTTCACTTCGTGGGTGAGCAGGAAGAGCAAGGAAAGCTGCTCGCCGTCGTCTGCTGGATCAACAAGCAGTGTGCCCTGTCGCAACAGATTGGCGTGCTGCTCCAGCAGGACATCGCTGAGGGCGAGCATCAACGGGTGGCCGGGATGAATCATGCTGGCGAAGGCGAGACCGGGGCGGTCACTTTGGCGCACGGCGGACTTGGTGAAGCACACACGCTCATAACGGCGCAGAACGGGCGCAAGGTCGCGCCGGTTGCGCCCGGTGATAAGGCGATCGCGCTCACGCAGTTCGGCGGGGACATGGGTGATCTCGAAACGCTCGGACTCTCGCGGGTAGATGGAACCGCCAAGCGACCCGAACCCTTTCATGAAGAAGGAGCGGACAAAGTAAGGCTGAAGGCGGCGCGCCTCGGCCTTTTCCATTTCTTCCTTCACTGCAAACAGGCGCTCGGGGGTGAGACTTTCCTGTGCCAACGCGTCGCGGCCCAGAATGGCCATCAGGTGTTCGTGATCGAGTGCGTTGTCGATGGTCTGATTGAGGCGGGCGCGCACCTCCGGCTGGTCGCCATAACGAATGGCTTCCAGCAGCATGTCCTTGAGGCTGTTGCCTTCAAAAACTTCACCGAGGACATTGAAAACCTGTCCATGCAGAGCCTCGCTAACGACCTGGAGCTTGTCCAGCAGGCGGAAATAGACATCGCCCTCGCGTGTTTCCTTGGCGACCAGATTCCAGAGGTGGCAGACCTCCTGCTGGCCGATGCGGTGGATACGCCCGAAGCGTTGTTCTAGGCGGTTGGGGTTCCACGGCAGATCGTAGTTCACCATCAGGTTGGCATTCTGAAGGTTGATGCCCTCACCGGCGGCATCAGTAGCGACTAGCACGCGGATGTCGGGGTCGGAGCGAAACATGGCCTGCGCCTTGCGCCGGTCGTCGCGATGCACGCCGCCATGGATCACGACGATGGAGTCATGTTTGCCCAGTACGCCGGCGATTTTTTCTTGCAGGTAATTCAGGGTGTCGCGGTGCTCGCTGAAGATAATGATCTTGCGCATCCGCCCGCCTGCATCGTGCATCTGCGGTTCGTTTTGCAAGATGCGCGAGAGTTCGTCCCACTTGCGATCCTTGCCGGAGGCGACTAGTGCCCTGGCCTGCTGTTCGAGGGATTGCAGGATGATTATTTCGCCTTCGAGTTCGGCGATGCTGCGCGACGCGGTAGCCTGATCGACCAGCGTTTCTTCCAGGTTCTCCTGCTCCTCGGCGTTGAGGTCGTCGTCGTCTTCGGGCACCTCGGCGAAGTTGCCGCTGAGCGTTTCGGCAAGAATGGATTGGCCACGGATACCCATGCGTTCTTCGCGCAAGCGACGTTCGAGACGTTCGCGGCGGCGCTTGAGTGACTGGAAGATGGCTTCGGGGCTGGAGGCGAGACGGCGCTGGAGGGCGGTGAGCGCAAAGCCGACCGAGCCTTTGCGTTTGCCATCGAGCTGGTCAGCCTTGCCCATTTCTGTCTTTACATACTCGGTGACGGCTTCATACAGCGCGGACTCAAGATCGGAAAGTTCGTAATTGACAGTGTAGGCGCGGCGCTCGGGGAACAGAGGTGTGCCGTCGAACTTGACCAGTTTCTCCTTCACCATGCGTCGGATGAGGTCGGAGCAATCGACCTTATGTACGCCGTCGCGAAACTTGCCGTAGAAACGGTCGGAGTCGAGCAGCGAGAGGAATAACTGGAAGTCTTCCTCCTTGCCGTTGTGCGGCGTGGCCGTCATCAGCAGCAAGTGGCGCGTTTGCGCCCCAAGCTTTTCGGCCAGCTTGAAGCGGCCAGTCTTCTCCAGCTTGTTGCCGAAGAAGTGGGCGGCGAGCTTGTGCGCTTCGTCGAACACGACCAAGTCCCAGCCGGCAGCGCAGAGCTTCTCTTGCAGGTCTTCGTTACGCGCCATCTGGTCGAGACGGACGATGAGGTGATCAATGTCTTCAAATGGATTGCCGCTCGGGGTGGCGGCTTCCAGGTCTTTGGTGAAGACGCGGAATTCCAGGCCGAACTTCTCGAACATTTCCTCGCGCCACTGATCGACCAGGCTGCCGGGGGCGACGATAACGATGCGCCGGGCG
>Ga0058865_1040939_pt1 | contig 15592 bp, 11 predicted proteins | sample TNRReaAnaerobRNA_2_FD_61085 | JGI IMG/M metagenome (GOLD analysis project Ga0058865, IMG submission 61085) | Wastewater treatment Type I Accumulibacter community from EBPR Bioreactor in Madison, WI, USA - TNR Reactor, Time C-32min-Anaerobic_ RNA... | ecosystem: Engineered > Bioreactor > EBPR >...
AGGCGGTGTAAAAAAGAAAAGCCGCTAACTCCGCATGGTCGTACATGCCGCCTCAGGGCTAAGGAATGGCAAGCGGAAGGCGGCACGTCGTCCATGCCACAGTTAGCGGCAATTAGCATACCCCAAAAGAGGTAAAAGCGTGCACTAACTGGGTACCTTAGCTTGCGGAAGAGACAGGAGCCAGACCCGATTTTTTTAGTGATACCCAATCGTACGATGCGTTTTTCGGAATAAATCGTCGGAGTTCGAGTGGCAATTATGGGCAGGTGTTGTGTATCGGTCTGCGCAAGTGGACGGATAGTTGAAAGAAGGCAATGGTGGCATCCTTGTGGTGACCCCGCATACGATAATAAATAAGTTCTTTGACAATGCCCTCCTGTTGAATCCATTGAATTATTAATGTTTAACAAGGAGGCCACACATGGGACGCAAATCGAACATGGAAAAAATGCCGATCGTTAACCCCAATGCAGCGGGGATTGACGTGGGCAGCAAGTCGCACTTTGCCGCCGTTGGGCAGTCTGACGATCAAATTAGGGAGTTTGGCTGCTACACGGAGGAAATGCGGGAATTATGTCAATGGTTCGTTGACAATGGCGTGACGACCGTAGCGATGGAATGTACCGGTACGTATTACAAGGGTCTGTTCGTCATGCTCCAAGAGTACGGAATCGAGGTGCTGTTGGTCAACGGTCGTCAGACCAAGAACATGAAAGGCAAAACGGATGTCAAAGATGCCCGCTGGATTCAAAAACTCCATGCCTTGGGCCTTTTGACAGGTTCGTTTCAGCCGCCGGAGTTCACCGAAGCCGTGCGCAAGTACAGTCGCCATCGGCAGGGTATGGTGCAAGATGCAGCCACCTACATCCGCAAAATACAACAGGCCATGCGCTTGATGAACCTGCGCTTGGACGTGGCCATTTCGGATGTGACGGGCAAGAGTGGACGGGCTATCATAGAAGCCATTCTTGCCGGGGAGCGGGACGCTCAAAAATTGGCTGGCCTGTGCGACCGGCGAATCAAAAAGAGCAAGGAAGAGATTGCTCGCGCTCTGACAGGCCACTGGCGCGACGAATACCTGTTCGAGTTGAAACAGAGTTGGGAAATATACCAGTTCTACTATACCAAGATCAGGGAGTGCGACACCGAATTAGAGCATCTGCTGGAACAGGGCGTAGAGCACAACGAGCAGCAGGACGGCGAACAACGGCCTGCCTACGACGAGAAGAACCGTCCGGTGAAAAAACTGAACAAAAACGACCCAAAGTTCGACATCCAGCAACTGGCTTTTCAACTATCGGGCGGGGTTGATCTTTCCACGATACCGGGCGTAGGGCGCAATACCATTCTGAGCATTATCGCCGAAGTTGGATTGGACATGAGTTCATTCAAAAGTGCCAAGGCGTTTGCTTCATGGCTGCGTCTGGCACCGAACAACAGAATCAGTGGTGGCAGAACGCTATCGTCCCATGTGCCAAAAGGTGCTACGCCGTTGGCAAATGCCTTGCGAAAAGCAGCCAACGTGATCGGTGACCTGAAAACCGGAGGACTGATGCACTTTTTCAAGCGCATTGCCTACAAAAAGGGTCGCCCGGCGGCCATAACCGCAACGGCGCACAAACTGGCGGTCATCATTTGGAATATGCTGACCAAAAAAGAGAACTACAATTACTATAACGATGAGCAGTACGAAAGCAAAATACGCGAACTCCAAATCCAAAATCTCAATAAAAAAATCAGGGCTTTGGGTATCCAAGCCCACGAAATCAATTTTACAACTAATTGATTGTCAGTAGATAAATCATTAGTTAGATACGATAAGAAAAATAAAAGACCCCAGCGCACCGGCGCACCGAGGCGAATGAAATAAATAAACCGAGACGCCGACCGAGGCGATATAAATATAAAAAACGGGACGCCGACCGAGGCGCAAGGGGCATAAACCCCGACGAAATCCCGGGAGTAGATTCGGTGGTTAGTCGCCTGAACCCCACTTTTTCCCAAAATCACAACCATTCTCCCGGTGCTTGCATCAACCATCCATCCTTCATCCCCGACAAAAGTCACCTTCCAAAGTGACGAACATCACTTCGTCCAAAATCTTTTCCCCCCACCTTTGCGGAGTGAGTATTCACAAACACAAAATTTTTCAAAAATGAACGGTAAAAACAACATCGCAATCGGCTTCCTCACCATGGGTTTCTTCATGTTCTACGGTTTCCTCCTGATTTACCTTCGGGATTTTGCCCCTGACAAAGAGGCGTGGGTGAACAGTTACTCCATCGGCAAGCATTTCGAGTCCCGATTGGCGCACGTACACGGCAACCTGTTCGCTTTTCTCAACATCCTGATTGGCTACCTGTTGATGCGCTTTGAGTCGCAATTGTCCAATGTCAAAACCATTTCGTGGCTGGCACTTACAGGGCTTTTGATGCCTATTGGTATTTTGTCGGAAGTCTATTTCGGCTTGCCGCCTGTACTCGTGCTCGTCGGTGCTATCACCATGACGGCTTCGGTGATTTGGATGGGAGTTTCTTTTTTACGGATTAAAACGCAGTAAGTAATGACAGCGACTACTATCTCCGAAAGACAGTTTGAAATCCTCAAAGCGGCGAGTAAAATCCTCTCCACGTCAGGCGTGAGCGGTTTGACCATAAAAAACCTGGCGCAGGAAATGAAGTTTTCCGAAAGTGCAATTTATCGCCACTTCACAAGCAAGGAGGAGATTATCGTTGCCATGTTGGGGTATTTGGCGGAGAACATGGACGAAAGGTTGCAAAAGGTCACTTCCAGCCACAAAAACCCCTTGGAAAATCTGGAAAGCATTTTCCTCGACCAGTTCACTTTTTTTGCCCAAAACCCGCATTTCGTGGTCGCCGTTTTTTCGGACGGGCTGATGGATGCCAGCCAAAACATCAATGCCGCTATCCATAAAATCATGCAAGTAAAAATGAAGGCTTTAATGCCCGTCATTATGCAGGGTCAGCAACAGGGATTTTTCACCAACACCATCACGACCGAAGAACTGATGCACATCATCATGGGCAGTTTTCGCTTGCAAATGTTCAAATGGCGCATTGCCAATTTTCAGTTTGACATTGAACGGCAGGGGAAAAACATGCTCCTTGCTATTTCAACACTCATCAAAAATAAAATTTAAAGCATGAAAATCACACTCGTTTTATCCGCTTTCTCGCTTTTCATGGCAAGTTGCGCCATGCATAAAAATCCGTCAAACGGCAGTTTTAACAATTTAAACAATCGTACAATGACCAACATCAGTTCCTTTCACGAAGCCACCAAACCCGTCTCCGCAAAACCGTTTTTCAAAGGGCCGGAAGGCACGGTCGCAGCCCTGCAAATCAAAAAGGACGGGTTGCTCGACAAGCACATCACCAAAGTAGAGGCACTCTTGGTCTGTGTGGCGGGCGAAGTTGTTTTTGAAAACGAAAAAGGCTTCAAGCAAACCCTCACTAATGGCGATTTTGTCAAAATCGAACCCCAGGTCATGCATTGGGTAAAAGGCGTGCAGGACAGCCAACTCTTGCTCATCAAATAAAAAAAATTTGTCCAATGAAGTTAGTGAACATTCACATACCCAGATTTGTGATTTGGTTTGCGGTTGCTTTTGGGGCACAAAACGCCGTCGAAGCACAGACCATGACCTTGCAGCAATGCGTCGAAACGGCTTTGCTGAACAACAAAAACCTGCAAGTCGGCAGGAACAACCAGAACCTCAGCCAACTCAAACAGCGAGAAGCAAAGGCGAACTTTTTGCCCAAGGCAACGGCATCGGCTGACTACAAGTTTTTCACGAATCTGCCCTACCAGTTAATGCCTTTGTCCACCTTTAATCCAACAGCACCGGAGGGACAGTTTAAGGAAGCCCAATTCGGCGTGCCGCACAACCTCGGCATCAACGTGCAGTTGGCGATGCCCCTCTACAATCCGCAAATCAAGGGCGGCATAAACGCCACCGAAATCGCAAGTGAACTGAACAATTTGCAGGTTGAAAAAAGCGAAGAACAGGTCATTTTCGAGGTGACTAACTTGTATTACAATGCCCAAATTTTGCAGCACCAACTACTTTTCGTGGACACCAATTTGGTCAACGCCAGCCGCCTTCTCGCCAATATGAAATTGTTGCGGGAGCAAGGATTGGCAAAAGGCACGGACATCGGAAAAATCGAACTGCAACAAGCGCAACTGCAAACTCAAGGCTCACAGTTGAACAGCAAATTGGCACAGGTGCTCAACGGATTGAAGTTTTTCATGGGCAAAGATTTGGAGGTGCCATTGGAGGTGCAAACAGCGATTGTGCAGGGCGAAAAAAACGAGCATCCCGTTTTGTCGTCGGTGGATGCCCGCATCGTACAGACCCAAAACCGACTGTTAGCCAACGAGTTGAATACGGTCAAAAAATCCAGGTTGCCGAGTGTTTCGGTGGTCGCCAATTATGGTTTGACGGGTTTTGGTTATTTCAAACAGCCAGAACCGTTCTTCAAGGTTTTCCCTATTGGCTTCATCGGCGCACAAGCGACCTACCCGCTCTGGAACAAAACAACCCGCTATCAAATCGCCCAAAAAGAGGCAGAACTGGAAAGCAACAGGCTGCAATCAGCAAACGTGCAGGCGCAAAACGAACTGATGCTCGCCAACGCCATTTTGCAAAAAAATGCCGCCGCCGCCAACCTCCCCGCTTCCTCACAGCAAATTGAGTGGGCAAAATCGGTCTATCAGCAAACGCTCCTGCAACAGCAACAGGGCACGGCAACGCTGACCGATATTTTGTTGGCAGACAACGCCTTGCGGGAAGCCCAACAAAACTACCTCAACCTTCTCGTGGACTACCTGAAAGCCGATTTGGAACTCAAAAAAGCATCCGGTTCAATCAAAAATTAAACGATGAAAAAAATACTTTCCTACTTGATACCCGCCGTCATTTTGATTGGAATTTTTGGCGGCATTGCGTTCAAATTGAAAAAAAACAAAGCGGTTTCAGCGGAACGGGTATATCACAACGAACCCACCGAAACGCCCGTGCCCAACGGCAAATCGGTGGAACCTGTGCCACCAGCCGCAACGGGCGACCTGCAATTCACGGGCGTTTTTGAACCAAACCGGGAGACCAAAATCAGCGCAGAGGTGCAGGGCAAAATCAACCAAATCATGGTGGATGCGGGCAGCGTCGTGGGCAAGGGGCAGACTTTGGTGCAGTTGGACAATTCCCTGTTGCAATTGCAATTGCAATCGGTGGACGTGCAAATCGAGGGCCTCACGGCGGATGTGAACCGCTATTCCATTTTGGCGAAAGCCGATGCGGTGCAGGGTGTCCAATTGGAAAAAGCCCAATTGGGCTTGAAATCTGCCCAAGTGCAGCGGGCGACCATCGAGGAGCAAATCCATAAAACGACCATTAAATCGCCGTTTAACGGGGTCGTTTTCGCCAAATTGAGCGAGGAAGGAGGCTTTGCAGCGCCAGGCGTTCCGCTATTACACATACTCGACATTGGGCAGTTGAAATTCACGGTCAATGTGCCTGAAAAGGATTTGAAATATTTCAAATTAGGGCAAAGCCATAAAGTCATTGCCGATGTTTTTCCCGACAAAACGCTTTCTGGAAAAGTAACCCTAATTGCCAGCAAAGCCAACGTGGGCAACAGTTTTCCTGTGCAATTCACGGTAAAAAACCTCCCAAACCATGCGCTGCGGGCGGGAATGTTTGGCAAAATCACCTTACCAAACCAAAACTAATCGGCTATGAACCTTACTGAAATTTCCATCAATCGCCCATCGCTCATCATCGTTTTATTCAGCGTATTTGCCCTGCTCGGCATCATTGGCTACAAAAATTTGAGTTATGAATTGATGCCCGATTTCAACCAGCCCGTCGTCGTCATCCGCACAGGCTACCCGGGGGCAGCACCCGACGAAGTGGAAACTTCAGTTTCCCGAAAAATCGAAGATGCCTTGTCCAACCTCGAAGGCGTGGACTATCTGGTGACGAAATCGTTGCCCAATGCGTCGGTCATCATCGCCAACCTCAATTACGGCACCGACCTCGACCAAGCCATGCAGGATGCCCAACGCTACATTGACAATATCCGAAAGGATTTGCCCCCCGATATTTTAAGCCCCGTGATGAGCAAGGTATCGCCCAACGACTTGCCAATTATGTCGGTGAGTGCAACCAGCGAACTGCCCGCATCGGTTTTTTATCAAAAAATGAAGGATGAGTATTTGCCGCAAATTCAACAACTGAAAGGTGTGGCGGAAATCACGCTGTTGGGCGGCGAAGAGCGAGAAATACAGGTAAACGTCAATCAGGAGAAACTGAAATTGTATAAAACCTCCCTGTCGCAAGTGGTGGAAGCCATCAACCGTGCAGGTATGGATTTGCCCGCAGGGAACGTGCAGACCAACACCGAGACAAACTCGGTGCGCTTGGTTGGCAAGTTTAATACGCTGGAACACATCCGAAACGTGCAGGTATCCATGCCCATGCCTAATAGCCCGATTTATGTGAAGGACGTGGCGAAAGTCACGGACGGCATTCGGGAAGTGACCTCTGTGAGCCGCTTCAATGGCAAAAACGGCATTGGGCTTTTGCTCAAAAAACAGGGCGATGCCAATGCGGTGGACGTCTCGAAAGCCGTGCGCAGCACCTTTGAAAAGATAGAAAAGCAAAACACCGGGGACAAAACAAAATTCATCATTGCCGACGACAGCACCGACAACACCGTTGCCGCAGTTGACAGCGTGGTGGTGGACTTGATTTTGGCGGTCATTCTCGTGTCTTTGGTAATGCTCCTGTTTTTGCGCAGTTTCAGGAATTCATTTATTGTCATTGTGGCAATCCCAACCTCGCTCATCACGGCTTTTGCGGTGATGTGGATTTTGAATTACACGCTCAACCTAATGACGCTTTTAGCCATGTCGCTCATTATCGGCATCCTCGTGGACGATGCGGTGGTGGTTTTGGAAAACATCCAGCGCCACTTGGACATGGGCAAGGAAAAGCGCAAAGCCGCCTTCGACGGGCGCATGGAAATAGGATTTTCAGCCTTGTCCATTACGCTGGTGGACGTGGTAGTCTTTTTGCCGATTTTGTTTTTGCAGGTGTTTGTGGCGGATATGTTGAAACAGTTTTCGGTGGTGGTCATCACCTCCACGCTGACGAGTTTGCTGGTCGGTTTTACGCTCACGCCGTGGCTCGCTTCCCGCATCGGCAAAAAAGAGGACTTGCAGCCGACCAACCTTTTCAACCGCTTTTTGATTGGTTTTGAAAAAATGTTGGACAAATTTATTGAATGGTATGGCCGAAAATTGAACTGGGTTTTAAATCACAAGTTGATATTTGCGGGCATTGTGCTCGTTCTTTTTGTCATGACATTGGGCGTCATGCGACAGGGCATTATCGGAAAAGAACTGATTTCGACGGGCGACCAAGGGAAGTTCCGTTTTGCTTTGGAATTTGAAAAAAACACGTCGATTCAGCGCAACGATGCCGTTTCGGGAGCCATCGAAAAACATATTTTGGCGCAGCCAGAAGTCAAAACTCTGTTCAGCAATGTGGGCGGGCCAAGCACGGGCATCGGTAGTCTGGGCGTAGGTGTTGCTTATAAAACTGAGTTCACCGTGCAGTTGAAAAGCAAAAAAGAACTCAATAACCTGCGCACCGAGGATTTTATGCTCCGTTTGCGGCGGGGTTTGCAAAAACAGTATCCCGACATCCGTTTTTCAATGGCGACGCTGGGTTTGGTGCCACGCTCAGCACCCGTCGAAATGACGTTGAGCGGCAGCGATTCACGACAAGTCATGGAAACCGGGAAGGTGCTGAAAGACGTGGTGCAGCGCATCCCCGGGGCGGACAACGTGCAACTTTCGGTGGAAGAAGGCAGCCCCGAATACCAGGTGCTGCCCGACAAAGACCGGATGCAACGACTGGGACTGAACACCGCCTACACAGGGCAAAACCTGCGCATTGCCTTTTCGGGAAATGACGATGCCACGCTGACGGAAAACGGAACAGAATACCCGGTTCGGGTTCGGCTCGCCGATTTCGACCGCCGCAATTACGAGGACGTAAGCCGCCTGAATATCCTTAACCCGATGGGTTTTCCCGTGCAGGTGGCGCAATTTGCGGAGGTGGTCAAAGGCCGCACGCCCTCGCTTTTGGAGCGCAAAGACCGCCAGCCCGCCGTCACGCTCACCGCCGATGCCTTGGGCAGGCCATCTGGCACGGTGGCAGACGAGGTGGTGACTTATTTGAACAAAAATCCCTTGCCCGAAGGCATGAGCCTAACCTGGGGAAGCGACATCAAGCGACAGAACGATAGTTTCGGGGCATTGGGCGGGGTATTGGCGGTTTCGTTTTTGCTGATTTACCTGATTATGGTCGCCCTGTACGATAGTTTTGTCTATCCGTTCGTGGCCTTGTTTTCCATACCCGTGGCAGCGATTGGGGCGTTTTTGGCCCTGAATTTATCGTTGAGCAACCTGAGTTTGTTCGCCCTCTTGGGCTTGATTATGCTCATGGGTTTGGTGACGAAAAACGCCATCCTGATTGTGGATTTCACCAACCAACTCAAAGCCGAAGGGCTGCACTACCGGGATGCGCTGATACAAGCGGGCAAGGAACGGATGCGCCCGATTCTGATGACCACCTTGGCGATGGCTATCGGAATGTTGCCCATCGCATTGGCAAAAGGCACCGCCAGCGAATGGAAAAACGGACTGGCCTGGGTCATCATCGGTGGCCTGCTTTCTTCATTGATTTTGACGGTGTTTCTGGTGCCGATGATGTATTATTTGGTGGATAGGGTGAAGGAGCGGGTTGGGGGGCAGTATATAAGTGGGGATGAAAAATAATAAATGCCGCTAATCGAGTAGGGAGAGGTGAACCATAAGCCCACCCCAGCCCTCTCACACCACCGGACGTACGGACCTCGTATCCGGCGGTTCATGGTACAACGATAGTTTGGCGTACTTTGTGGTAATAGTCTTTAAAGGAGATGTAGCCACGTTGGCGCAGTCGCTCTTCGGTCACGGTCATCCCCATAACAGGACTACACGATAGACGCCAACCGCCCTTTCGGGAGTAGGCGAACCGTATTGCCCAGTCTGGGGTAATGCCCAGTTGCAGGAATGCCCGTAGTCTGCGTTTGGGGCGTTTCCACGCCTTCCAGATGCAGTATCGCAGGCGGTTGCGCACCCAGCCGTCTAATTGGTCAAATTTCTCGTAGCCTGTGGCATACTTGAAGTAGTTGACCCAGCCTTTCATCAGGCGGTTTAGCGCTTGGATGCGGTCGCTTAGCGGCATGGGGTCTGTTTTGCGCGTGATGGCCTTGATCTTGCGTTTGAGCGCCTCCCAGCTTTTCCGGGCGATGCTCAGGCGGTATTTGCCCCGTTCGCCTTTCTTGTAGGTCGACGTAAACGTATGACCAAGTAGCACAAAGTTTGTTGGCCTGCATAGTTTGGTTTTCTCCTGGTTGACCTCCAACAGGAGTTTCCCCTCGATAAACCGCGTGATGCTTGCCTTGACCCGCTGTGCAGCGGCTTTGCTTCGCAGGAATATGCTGCAATCATCTGCATAGCGTACAAAGCGGTGGCCGCGTTTGGTCAGTTCCTTGTCCAGCTCATTAAGCAGGATGTTGGATAACAGCGGGCTCAACGGCCCCCCCCCGATTAGCATCGGGGCAGGCTTTGAGGTGTGCCTTCTTCCCGCTGCTGACTTACCCCTCCCAGCATTATGCCGGATTGGAGGTAGCGGCGTATCAGCCGTAGTAGAGCCTTATCCTGTATCTTCTTGCGTAGCAGTGCCATGATTTTGTCATGGTTTACTTTGTCGAAGAAAGATTTGAGGTCTAAGTCTATTACATCTTGATACCCCTCGTTGATGTACTGCGTTGCTTGCAGCAATGCCTGTTGTGCGTTCCTGCCGGGGCGGAAGCCGTAGCTGTACTCAGAGAAATCCATATCCCACAGTCGGCTTAAAACCTGCTGTACGGCCTGCTGGATGAACCTGTCCATTACGGTAGGTATGCCCAGCAATCGTTTTCCTCCGTTTGCTTTCGGTATTTCAACGCCCCTCACCTGTGCCGGTCGGTAGTCGCCGTCCAGCAGTTCCCTTTGAATGCCTTCCCAGTGGGCTTGCAGGTAGGCTTTCAATTCGCCTACTTTTATGCCGTCCACTCCGGGGGCGCCCCCGTTGCTCACCACGCGCTTGTAGGCACGTAGCAGGTTTTCCTTTGACAGGATCGCTCCCATCACTGACTTGTACTCCATTGTACGTCCATTCGTTTTGCCTGTCCTGATGCGAACGTATGACCTGCTATCCCCCCCTACGGGTTCCATTGCGGGCCATGTGCGCACCCCTTTCGGCTGTTCCATGTTCAGCCCTTCGGCGCTACCCTCTCACTTCCCGCCTGATGCCAACTCGGGCTTCGTCGGTAAATGTGGTTTGGCTCGCCTACTATGGCTTACCGCAGAGCGGTACAAGTTCTGCTGACTTCTCGGTTTATAGGAATACCAAGCCTATTCCGAGACCTCCCCGGGTAAGTGCATCTTCTTCCGGTTGATCTCCTCCGCATCTACCATAAAAGGATTGTTGCTTGCGGGCTTTGACATGTTCCCGATGAATCGGGACAAGTCGTGCTGCCTTACCCTCCCCTCATGGCCTCTTATGCGGTTTCCCGATTGCATCGGGACAGGCTCTGTTCGTAGGTACCAACCTTTGCAGTCCCGCTTACTTCATACCTTGCCTCGCGGCAGACGCACTTGCGGCTTGCTAACTGGCTTCAGCAACTCGCCAGTATGGGACTTTAACCCTCCAGAATTCCCTGAACATTTTCAGGAATATTCGCTATCTTTCGATGCGAATGGTGCACATTCCGGGCACACACTTTGCATGGTCGCCTATGCTGCCCAAAGCCAACCCGCAAAGCCAGTGCAGGGCAGCACAGCGTCCATGCTCACGTTACCGCCGATTAAAACAAAAAATATCAAATAAATAATTTATCTTTGCCGCTAAAAAATTTGAATTATTGGAGAAAATGGGGGAAAAAAATACATATATAGATTTGTTCGCTGGATGCGGAGGATTGTCATTAGGATTGCATCAAGCTGGATGGCAAGGTCTCTTTGCCATTGAAAAGAGTCCTTTAGCCTTTTCAACTCTAAAACATAATCTTATTGATAAATTAAATCATTTTGATTGGCCAGACTGGTTAACAAAAGCGGCGCACGACATTGATGAAATCTTGAATACAAAAAAACAAAATTTATTTTCATTAAGAGGCAAAGTTGATATGGTAGCAGGAGGGCCGCCATGTCAAGGTTTCTCATTTGCTGGAAAAAGAGAAGAGAGTGATCACAGAAATCAGTTAATTCACTCCTATATATCATTTATCAGAGTCGTACAGCCAAAGATAATATTTTTTGAAAATGTAAAAGGTTTTACACAAAAATTTAAAAAAAACAAAGATAAGGGGATTAATTATGCCGAGTTAGTTAAAAAATCGCTAGATCGATCAGGAAAGGAATTTAATGGATACGAAGTGTACGGTGAATTAATCGATTTCTCTGCGTATGGAATACCTCAAAAAAGAACGCGGTTCATACTTGTCGGTATCCGTAAAGATTTGGTTGGTGAATTAGGCATGCACCCAATCAGATTCTTTAATCTCATTAAATCAAATAGAGAAAAATTTTTAATCAACCATGGCTTAGGTTTATCACAAAATGTTAGTGATGCTATTTCTGACCTATTAAGGAGTAATGGTACAGTACCATGCCCAGATTCAGAAGGGTTTGAATCTGCTTTATATGGCGAGATTGAGGGGGGATTACAGAGATTTCTGCGTAAAGACAAAAAAGTGAATCATATTCCTGATAGTCACAGATTAACTAATCATAATGCAACTACTACTGATTTGTTTAATTATCTGCTCAATAATGCACCAAGAGGTAAAAGAATTGAAGGCGAGGAAAGGCATAAGTTTAGTTTAAAAAAAAGGGGGTTGACTGTCTTAGATTTTGACAAACCAGCCCCGACTTTGACCTCACATCCTGATGACTATTTACATTATTCAGAGCCACGAATATTGACAGTTAGGGAGTATGCGCGAATACAGACATTTCCCGACTGGTACGAATTTAAAGCAAAATACACAACAGGTGGCAAAGTTAGAAAGTATGAGGTTCCCAGATATACACAAATTGGGAACGCCATACCGCCACTATTCAGCAACCAAGCAGGTGAAGTGCTAAAGATTCTCTTAAATGGTTAATACTGAAACATTCAGAATTAGCGCAGCATTAAAAGACCTTATCGGTAAGGAATTGATTACTGATGAATTTGTTGCTGTTTTTGAATTGGTCAAAAATTCTTTTGATGCAAATGCATCAAAAGTTGAAGTCTTTTTTGAAAATAATTATGAACCTGATAATGCAAGAATAATTATTAAAGATAACGGCAAAGGTATGAACTATGATGACCTTAAGAACAAATGGTTATTTGTAGCGTATTCTGCTAAGCGATTAAACAGAGAAAATGACGACTACCGTGATAAAATAAAAACACAAAGGGTTTTTGCGGGAGCAAAAGGCGTAGGTCGTTTTTCTTGTGACCGATTAGGCCGGTTTCTAAATCTAATAACGATTAAGGAAGAAGATGCGGCAAAGATTGAAAATCTGATAGTGAATTGGGAGGATTTTGAAAATGCAGATGACGAAGAATTTGTTAACATCAAAGTTTCACATAATGTACTTAATGAAATTCCCTATAAAATTGAACACGGAACAGTTCTGGAAATTTCGGGTTTGCGAGATACTTGGGATAGAGAACGATTGTTGAAGTTAAAAAAATCTTTGACTAAACTCATCAATCCAAATCAAGAAAACGACAGTAACAACTTTGAAATTGAGATCATTGCTAAAGATGAATTAAATATTGATAATGAAAGAGGGAAAAAGGGTGAAAAGAAAAATGACTTAGAAACTGTAAATGGAGTAATTAAAAACTCGGTTTTCGAAACCCTTGAGATTAAGACTTCTAATATTCTTGTTCAAATTAATCCAAGTGGCGACTATATTGAAACAACTTTACAAGACAGGGGTGATTTGATTTATTATTTAAAAGAGAAAAACCCGTTTGATAAGTTGCAAAATATTTCTATTTATTTGTTTCAATTAAACAGAGCGGCAAAAGCGAACTTTACTCGATTGATGGGAATGGAGCCTGTAAAATATGGTTCTGTATTTATGTACAAGAATGGTTTCAGGGTATATCCATTTGGAGAAGAAGGGCAGGACATTTTATTAATTGATAGGAGAAAAGGGCAAGGTTTTAATCGATATTTAGGAAATAGAGACTTGATTGGAAGAATTGAAATAAATGGAGAACAACCCCATCTTAAAGAAACAACTACCAGAGATGGCGGGTTAATAAAAACAGATACTTATTATCAGTTAGTTGATTTTTTCTATGACTTCGTTCTGAAGCGCCTTGAAAACTATGTCGTGAATATTATTCAATGGGGAGATGAGCGCATTAACAAAGAGACAGGCGACGTAACACCTGAACTTTGGGCAAAGGATGTGAAAATTCAAATCCTCGAACTTATATCCGGATTCATAAGCTCGAAGGACGTAATAGATATTCAGTATGACAAAGATTTTTTAAAAATCATCTCCGACAAACAAGATCAAAGTGTCGATAAAATTGTAAAAAACATATCAAATGTAGCTGCCAAGTCTGGCAATCCAGAGATGATTAAAGAGGCCAAAAAGATTGAAAAAGCAGTCAAAGAAATAAAAGCAGACGCAGAAAGAGATAAGGCAACCGCTGCGAAAGAGGTAGAGATACGTAAAGAGGTAGAAAAGAAGCTTGATTCACACTACTGGACATTTTAGAAAAAGGTGGAAAAAAGCACGACTTTTGTGTTAACCACAACATAAAAGAAGATGCTTTCTCCACACCTACGCAAATTTAACGAACTGTACCAAAACTATGGTCTTGGGGCGGTAAAAAACATTTGGTTATTAGTCAGTTTGCTGCCCTTAGGCCGGACCGTGAATCTGTACAAGTTAAAGGATTACGTGGGCGGGGTCTTGGATAGGCCAACGAGTCAACCGCAAAGCCATTATAAACGCCTGATCCGTTTTTTTCAAGATTGGGGCGCCTGCGAGGAACTACGCCATGATCTGATGCGGATGAATCTTCGGTTGTTGAAGAAATTAGGGGCCAAGACGCTGATCCTGGATGGAACCAGTTGGACAATAGGGGAAGCCAAAGTGCACTACCTGGTACTCAGTGTTTTGGTAGGTACAGTGGCCGTTCCCATATACTGGACGCAACTGGAAAAAATAGGCGCTTCCAGCCAGGAAGAGCGAAAAGCCATGTTCGACCAGGCATTGAAGCTTTTCGATTTGAAAGGCATGACGCTGCTAGCAGATCGGGAATATATAGGCAAGCAATGGTTTAAATACCTAAAAGACAATGGCATAGCATTTGTAATCAGGCTCCGGTTTGGTGACTACTATGAGCAGGTAGATCAGGCTGGAGGTAAAGATTACCGGACGATGTTGCATAAATGCCGGCGTAAAGGAAAGCTGGTAAAAAAGCAGGTGAATATTGCCGGCTACGCCTTTACAGTAGTTATGCTGCCTAATCCCAAAGTCGGAGCAGAAGAACCGATATTGATATTCCTGACTTCACTGCCTCAGGCCTCAAAGGCTGCCCGAATGTATGTCATGCGCTGGAAAATAGAATGCCTGTTCAAGCATTTGAAATCCAACGGATATAATTTGGAAGATTTGAATTTGAAAGACCCCGGCAAAAACCAATTGATGATGGCACTGGCAGCTTTGGCTTACGTCTTAGCTATTCGTCAGGGATGGCCTTACAGAAAACGTATTGCCACCCAAGAATATCAGGACGGAAGCCAGACCCCGGAAGTTTCCATTTTTAGAGAAGGGCTGGCTCGTTTGATTCACAAATGTTTTCGATTTTGCCGGTTTCTGGAATTCGTCCTGGGAATTTTAAACCCCAAAAATCATGCGATTTGTAAAAATGTCCAGTAGTGTGAGCTTGATTATGTCACAAGCCAAAATAACTTTCTTCAAAACGATATAAGTGATGATACAAAGAATTTGGAGAGTATTTTACATCATATAGGACTTACTACAAGTCTAATAAAATCAGATATAGAAAATCTCGTCAAATCAATAAATAATAATGCTCCGAAGTCTGAATTGGTAAATATTGTTAAGAGATTAAGCCGCCAGAATGAAAAAATAACATCATTTTCAAAATACTTTAAAAAAGTAAATTTTAACATTCATTCTAATGCCTTGGAAACAGATATTGTGTCATTTACTACCGAATATTTGAACAATGTTTATAAGTTAAGAGATGATTTAAGGAAAAATAAGGAGATGCTAAACGTTAGCATATCTTCTCCGAAAGGTTTTGAATTTAAAATAAAATTCAATCCAATCGACCTCATTATTGTACTAGATAACTTAATAAGTAACTCCCTAAAGCATGGTGCATCATCAATTAAATTAACATGGAGCATGGTTGATGACG
>Ga0058865_1059540_pt1 | contig 14499 bp, 17 predicted proteins | sample TNRReaAnaerobRNA_2_FD_61085 | JGI IMG/M metagenome (GOLD analysis project Ga0058865, IMG submission 61085) | Wastewater treatment Type I Accumulibacter community from EBPR Bioreactor in Madison, WI, USA - TNR Reactor, Time C-32min-Anaerobic_ RNA... | ecosystem: Engineered > Bioreactor > EBPR >...
GCGCGGAGCTGATTCAATGGAACAAGCAGGACATTGTGTTCGCAGGGGGTGGCGAGGAAGTGCATTGGAGCCTGACCCACCTGTTCGACGCCATGGGCGCGTTGTCCACCAAGTATAACGCGACGCCGCACACCGCTTCGCGGCCCTATGACGCCAACCGCGATGGTTTCGTCATTTCCGGCGGCGGCGGTCTGGTGGTGCTGGAGGAGTTGGAACACGCCCGGCAGCGTGGGGCGCGGATTTACGCCGAACTGATCGGTTATGGCGCAACCTCCGACGGGCATGACATGGTGCAGCCGTCAGGCGAAGGGGCGGTGCGCTGCATGAAGTTGGCGCTGGAGGGCGTGACGGAACCGGTGGACTATCTCAATACCCACGGCACCAGCACGCCCGCCGGCGACACCAAGGAACTGGAAGCGATCCGTGAGGTGTTCGGCGACCGCATTCCGCCGATCAGCGCCACCAAATCGCTGACCGGCCACGCGCTGGGTGCGGCGGGCGTTCATGAAGCGATTTATTCGCTATTGATGATGGACAACCGTTTTATCGCCGCCTCAGCGAATATCGAAACCCTGGATCCAGCGGCGGAAGGGCTGCCTATTGTCCGGGAACGGGTCGATAACGCGAATTTGCAGGTGGTCATGTCCAACAGCTTCGGCTTCGGCGGCACCAACGCGACGTTAGTATTCCGGCGGTTTGAGAGCTAGATCCCTCGGTAAACGCCTCAGCGATCCTGACCTTGCCTGCGGTTCGGCGGATAGGCTTGAACGGGATACGCTGAGGATTGGCAAAGTTTTTTTCGGTGGAATAACCGGGGTCATGCTCTGGTTCCTGGTCTGCCCCACAATGGCGTCGCCGCCATAGCCCCGGCAGGCAAGTAGCTACTCTGTCATGGCTCCCGATCAGCTTTGAAGCCGGCGCGCAATCAGCGGCGGTATCTTGCGCGACAACACATCTGACCGGCATATCCAACGCATCCAAGGAAACATTGCCTTATGAAATTTTGTAGCCAGTGCGGCGCTGCCGTCATCCTGCGTATCCCCACCGGCGATCATCGGCCCCGGCATGTCTGTGAGTCCTGCGATACCGTCCATTACCAGAATCCAAAAATTGTTGCGGGCTGCATTCCCGAGTGGGAAGCGCGAATTTTGCTATGCCGACGCGCTATTGAACCACGCTACGGTCTGTGGACCCTGCCAGCGGGGTTCATGGAAAACGGTGAATCAGCGGTGACGGCTGCGGCTCGCGAGGCCCAAGAGGAAGCAAATGCCATCGTCGAAAATCTCAGCCTGTATGGTCTGTATTCACTGCTCCATGTGAGTCAGGTCTACTTAATGTTTCGCGGCCAGCTCAAGAATGGGCAGGCCAGCGCCGGTGAAGAGACTTTGGAAGTGGGCCTGTTCGCCGAGGAAGAGATTCCCTGGGGGGAAATCGCTTTTACGGTGGTTCACGAGACCCTGCGACAGTATTTCGCTGAGCGGCGGGCAGGAGCGTTCCATCTGCACGTCGGCGACATCATCCGTGAAGCGGACCATTTCCGGATTCATCGCTATCCATGAGCCAATCGTCCTTATGATGTATAGTTAGCAGTGATCCATCGTCCGAAGAAAACCGAAGGAGCACTTGCCATGAAGCCCTATCTCATCATCGTGGAAGACCCCAGTTCCAGCAAATTGCTTAACGTTGCGATCATTCGGGCCGAGAACGAGCCACAGGCCGAAGCTCAGGCCCAACAACTGTTTCCCGGCCTGCCCGAAGAAGATTTATGCCTGTATGACGTACACGAGCTGAGCCACGATAATCCTACGGGCTGGATTTATCTGGATTGAGCATGCCCGCCGCCTGATCATGTAGCGTGGATGGCTGACCCTGGAGATTGATGGCGTGGATACCCCCATCACCGATGACGACAACAACGCCGACGACAAGATGGCGGGTATGTCGTATGTGTTGAAAGAGGAAGCGCAACTGGCCCAGGCCTGGAGCGCCAAGGATCAGATTGAACACGATCACGGCGAGCGGGAGATCACCAACCGGCTCAACGCCTCGCAATTTCGTTTTGAAAACTTACGCACCCGAGTCGATGTCCTTTGGGAGCGGTTTGTCACCCTGTCCCTGGATCGCATCATGAGCCAACAGCTCCGCGAGTTTCTCGATGAGCTGGACACGGAGGCTCAAGACTTGACCCAAATGCTGACCGAGGTGGATTGCGAAATGGATCGGATTCGGGTGCGTATTCATGAGCGGCGGCGAGTGTTGGCCCAAAAGACCGCTTTGTTGGAACCGCTGGCGCATCGCACCTCGACGGAAAATCATCTCAATATGATGCTGGGTCGGGTGGAGGGACTGGAAGCTTATCTGCTGGGTCGGAAAGACGTACCCTCTCAATCTTATGACATGCACTACAAGCGGCATACCAACGCACCCAGCGATCTACTGTATCTGCGAGTCCGGTTGCTGACCACCCGGATCGCAGTGAACGCCGCCAATCTGAGCCGGCGCCTGGCCGAACTGGACACCCAGCTCGCCGCGTCGTTGCTCGACACCGAGCAACTTAAAACCAACCTCGCGCCGCTGTCAGCCCGAATCGAGTGCATCACTGAACAATCCCGCTATTGGCTGATGTATCTCGACATCGGTCTGGGCAAAAATGATGAGTGAACAGCACTCCAAGCCACGCCTGGGGTAATTCGAAACTGGCTGAATATCCTTGTCAACTTCCCAACAAACGCTGGATGCGCTGTGTGTGAATCCCCCCGCTGTCAGCGTCATATTCTACTAATAAATTGTTTTAAATAAAATTTATATTTGGCATAAACCTTGCTGAAGTCTTTAGTGACTTTATTCTGTGAGGCTGCCGCTATGACCCTTGTTCCCCGCACTCTGGTTATCGATGACACCACCCTGCGCGATGGTGAACAATCTGCGGGAGTGGCTTTTACCCAGGCGGAAAAGCGCGCCATTGCCAGCGAACTGGTCTCGCTGGGAGTGCCGGAGCTGGAAGTGGGCATTCCGGCGATGGGCGCCGAGGAGCAGGACAGTATCGGCGACCTGGCGACCTTAGGACTGAACGCCCGGTTATTGGTGTGGAGCCGGATGCGGGAAGCCGATCTACGGTTATGCCGCGATTTGGGCGTCTGGGGTGTGGACCTGTCCGTGCCGCTGTCCGACCAGCAATTGCGTCACAAATTGGGCTGGACCCGTGAACAGGCGCTGGCGGCGATTCGCCGTTGCGTTCCCCAGGCGCGGGATTTGGGGCTGGAAGTCATTGTCGGCGGCGAGGATGCATCGCGGGCGGATGGCGATTTTCTGTTGCAAGCTGCTGAAATGGCTCAGCGCGCTGGAGCGCGGCGCTTCCGTTTCGCCGACACGCTGGGGATTATGGAGCCGTTCGGCGTACTGGCAATCTTCCAACGGTTGCGTGCGGCGCTGGATCTCGAACTGGAAATGCACGCCCATGATGACCTGGGACTGGCGACTGCCAACACCCTGGCCGCCGCGCTGGGCGGCGCGACCCACGCGAATACCACTGTCAATGGCCTGGGCGAGCGCGCGGGCAACGCAGCGCTGGAAGAGGTCGTGATGGGGCTTCGTCAACTGTACGGTTTCCAAATGGACATTGATCTGTCGCGCTTCCCCGCTTTATCACAACGGGTTGCCGCCGCCGCCAACCGTCCATTGTCCTGGCATAAAAGCCTGGTTGGTGAAGGCGTTTTCACCCACGAGGCTGGTATTCATATCGATGGTCTGCTCAAGCATCCGCTCAATTATCAGGGTGTTGATCCAACGGCGCTGGGTCGCAGTCATCGGTGGGTGCTGGGTAAGCATTCCGGCGCTCAGGCGGTGCGCATGTTCTACCGCGATCTGGGCATTGCGCTGAATCCTCATCAAACCGGCGCAGTGCTCCAGCGCATCCGCACTTTCGTAGGCCAACACAAGCGCCTGCCGGAAGTTGCCGATCTGCGCGGTTTTCACCGCGATCTCGACATGGCTCCTTCTCCTTTTTCCGACTTTGCCGAGTGATGCTCATGACCACGATGACCTTTCTTCAAGACCTCACTGAAATGACTTCCGCCGAAGATTTTCTCAACTATTTCGGTATTGTCTTCGATCCGGCAGTGGTCGAAGTCAACCGCCTGCACATCCTCAAACGGTTTCATGACTATCTGCAACACACTGATCCGAAGGACTGGGAGGGTTACGCCCAGAGTCTGCAACAGGCTTATCAGGATTTTGTAGTGTCCGATGCCCTGACGGAAAAGGTCTTCAAGGTTTTTCACCGGCAGGCCGGGCGGCATGAGGTGCGGATTGCGCTGGCGGATATTGGCCGTTCCGCATGATGCTACAACCGCGCTTCGCCAACGACGATGAGGTACGAGTGATCCGTAATATCCGCAACGATGGCACCTACCCAGGCAAGCCAACGGGCGCGTTGCTGGTGCGGCGCGGCAGCGTGGGCTATGTCCGCAACATCGGGGTATTTTTGCAGGATCAGCTCATTTACACCGTGCATTTTTTGCATACCGACAACCGGATGGTCGGTTGCCGGGAGGCTGAACTGATTCCAGCCGACGTTCCCTGGGTGCCTAACCGCTTTGAACGGGGCGACCGGGTGATGGCCCGGCAGGGACTGGCGATTCAGGGGGCGGTGGTAGCGGCGGCGGGCGCGGTTGGCGAAATTATCGCGGTCCTCCGTGATCCGGCACCCACGCACTATCACGTCCTCTTCGGCACACGGGTGTTCCATGTGCCGGAAAGTGGGTTGGATGATGACTTTAAATTCACGCCGCCAGCGGCAGCGCCTCGTGGGTAAAGCAGGCTTTCGGGCAGACCCGCGAGCAGGCTTCACAACCGATGCAATCCATGGCGTTAGAGAGCGTCATAAACGAATTATCGCTATCGTCATCGTCATCATCGTCGTCATCATCCAGATCGACATCATCGACAGCCCGTTGCACGATGGTCAATACATCACGCGGACAAACTTTGTAACAGCGCCCGCAGCCGATGCACTTGCCTTCATCCAAGGCGGTGACGAATAGCGGCGTCCAGACCGCGCCGCCACGGGTGATGCCGGTGATTGTGGGTTCAGCGCCCATACTGCATACCTCGCTTGCTTTGATAAATATCGTTATTCCTGCCAACCTTCCGCTTCCATCGCTGCAAACCGCGCCTCAGCAAATTCTTGGGGCTGACGCTGACGGGCGATGCTGCGGTTAAGCCAGGCGGGCGCGCCGCCGTGCAGCGCCGCTTGCAATTCAGCCAGCAGGAAGGGAATGGATGTGCCTGGTTCAACCCGGAGCGGTTGAACACCCGCCGTCAGCAATTGCTGGATGGCCGAGCCGCCGACCGCCTCGCAATACACCACCGCGCAACCACGCAACAGAGCCAGTTTCGCGGCCAGTTTGTCCTCATGGCGATCTTGGTCAAGTTGACCAAACTGGGCAAACTCCATCATGGTCGCCCGTTCGGGCGTCACCGCGTAAATCAGAATGCCGCTGGCCGCGCCGAAGTGCTGATCGACCCGATGGCGGTCGCTGGTGGCGAAAGCTGCTTTGATCGTCGGCGTCATGCAGCGCTCCCTAATGCCGCCAGCCAGAATCCGCAGATGTCTGAGCAACGCCATGCCCCGCCTCCCGCCGATCATCGGCCTTGAGAGAATAAATGGAATGATAAGGTGCGACCGCGTGTTCAGCGTGACCCAACAACCCGTTGGCCAGATCGAACAGCGCCTGTCGAGCGCCCCGGTAGCCGATCCACGCCCGCTGGTAACCGCCGAACTGATCATGAAGCGGATAGCCGGCGCGTAGCAGCGGAATATCCAGCCGTTGAGCGATGTCGAGTGCGTGGGAGCTGCCAATCATCAATTCCGCTTCGTGTTCACCCGCCAAAGCTTCTAGGTCTGCCAGATCGCCGATGTGAACTTGCGCCAATGGCAATTGCGCCAGCAGCGGCGCTGTGGTGGGCGCGACCGCCGCAACGATTTCCGCGCCCATGTCGGCTAATAACTGACTGAATCCCTGCAATAGATCGGGTTCAGCGGCAATAGCGATCCGCGCTCGACCCAGGAGGAAATGCGTATCGAGCATAGCGTCCTGCAACTGAGCGCGTTGCCGAACCAGCACTGCCGGCACCGCCTGGCCCGCGATCCCGGCCAGCGTCATCACCAATCGGTCGGTGGCGTCCAGTCCAAACAGGTGGGGAAAACGATGGATGGGCGTCCCGGTGCGTTCGTGTAATAAATCCGCCGCTGGATAGAGCGACGCCCCAATGACCAAGGTAGCCGCTGCGTCGCCCAGGGTCGTGAAAGCGGCCAGCGGCGTCCCGCCTGTGGTCAACGGCTGGTAGTCCTCGGCGTCCAGATGGCCGTCCAGGGAATCGGCAAGGTCGGGAATGAGGACCGGGTGCAGGTCAAACCGCTCAATCAACTCACGCAGCGCCTCCAGATCGCCTGGCGTCAGAGATGCCCCACAGAGTACGTTGAGCTGGCGAGGTTTTCCTCCGCCCCAACGTTTCGCCGCTGGTGGAACCCACTCCGCTATCATGGCCTTGACCGTCGCAGCGAACCCGCTTTCCAGGCCACCGCTAAAATCCGGGGTATTGACCGGTACAATGCGGGTGGCCTGAAATTCGGGACAGCTTTCCCGAAACGCCTTGAGTACCCGCTGAATGTCGGTTCCCTGCGCCTCGGTCAAGCCAGTGGTCAACAGTCCCACCGCAGCCGGTCGATGTTTCTCGCAGACCGTGCGTAAACCAGCCAACAGGTTGTCGTCAGCGCCCATGATGCTGCTAATCGGATCAAGCGCGCTGGTTTGCAGCGGAATCGGTTCGCGGAAATGACGCACCAAGAAGACCTTGGCGAAAGCGGTGCAACCCTGCGCCCCGTGCAGCAACGGAATAGCCCGGTTCAGTCCCAGGATCGCCAGGCTGGCGCCCAGCGGTTGGCTACTTTTAAGCGGGCTGACCGAAAGCGGTTTACTGCGACGAATGATTTCAGCCATGAGCCATCTCCCGGTGCGCGTTAGCGCGCTCTCTCCCGACGGCTCTGCCACTGGCGGGCAAGGGGAGTTCATGCCAGGGTGCGGGCCGGCGCACCGCTTCCCAGATCGGGCTTTCCAGTGAACGGGTCAATTCCCGCGCCAGCGTGATCATGCCGCGATAACCGGCATAGCCATGTTCCCTTTCCTGATTGACATCCAGAAAGGGCAACCGGGCTTTGAGGGCGGTGTACAAGTTACGGCCGCCTGCAATCAGAATGTCGGCTTGATAGGCGCGAGCCAGATCGAGCAGACCGCGTGGATTACCATCCTCAATCAGGTGCGCTTCCTCGCCCATCAATTCGCGGATGCGAGCCTTGTCCTCTTCCGTCGATTTCTTGGTCCCAGTAGCCACCACGGTAATGCCCAATTCCTGAAGGGCGGACACAATGGACCAGGATTTGACCCCGCCGGTATACAGCAGAGCGCGTTGCCCTTGTAGCCTTTTCCGCCACGGATCTAGCTTTGCTTGAATCTGTGCTTCCTCACGGGCGATCAGGACTTCAGTACGCTGGGTCAGATCAGCGTCGCCCAGCAGGCGGGCAAATTCCCGCAGCGCCGCCGAGACATCGTGGATACCGTAAAAGCTGCCTTCAAACCAGGGCGCGCCGAACCGCTCCTGTAGCTTGCGGGCGACATTCAGCATGGCGCGGGAGCACACCACCATGTTGACTTCGGCGCGATGCATGGTCTGAATTTCGCGGAACCGGGCGTCGCCGGACAGCGAACACAGCACCCGCAGACCCAACTCATCAAACAGCGGCAGGGTGTTCCACAACTCGCCGGCGATGTTGTACTCGCCGATCAGGTTGATGTTGTGAACTTTAAAACGGGGCCGAGTGGCATCGACCGGCGGTAGCTCCGGCTCGCGGCTGCCCACGACATACTTGACCATGGCTTCGCCAGCGATGCGATTGCCCAGATTCTTGCTGCCGTAAAAACCTGCCGAATCAATAGGGATCACGGGCAGACCCCAGCGCTCGGCCGCCGCCTTGCAGATGGCCTCCAGATCATCGCCGATCAGCGCGGTGACGCAGGTACTGTAGACGAAGATCGCTGCCGGGGAATAGCGATCAATAGCTTGCTTGATGCCGTAAAACAAGCGCTTCTCGCTGCGCCCCATGATGACATCCTGCTCGTTCAGATCAGTGGTCATACCGAGTTTGAACAGAGCGGGACCGCTGGAGCGTGTACCCCGATTGTCCCAGGAGTTGCCGGCGCAAGCGATGGGGCCATGCACGATATGGGCAACATCGGCAATCGGTAGCAGGGCGATCTGCGCGCCATCGAAAGCGCAGCCGCCCGCCGCTGCGCCGGGCGTTGGCCGGGCACAACCCGATTTGGCCTGCGTGTTATGCGCGCAGGCCGGCTCATCACGTAACGCGGCAAGGTCGCTGGCTTTCATGAGATTTAACGGCCAAAGGTTGAAGATGGAAGGTCAGCGGATTGAAGAAAAAACACTTCATCCACCGGACAGGGTCAACTCGTTACGGTGATGCCCAATAATTCAGACTTGACCTGTTCCAGCCATTCCTCGATACGCTCATCGGTCAAATCCGCCTGGTTGTCCTGATCGAGCACCAGTCCAACGAATTCGCCATCCCGCAGCGCCTTGGATTTTTCGAACTCGTAGCCGTCGACGGGCCAGCTCCCGATCAATTGGGCGCCCAGTTTCCTGAGTTTTTTGTGCAGAATGCCGAGCGCATCGACAAACTCAGTCGGGTAGCCGACCTGGTCACCCAATCCGAACAGGGCCACGGGTTTACCCTCAAGGTGACGGGCCTCCATTTGGCCGAGAAACTCGGTTAACGGATCAGGTAATTCGCCGTCGCCCAAAGTGGGAGTGCCGATCATCAGCGCTTCATAGTTCAACAGCGCATCCGGCGTAGTCTTCGCCATGTCGAGCAGTTCAATCTCATCTTCGGCAAACTGCTTTTTAATGCGCTTGGCGATCTTGCGGGTGTTGCCGGTGTCAGTGGCGTAGAACAAACCGATCTTGGCCATGGTGATTACCTCATGGGGTTAAATGATGTCTTCAATCAGGAATCCGCACATTCCGTCGTGACGGCGAGCACCACGCCGGTGGCCGCCTGGAAATCTTCGGTCAAGCGCAGGCAATGTTGCCGGCCATCTACCAGATACAGATTGATCCCCGCACCCTGCAATGCCGGCCCTGTCCCATGGATGATGTCGTCGTCCAAGCAATCGGTAAAATGCACACCGGGATAAGCCTGGCGCAAGCGGCTCAGTGCCGCATAATCCACGCCGTGCGTTTCTACCCACTGAGCAATGTCGTTCAGTTGGGACAGGGTGATCATGATGCTTCCTCCATCTCGGCCAGTAACCGATCGGGTCGGGGGCGGCCCATGATCCGGGCCAGCCAAGGCGGCGGTTCACCGACCAATACCCCTTGCAATTCTCGCAGCAGCGCCGAAATATCTTCAGCCTGCGGGCGTTTGAAGGGATGAACACCGCTGTTCACGACGCGAGCGGCGGCGGGACCGCCGATGGACAGCACACAGAGCAAATCACAATCATTGATCAACGCCACCCGCTCCGCGCTATGGTCAACGCTCAGCCGGGTGACGACCGGCGCTGGCCGCACCGCAATCAGCCGCGATGTGGTCGCCGAAACCTGATAGATCAGAAACCGGGCGCAGGAGCCAAAATGACCGTCCAGGCGCTCGCCTTGGTTAGAGGCGCAAGCAATCTGGATCGAATCGGGTAATGGGCCATCGTCATGGGCATGAGGCGCCGGGACAGCGGTTTTCACCGTCGCGTCTTCTTCGCCGTGCAGGGAGTGCAGCGCTTGCCGCAATACGGCCCCGTCAATTTCTTCCAGCGCGCCATCCGCGCCGGTCTTGAGATCCTTGACTTTCAGGCCGTTGAGCTTGACTTCGGTCAGCGGTTCGCCCAGCACGGCGACCAGCACTCGCAGCAGTTGGCCCGGAGTGGTATCCGGCAGTTGCCGCGCCGCCAGACCGATGCGCAGCGCCAGGCAGTCGGGAAGTGGGCTGGCGTCGGTCATAGCCGCTTCACCCGCACCGTCAGCGGCAGCTTGGGCGTTTGCGCGAAGGGTTCGAGATAGAATCGCGACCCGTCGGACAGTTGCATTTCACCGCCCCAGGCGCCGGGTCCGGCGTGCTCCAAAGAGACCACCGTTTCCTCGTGATCCTTCTTGGTGATGTAGAACACCAGTTCGCCGGCGGCGTTATTCCGCAACATGACGTTGGGCATGATTGCATTCTCCTGTTCGGGGCAGGGGCGGATCTGGCCGCGCAGGGCCGCGAGCAGACCCGCTCCTGTCGTCCGTGGTCAGCGCACCAAGTCGAAGGCGTAGTCGGTTTCGCCCAGCGTCATGGTTTCCTGGTCGAGCTTTTCCATCACCGCGTTGACCAAGAGCTTGAGCACGTGCATCGCGCCCTCGTAACCGAGCGTGGTGTCGCGGTGCAGGTGGTGCCGGTCGAACAGCGGGAAGCCGATCCGGATCAGCGGCACTTCGTGCTCTTTCCCTTTATGCAGGGTGTCGCGCTGGATGAACTTGCCGTAGGAATTGCCGATCAGGAAGTCGGGCTTGTTGCTGAACACCAGCGAGCGCAAGTGCCAGAGATCCTTGCCGGCGTAGACTTCGGCTTCCTGACCGTAAGGCGACGCCTTGAGCAGCTTGGTGATGTCTTTGGCCCAGCGTTTGTTCGCGTTGTGACACAGCACATGCAGCGGTTCAGCGCCCAGCTCCAGCAGAAATTGGCACATGCCCGTCACAAAATCGGGATCGCCGAACACCGAGAAGCGCTTGCCGTGCAGCCAGGTGTGCGAGTCGGTCATCATGTCCAGCAGCCGGCCCCGCTCCTGGGCCAGGGACTCGGGAATCGGCTTCCCGGTGAGTTCCGAAACTTTCATCAAAAAGTCGTCGGTCCAGGTCAGGCCCATCGGGATGTTGATGGCGTTCGCGGGTTGATTCCAGGTTTCCTGCACGTACTTCTTGGTTTTGGTCAACTGCCAGGGTTGCAGCAGCAGGGTGTCGATGGCGTTGGGCGCGTCTTTCACTTCGTCCTGGGTGGTACCGCCGGCGTACATGCGGAATTCGCCGTCGGCGGGCGTATCGAGAATCTCCTCCGGGTCCGACAGGAAGGTGTAGGCCACGCCCATCTCGTTCAGCATCCGCTTGATCACCCGGAAGTTGCCGAGATAGCTCTCAAAGCCGGTCACGATATTGAGCTTGCCGTTGCTGCCCACCGACTTGCCTTCCATCGCGTTCACGGTGAAGTAGCGCAAAATGCCTTCCAGCATGTTGTCCCAGCCGGTGGTATGACTGCCGACGAAGCTGGGGGTGTGGGCGAACGGGGTGGGAAAATCCATCGGCACCCGCCCGTCCTTCTTGGCGTTGGTGATGAAAGCGTTGAGATCGTCGCCGATCACCTCGGCCATGCAGGTGGTGGAGACCGCGATCATTTCCGGCTGATACATGACCTTGGAGTTCTCCAGCCCCTCGAACATGTTTTTCTGCCCGCCGAACACCGCCGCGTCCTCGGTCATCGAGTCGGAGACCGCCGCGATCGGTTCGCGGAAATGGCGGTTGAAATAGGTGCGAAAATAGGCGACGCAGCCCTGCGAGCCGTGAACGTAGGGCAAGGTCTTGTAAAAGCCCAGCGCGCACAGCACCGCGCCCAACGGCTGGCAGGCTTTCGCCGGATTGATGGTCAGCGCCTCGCGCTGGAAATTGAGTTCCTTGTACGCCTCAGTGGTCGTCCACTGGAATACTTCTTCCAGTTTTTCCGTCGGGTGCGCTTCCTCAAAGACTCGCTTACGGGCGAAAGCCTGTTGATATTCGTCGGTGTTGAATAAGGGATAGCCGGGTTTGATCGTTTCAACGTCTTGCATGGCGGATTCCTCAGGCGGCCGATTTCAGCGCTTCGACGCCAACCTGTTGCTTCCAGGGGGCTTGCAGTTTTTTCCAGCAAGGATTGTTAATCGTCATGTCCATATCGCGGGCGAAAATGGCGAAACCGTCATAGCCGTGATAGGGGCCGGAATAATCCCAGGAATGCATCTGCCGGAACGGGATACCCATTTTGTGAAAGACGTATTTTTCCTTGATGCCGGAGCCGATCAAATCGGGCTTCAGCCGTTCCACGAAGGCTTCCAGCTCAAAGCTGGTCGCGTCGTCGTAGATCAGCGCGCCGTCCTGCAATTCCTTGAACGTGCGGTCGTAGTCGTCATTGTGGGCAAATTCGTAGCCGGCGCCGATGATTTCCATGCCCAAGTCCTCGTAGGCGCCAATGACGTGACGAGGCCGCAGACCGCCAACGAACAGCATGACCCGCTTGCCTTCCAGCCGGGGACGGTATTTGGCGATGATGGCCTCCATCGTCGACTGATACCGGGCGATCACCCGCTCGGCGTTTTCCTTGATGGTGTCGTCGAAGAACGCGGCGATCTTGCGCAGACTGGCGGCGATTTGGGTTGGCCCAAAGAAGTTGTATTCCAGCCAGGGGATGCCGTATTTCTCTTCCAGATGCCGGCTGATGTAGTTCATCGAGCGGTAGCAGTGCAACAGATTCAGCTTGGCGTGGCGGGTGGTTTCCATTTCCGGGATCGAGCCGTCGCCCGACCACTGCGCGATCACCCGCAGGCCGATTTCTTCCATCAATATCCGCGAAGACCAGGCATCGCCACCAATGTTGTAGTCACCGGTGATGGCGACATCGTAAGGCGTCGATTCGAAGCGATTATCTTCATCGCGGTTGTGCAATACCCAGTCGCGCAAGGAATCATTAGCGACGTGGTGGCCCAGCGACTGCGACACGCCACGGAATCCTTCGCAGCGCACCGGCACCACGGTCTTACCGATGTCCTTGGCCGATTTTTTGGCGACCGCTTCGATGTCATCGCCGATCAGGCCGATGGGACACTCGGACTGCACGGTAATTGCGTTGGCCAATGGAAACAGGGTGTTGATTTCATCAATGAGCTTGGCCAGTTTCTTGTCGCCGCCGAACACCACATCCTTTTCCTGAAAATCGGAGGTGAAGTTCATATCCGCAAAGACATTAACGCCACTGTGGCCGGTGACGTAGTTGCGACGGCCAGCGCGGGAGAACTGCCCACACCCAATCGGGCCGTGCGAGATGTTGACCACATCCTTGACCGGCCCCCACACCACGCCCTTGGCCCCGGCATAGGCGCAACCGCGCGCAGTCATCACGCCGGGCAGGGCCTTTTTGTTGGCGACGATGCACTTATTGGATTTTTCCAAGGTAGGGTCATTCGCCATTAAATGCTTGGCGCGCTGTTTACCCGTGGCTTCAGGATAGACTTCCAGCACTTCCTGAATCAGTTGTTCGGTTTCCTGGCGGTTCATGCTCATGATGTGATCTCCGGTCAGTTCAGGCCGCGCACAACGCCGCTTCAGCCGCAGCGGTTTTGCCCACGATGGATTCGTCTTCCTCGTCAAGAATGCCGAACTCCAGCAACAGATCTTCCAGCTCGTCCATGGTGAGCGGCTTGGGAATCACCAGCTTTTTGTTATCGACGATCTTGCGGGCCAGTTCGCGGTACTCATCAGCTTGCTTGGCAGTGGGGTCATACTCGATGACCGTCATCCGGCGAATTTCGGCGCGCTGCACCACGTTGTCGCGCGGCACGAAATGAATCATGTGGGTGCCCATTTTTGCGGCCAGCGCCTCAATCAGTTCGGCTTCCCGGTCGGTCTTGCGCGAATTGCAAATCAGGCCAGCGAGCCGCACCTTGCCAGAATTGGCGTACTTGCAGATGCCCTTGGCGATGTTGTTGGCGGCGTACATCGCCATCATTTCGCCCGACACCACGATGTAGATTTCCTGCGCCTTGTTCTCGCGGATCGGCATGGCGAAACCGCCGCAGACCACGTCGCCCAATACGTCGTAAAACACGAAGTCCAAATCTTCTTCGTAGGCGCCTTCTTCTTCCAGGAAATTGATGGCGGTGATGACGCCGCGACCAGCGCAGCCAACCCCTGGTTCCGGGCCGCCGGATTCGACGCAGCGAATGCCGCCATACCCGACCTTGAGGACCTCATCCAGCTCCAGATCTTCAACGGTGCCCGCGTCCGCCGCCATTTGCATAATGGTGTTCTGCGCCTTGGCGTGCAGGATCAATCGGGTGGAGTCGGCCTTGGGATCACAACCGACAATCATGATTTTCTTGCCTTCGGCGGCCAGGCCAGCGACCAGATTCTGGGTGGTGGTGGATTTACCAATACCGCCTTTCCCGTAAATCGCACATTGACGTATCATGAGGCATTTTCCTGTTTCTGAAGGATGAGCTTTACTTGGCTTTCTCCTGCTTCAATTGTCGTGCCAGAAACAGCAGTCAAGGCAACTCGCTATTTTTTAATAACAATCTTTTTTAACACGGCGGCAACGCGGGTGGCATAGATGACAAATACGGTGGTTTGTCGGATTGATCACAATTCTTACGAAGC